>Ga0115002_10001435_pt1 | contig 32903 bp, 30 predicted proteins | sample ArcticOcean_MG_C_8_FD_89576 | JGI IMG/M metagenome (GOLD analysis project Ga0115002, IMG submission 89576) | Marine microbial communities from western Arctic Ocean - ArcticOcean_MG_CB11_86 | ecosystem: Environmental > Aquatic > Marine > Oceanic | place: Arctic Ocean: Canada Basin | collected... | reverse complement strand
TATTCACCATCCGAGAAATCTAACACTCGGACTTTGTCGAGCACTGGCATGAGCAGTTTGACAAAGGTCTCGTGATCGTCGTGAGGGAGATAGACGGCTCGATCCTCTTTGGAACCGAAGGTTACCATAAAGCAGTGAGTAAATCCGTGGTCGTTATTTTCGGGGCTATTATTAATTCCCCATTCAAACGCGCGGATGGTGTCGATCTTATTGGGCAAGGCAGCGAAGGCATCTTCGACGGCTTTTACATCGGCAGGTTCGGCATCATCTTTGAACTTGAAGAACACCGCATGCTTTAATTCTTTTTCAATTTCGACATCGCTTGTCTTCCCCCAATAGTCGATGACGAAGACTGCTTTCATGTGCGGACGAAGGACATCGGCGAAACCAACTTTGTGGGCGTCGTGGGGAATGTAAGCGTTGCGATCGGCTTCATTCTTAAAGGTCAGGAGAAAACAATGCGTGAAACCATCATCCAATCCTTCTTCGCTATTGTTGGTTCCCCATTGAAAGTCAATGATCTCATCGATCTGTAGTGGGAGGGCAGCAAAGGCGTCGACGACTCCTTGAACATCTTCTTCGGAGGATGTTTCTTTAAACGAGAAAAATACGGCGTGACGTAACACTTCGTCGGGTCCTCTTTCAATAGTTTCTTTGACGGGCTCATTGACTTGTTCGTTATCCGCTGGAGTTCCCGTTGGGTTGGGATCTTCTTCTGGAGCCTCGGGAGCGGAGCAACCCGTCAACGACACCATCAACGCCAATGTCATGATCGACACCCAGTGGTTCAGTTTCGTTGCAAGCTTGTTCATCGCGATACTCCGGAAGATTCGTTGCTGGTCAGACTCTTTCAGCCCATGATCGTAAAACACCCTCAACGGCGATGCAAGCGGCGAGGTTCGGTACCGCGCGGCGACCGGAAGCCGCTATGATTTGAATAGCATCTGCTATACTTCGGAAATCAATCACACATCTGTACTGTTCCAAAGTTGAACTGGCATGCCCGAAGCTCAAGAAAAACGTTGGTCACCGTTTCGCTTCCGCCTGATAACCCTTGTCTGGCTAACGCTCGTCGTTGCAATTACGCTCGGTTGGTGGAGCGAACGGACGCGAGCTATCACACTGACTCGCGAACTGCGAAGCCAAGAGCTGAAGTTTGAGTTGGAAAGAACCGAACAGATGCACGTATTGTCAGCCCTTCGCACCCAAAGAAAACGCCGCGAGCACGACACTCAAATTTGGTACCAAAAGAGGCTACTGAAACTCCTTTCCATCCCGGAAGAACTTGAGCTGCGACCAGTCGTACAACACGTGAAACTCGACCCCACAGTCGAGAATCTCGATGTGATCAAACATTTCCAATCGATAATTAGCTTAACTTTTACTCGTGGTGATCTCAGCTATGAGGAAGGTGCTCGCATCTATGAAATGCCCCAGTTGGAAATGATTTCATTCCATAACGTGAACGTCCCCATTAAGACGCTCAAAATCCTTGGGAATGTTCCGCACATTCAAAGACTGCGACTCAGCGGTGCCGACATCGACGACGAAAAACTCGCCATTCTCGGGCAGAACAGTCGACTTCGCAGCTTAGAATTATCACACAATCGAGCGATCACCGATGCGGGAATCTTGTCGCTCAGCAAAAGGACTCAGCTCGAGGAGCTCGAAATCCATGCCACCAATGTCACTAATGCGGGGTTGGATCATCTCGAAAGCATGACTCGACTGAAACGAGTCCGTATAGACCAAACGAAAACGACGATTGCCGGGCGGGAAAAACTCAGTAGGGCTCTCCCCGATTGCCGCATATCATTGGAACACGTCGGCAGTCTAAGAATTGGCTGGTGACTTGAGCAGTCTTGGGCGCTCGGATAATGCGTTTCAATGCTAAGCGTATACCATGACTGCACTCTTCAATGGCATATGACTAATCTCAAATAACTATTGACATATTCTTCTTGATCTTGCGAGACTACGGCCTGGAAGACTGACCATTACCCACATCTCTAAGCGTCAGACTCTTCTCCAAATCAACTCGCAACGCGAGTCACCCTCCCTTTTTTGGGAGGGTCGGAGTGGGGTTCACCAGATTGGGCTCCAGGGAGGGTTTAGGAACTTCGTTAGACACCGCCATGGTAAAACAATATCTTGGCATGGCATGCCATTCTGGCGGACCGTTACCGTCAGCTTTGGCTGTCACACTACGCATATCGGCAATGTCGAGTCGCCGGCGTTTGAGGCCTCGGATAACGCGTTGTGTTAGCTAAGCGTGTTGGCTCGCCCTTGTGCGATTTAGGCTGCAACACCTAGGGTGGCGTTCTACCTCGCTGGGGCTCGGCGAACTGACCCCAGGCTACTGCGGCAACGCCTTCGGCGTAAAGAAAGATGTCTTCGTTTGCTGAAATGCATACTTTCGATTCGAGGGCTACTATCGGCGCTGAATGCAAAGATGTGGGTAATGGCCGACCTGGAAGGCCATGCCACTTCTCGCTCTCGCTTACCAAGTTATAGGTAATGGTCACGGGCTGAAAGCCGTGCTCCGCTAATCTCGCGACCTCAACTCTGTCGAAGAAACATCAACGCGGAATCGATGTTCACTCACGCTCTCACAGATTTTGCGTAGTTCTGCAGGCAAGCTAATGTCATCGGCTGTTTCAAAGCGGTCACTCATCAAACGACCGAAGACGAGGAATTGGCAGCCAGCCGACGCGATGGCATCGATCGCCCGGTCGCGATCCAACGCGTCCGCACAGTATTTTTCGTCGGCGATACGGGCGATCGTATCGCTCCCGACAACGAACGTGGAGCGAGGGAAGATTGCTGCTTTCTGCGCGAAAGTTGGAGCGCGAGTTAGCCAGACGCCAAGTTCGCTGGGAAGTTGCTCCACGCGTTGCTGAACAGTTATGTGATCGAGCATCGGCTTATCGACGTTGGCGACGGATAGTTCCAAGTCGATTGAGGTTCCGAGCATCTGCCTGGCAACGTTCAACATCTCACGATGACCGCGGTGAATCGGATCAAATGAACCGGGCATCAGAGCTGGCGGAAGAGTGCCTGGTCTGCCTGTGACTCTTCCTTTCCAAACAGCATTCTGATTTCCGTCGAGCAGCTGCTGCAGTTGCGTGTCTTTGGCGACGAGTGCATTTGCAACATCAGCACACGACGAGTCGTCGATTAGTTCGACAAGTGATTGGACTTGGCGTGGCCAGTCGTAGTCCTTGAAATCCACCTCCAATTGAGCAGTGAGTTCGGCATTGTGAATCGCGGCGACGATGGTAGCCGAATCGATTTCGATGATCCCAACGCTGGCCAGTTTTTGGTCCTGCCGCAAATCGTGGAAATCCCAAGTCGCCAATGTCCGACAGAGCTGGCGTGGCTCTGGCGGCAGACGAAGAGAAGACATGGACGCGGAAACGCTCTCGCACGACTCAAATAGTTTCCAATCGGCATTCAAAGTCGCCGTTAGCCGCTGCTTGAATTCAATAGCGTTACGGGATACCACGGTAATTGAGAGTGGGTGAGGAGTTAAATTCATCTGCAAGGTTTACTGAGTTCTACGAGGTATTTCATGGCCTGAGGTACTGGCTCGGTCGGTAGGGCGTAGCGACGTTATTCGGCACGCACTAGAATGTGTCGCGTGAATTCTAAACCAATTACTGCGATTGATCCAAAACCTGTCGTCATGGGTGCGGTTGCTGCTGGAGTGATGTTTGGTTTGGCCTCGGCTACTGGCTACACGGTTTCCAACGCATTCCTCAAATCTGTTTCACACTTGGACCCGGTTTTTGTATCGGGAGTAAAGTGTATCCCAACAGTACTGGTCTGTGCTCCATGGCTGCTCTGGCGGCGAATGAGCGGAAAAAAGATCGGATTGGAATGGTCCTATTTATGGAAAATCGTGCTCGTCTCGACACTGTCGCAAATCGCCGGCAATGTCGCTTTTCAGTGGGCATTGGGAGTCGTGGGAATGGCTTTGTCCGTTCCGTTGACGATGGGAACAATCATTCTTAGCGGCGCGACTCTCGGGGCACTTTGCCTCGGCGAAAAAGTCGAACTGCTGAACTCAATTTCAATGATCATCTTGATCGTCGCCATCGGTGTCTTGTCTTTCGGGACTGACGACGCCAGTCGATCCGTTGTAGGAACCGAGACAGCAGTTCCATTTTGGAAACTGGCAGCGGCGGTCGGATGCGTCATGTCGGCAGGACTATCCTACGGCATCCTAGGAGTGGTCTTGCGATTTGGACTGAAAGGATCGGGATCGGCACCTTCCTTAATGATGGTGGTCGGCACCGTGGGGATCGTCACACTCATACCATGGGCACTCGCCACGATCCCTGTCGAGAAAATGTTGGCGACCAGCAGCGCTGATCTTTGGAACATGGCTGGAGCGAGTATCGGGAACATCCTGGCCTTCGTAGCGCTGACGAAGGCACTTCAACTGACCACTCTTTTACATGTCAATCTACTGAACGCCTCGCAAGTGGCGATGGCCGCAGTCGCCGGAACGGTGATATTCAACGAAGCGAAATCGGTACCGCTAATCGCCGGAGTCTTGTTGACAATCGTTGGACTTACACTCATGCGTCCTGCCAATTCAAAACAAGAAAACGAACCAGAGAAAGACCCTGAAGAGTTGAAGTAATCATCAATCTTCTTTTCCTTTCTTGTTTCTTACTCTTGTTTCTTACTCTTGTTTCTTACTCTTGTTTCTTACTCTTGTTTCTTACTCTTAATCTTAATCTTAATCTCCAATCCATTTGATTGGCGTTTGCTGCATCGCGATAGCGCGAGGTCGACTTAGGCCAAAGTCCTCACCAAAGTCGCAAGACGATTCGCGCTCTCGCGACACCGCATTGGACCGGCACATTTTGATTGGAGATTAAGATTAAGATGAGTAAGAGCCAAGAAAGGAGAAGGAGGAGAAAATCTCTTGTCTTTTTTAAATCTCAAGCAAATCTAGCGGTTGCTTATCAATGCTTTCTTGACTGATTGAGTTGTCCAATCCGCTCGGTATTTTTCTTCGAGCTGTTCAAGTTGGACATCGAGCCAGTCAGCGAATGGGGCAACCACATCAATTTCGAGAAGCGTCTCGTATTTTGTTGAGACGAGTGTGGAAGTCGATTTCTTATTATCTCGGGTGAGTGCTGACATCTTGGCGATCCTCCTCGAGTTGGTTGGGTAGGCACTCGAAAGTAGGTGCAACCTCTATGCCGGAGTTTAAAAACTCCGCTGAAGAGTCCCTTAAGTCATTTATCAGTCACCTCTTTGTACGATGTTTAGAAAAAACATCACGATTGCTTTTGTTTCACAATTCAATCAAGAGTGTTTCGTATCGACAGCAAGTGTTCAATTGTTGGGCGGTGAGGTAGCAAAAGAGGGACTGGTGGCCTCCTGGTAAAACAGAGAGGCAGCGCAAAACAGGAAAGTCACGGCGTTTCTTCTCGATTGTTGATCTAAACGTTTTATTGGGAATGGTTTAGCAACACGCGATTGCGGTGAAGGGGCGACAATGGGGGTTTGTCCGCGCCAAGTTTTAATAATTGGTTCGAACACAAAACAAATTCACTGCGTTACAGCCGAACCTTAAACCGTAACACCGGTCTATTTAACTACTTGTGGTGTCGGCAAAGAATTCGTTGAATTCTCGAAAAAAGGAACCAAAGTTCTCAATAACTCGGGCTGGGCAGCGAAGAACTGTACATGAGGTGGCAATGAGTCGCTACCAGGGGAACCCAAGGCTATTTTGCAATCAACAATTCACGTTAATCGACCAAATCCGTGGGAGGGTCAATCGAATGGTTAAGAAATCACTTTTTGTCGCAGCTGGCATTGCATTGCTGTTAGGGTTGTACGGTGCTCGTTCGCATCTGCAAACAATGTCCGGTATTGCTCAGGAACGCTTCGAAGACAACGTTCCAATTAGTTACCGCATCAAGCAAGCCAGAACCATGATCAAGGAGTTAACTCCTGAGATCGAACACAACACACGCCGAGTGGCGCGTCAGCACGTGGAAGTCACACGACTCGAAACGCAGCTGGTCGACGTCCAATCCACCCTGCAGAAATCGGGTGGCGAAGTACAGCGTCTGAAAGCCGACCTGGAACAAGGCGGCAGCATTTTTGTCTACGCAGGCAAGAACTACACGGAAACTCAGGTTCGCAGCGACTTGACGCGACGATTTGATCGCTTCAAGACTCAAAAGCAAACCGCTGACAAGCTGGAGAAACTTCTCCACGCTCGCAAGGTTTCTTTGGGTGCAGCTCGCGAAAAAGTCAAAGCGATGCAAGGTGCGAAAGAGCAGTTGAGAGTGGAAGTAGCGAACTTGGAAGCTCGACTTGAGCTGGTACAAGTTAACGAAGCTACGAAGAACATCCACATCGACGACAGTCAACTCGCTCGAGTTAGCGACTTGGTAGATTCGATCGAAACTCGAATCAGCGTTGCCGAGCAGCTTGTAAACTCGGATCCAGGTTCGGTTGTTGACGAAATTCAACTCGACAGCCCTGAATCTCGGGACATTCTGGACGAAGTAACGACTTACTTCAACGACGACACTCCAGATGAGAACGCGATCGTTCTCGACTAACGCCAAACGTGATATCAACACGGGGTTCGGGCGACAAGCTCGAGCCCCTTTTTTGAATCACCATAGGTTACAATAGTGCGTACTGTAGGGAGTCGAACCGTTGTCAGGGCTACAAGTCATGTTTCAGAGCTGGCGAGTGCAACTGCGAAAGGCAGAGAACGCGTTTTCAGGCGGCCGTCTGGAAGAGGCAACAGAGTTGCTTCAGGGCGGCAATCTAAACGACTATCTGCCCGGAAAGCGATTGGCATCTAAAGTTGCCTTGGCATTAGCCGAGCGAGCCCGGAAACAATTGATTGTCGATGGCAATGGCGACGCTGGCTGGCAGGACATTGCGACAGCGGAAACAGTGGGTGGTGACACTCGCGAAATCCAGATCATTCGTCGCGAGATGGTCAACTACATTCTGCGTCAAGCTGAAGAGATGATGCGGAACCAACGGGCCGACGATGCGATGCGATGCTTGGAACATCTGGAGCGTCGCAAAACCAACAACGACGATCTCCGTCGCCTCAAGGAAGTCGCTCGACGACTTGAATCCGCGCGACACTTAAGTGCGAAAGGCAAGTTTGCTGGAGCCGACACTCAGTTGGCGGCGGCAGTGGATTTGCGAAAGGACCTCGACTTTGTTGACCAACAAAGAAAAGATTGCCGTCTAAAGTTGGAACAGTTCCGTGAATTAACGGAACGGCTTCACAAGGTGATGAGCAAAAAGAACTGGACGAAAGCAGTCCGAATTGCAGAAGAGATTCTCGAAATCGCTCCTGAAAATCGGCTTGCCCGCGACGCTCGTAAACGAGCTTGGAAAGAAGTCGGGACTGACGTTGTCGACTCTCATAGAGTTTCCGACACGGATTATTTCCTTCCCGAACAAAAAGTGAGTGCCTCCAGTGGCAAGCAGTCGATCACCATGAATCGTTTTCTGTTGTGGGTCGACGCAGTTGGCGGTTATCTCGTCTGTTTGGACGACGAAATTGTCATTGGCCAGAGCGCTCCTAACAATGATGTACACATCCCAATTCAAGCGGACTTGGCACAGAAGCACGCCGTGATCCGCCGTAGTGGTGAAGATTATTTGATTGATCCAGTCCATAAAGTGACGATTGATGGAAAACCGATTACAACGACTGCGATCCTAACTGATGGTGATGAATTTGAACTTGGTGCGGGTGTCCGGATTCGATTCCGACGACCGCATGCTCTGAGTGGAACCGCAAGACTTGAGATCTTGAGCCGACATCAGACCCATCCCTACACCGATTCCATATTATTGATGGCGGAATCGTGTGTAATGGGTCCAAACTGGCAGAATCACATGGTTTGCCGCGACTGGCAAAACGACGTGGTGATTTTCCGGCAAGACACCGGACTTTGCTGCCGAGCGATGGGTTCTGTCGAGATTGACGGACAATTGTGCGATGGGCGCGGACGAATTACCTTCAATTCGCACATCGGTGGCGACGATTTCTCAATGACCTTGGAGCAGATTTAGGTGGCATTTTGAGCAATGATGGCAAAGAGGGAACTAGACAAATGCAAGATTTAGCCGCTACCCTAGATGATGGCGGTGGCGAGCCCGTTTCCGCCTCCGATCCTCCCCAACAACGGCCGCGAGCTGGTGCCATGAAATTCGTTTACTCAAGTGGATCCAGGCCCCTCGAAGGGTATACGATAAAACGCGGTATCGGTATCGGCGGATTTGGTGAAGTTTATTTCGCCACCAGCGACGCAGGCAAAGAAGTCGCAATCAAGCGCATTCAACGAAATCTCGACATCGAAGTTCGCGGTGTCAGCCAGTGCCTCAACCTCAAACACATCAACCTGCTCAGCCTATTCGATATCAAATACGACGACCAAGGCGAGGGCTGGGTCGTGATGGAATACGTCTCGGGCGAAAGTCTGACCGACGTCATCGACCGCAATCCCAACGGCATGCCGGAAGACGAATTGTTTCACTGGTTCAGCGGTATCGCTTCCGGTGTGAAGTATCTACACGACCATGGCATCGTTCACCGCGACCTCAAACCAGGCAACATCTTTATCGATCACACTACAGTGAAGATCGGTGATTACGGTTTGTCGAAGTTCATCTCGTGCAGCCGTACCAGCGGGCAAACCGAAAGCGTCGGCACGTTCCATTACATGGCTCCGGAAATCGGCAACGGCGTCTATGGCAAAGAAATTGACATCTACGCACTCGGCATCATCCTTTACGAAATGCTCACCGGCAATGTTCCCTTCGAAGGGGAGAGTAGCCAAGAGATCATCATGAAGCACCTGACGGCCGATCCAGATCTCGATGGCATCCCAGCTGGGTACCGCGAGACGATCCGTCGTTCGCTGCTGAAAGACCCCGACAAACGCTTCTCCGATGTTTCAGAATTACTGGCGTGCCTCGGAATCGTGGACGTCGATGGTGAGCGATTAAAAACAACTGCGCCACCGGTTCGCCAAGAAGCACCAACTCAAAAAACTTCGCAAGAAGAGCCGATTTATATCAGCGATGACGACGAAGAAGATTCCGATGAGATTGCACTTGGCCTTGTGCAGGAAATTCCTACAGCGCGCCGAGTCAACATGCCTCATCTACCAAATGCTGCTCAGAATCGCCCCGTGCCGCAAGCATCGATAAGGCGGCGTCCGACACTTAGCAACAACGATACGCTTTCACAAATACTCAAGGTCATGCTGCTGGTGATCGCAGTCTGCGTATTGATACGGTTCCACCTACAGATTATTCCCGCCGTGTTGATCGTGGGCGTTCTGTATCTAGGTTACCTGGGGCTGAAGAAACTTCGTGCTCCAAAAACAGCGTCTGGCGAGTCGGCCGATATGCCGCACTCAGTCATCGCTTGGCGACACCAAACTCGTCAATACATGCAAGAGAAGCCGCCTGCCGAACAACTTATGGAAATCACTGGTTCCATGCTTACTTCGGCACTTGTCGCTGCAGTTCTCTTCTTGGGACTGACGATGGTTTCGGGCGCGTTTGAAACTTACGGAAACGTCGCGACTTGGTCCACCTACTTCTGGCTCACACTAACAACAGTTGCCGCCAGTTGGACGATGTTGCTGATGGGTAAACAATGGGAACGCAGCGAAGGCGACCCGCGAATGCGACGGGTCGCATTGTTGGCAGCCGGACTTGGCGTTGGAGCTCTCTCCTATGTACTCGCCGCCGGACTGTACGTCCCCCAAGCACAACTCATGACCGAACCTATCACCGGAATCGAAATACCCGCTCTGTATGCATCCCTTTCCAGCAATCAAGTGATTCCTGAAATGGGCGCATTCATGGCTTACTTCGGTGGCCTCTTCGCTGTCATGCGATGGTGGCGACAAGTCGACCCTGTGCGAGCATCCCGAGTCAGTATCTGGAGCACTTGCTTAGTGGTACTGGTCGCATTGCTCGTCCACACGGTTTTCGCATTCTCCCAACCGTGGGGACTGATGATCGCCGCAGTTACCTCAATATCAGTTCAATTGTCATCGCAGTGGATTCGTCCGCTTGAAAACGCTAAACGTGTTCCTGCTCAGGAGATTGTCTAATGGTTGCTGAAGCTGCATTCCCAACGTGGGCGTTGTCGGCGGCTGGCCTGCTTGGATTTTTCGTCCTCGCTGTCGGCGTCCTCCTTGTTGTGCTTATTGTCTCGATGACAAAAAGGCGATCCGCCGTCGATAGGCCCTTGAAAATGATCCTGGCGATCGTTGGCCTATTCGGCTTCTATGGCAATAACTTGCTGGCTGATGATGGTCCAATCCCTTCCAACGATTCTGCAATCGAAGGCGCCGTCGAGTCGACTGATTCTGATTCTGAATCGGACTCGGATTCTGAAACAGACACTGCTGCTGAAGACACTGCTGCTGAAGACACTGCTGCTGAAGACGCCGCTGCTGAAGACGCCGCTGGAGCTGAAGAGATAGCACCTGACGACACCGATACTTCTGACGACACGAATACAGCAGTTATTGAAGACCCAACAGATACAGCCAACCCAGCAGAAGAGACGATTGATAGCGAAGCCACCGACGCGGAACCAGCTTCCGATCCGTCGACTTACAAAAAAGTTACCCAACTATCGGTGCCATTAGACACGAGTCCAAACATCATCATTCCACCTGGACGGCCCAACTGGGTGGACAGTGCGAAAATGGACATCGATATCCCATGGAAGGCAATCATGTCGGACCCGTGCCGGACAACTAATGAAGCGGAAGCTTCGTTGAAAACAGAGGTCTATAAGTTTGCTGCTCATTACCTTGACGAGCATGTGTTGCAGGAGGCAGGCGCTTCCGATCGATTAGGCTACTCAGAAGATTCGCAAGTAATGCGGGATTTGCTCTTCAGTCCAGAAACATACAGTGAAACGGTGTTTTTCAAAGACATTGGCGATCGGAAGATGATCCACGCCAAAGTGCACATAACCCCAGTATTCAGCTCGACTGTCAGGCATGATTGGCACAACTATGTGGCAACATTGCGCGAAGCGCAAGTAACTAGGCGGATTCTGTTTACGACGGTTGGTTCTTTTGGGGTCCTGTTATTCATTGGAGTCGTATTTTCTTACCTCAAATTCGACACTGCTACACGTGGCTACTACACTGGCCGCTTGCAGTTTGGTGCTGTAGTAGCGATACTGGCAGTTGTTGCTGCTGGTGTCCTCATCGCGAAATGGGTTAACGGAATATAGGTTCGCGGCGGATGCTGGTGAAGCTTTGAGTGATGGCAGACTCTGCCTTCCCTGCAAAGTTGCGATCCTTTTCTTTAATCCAATCGTGAACGTCTATGGCTGGTGCTTCTGAAGCTGACTCTTTACTGATCAAACGCATACGCAGCGGAGATACCGACGCGTGGGGCGACCTCATCGGTCGATACGAAGGACGTCTTTTGGCGTTCGTTGAAAGCCGAATCGGTCGTCGCAATTCGAGCGAAGATATTGTCCAAGAAGCGTTTGTGGGTTTCCTCAACAGTCTGCCCAACTACGATGGCCGACGCCCGCTGGAAAGCTACCTGTTTTCGATCTGTGCTTACAAGCTAACGGATCACCTGCGGCGCGAAGGGCGTCGTCCAGCAATTCCGCTTTCGGCGGGAGGTGATTCTGGAGGCGAGTGGCAGCTGGCGGGGAAAGCCCGACCGGCAAGCAGTATCGCTCGCAGTGGTGAAAGACGTGAGTTAGAAGAGAATTCCATTGTCGAAGCTCTGCAAGAGCAAGTCGAACGTTGGAAAGAACGTGGCGATTGGGCGAAGCTACAATGTATCGAGTTGCTGTTTACACGCGGCAAGTCGAACAAGATCGTAGCTCAAGAATTAGAGATCACCGAGCAACAGGTGGCGAATTTCAAGTTCGACTTCCTCGCTCGTATGCGAACCATTATCCGTCGACAAAATCTCTCGGAGGATATCTTCCCCGAGCTCTACCAGAACTGATGGAATCGCGATGACTGAACGCTTTACAGAAATCGAGTTAGAAGCCTACCTAGACGAGGCGTTAACCCCGTCCATTATGGCCGAGGTCGAAGAGAGCTTGCGCACCGATACCGCTGTTTCGGAATTATTGCGAGCTATCATCGCGCGACGGGATGCCGGTATGCATTCGATTGGCGCCGTATGGCGACGCCATCGAATCAGCTGTCCCGATCGCAGCCAATTAGGTAGTTTCCTTCTCGGCGCCTTAAGCCAAGAGCATTCCGACTACATCAAGTTCCACATCGAAAAAATCGGCTGTCGAGTTTGCCAGGCAAACCTCGAAGACCTGGAACGACAGCAAGAGGAGTCGTCCGATGCGACGACCTCTCGCCGGCACAAGTACTTTCAGTCGAGTGCTGGCTATCTCAGTCCTGACGACGACGAGTAAGTTGGTTAACGAACTAATTGGGTAATCAGTTAGTTTCGTTATCGAACGGACTCTGTCGTCCGAATTTCAGTCGACAGAAATCTTTCGAATCACAAGGAACTGAACGATGAATCACAAACGTGATAAAGCGGCCTTCGCGCTGCGCACCTACCAACCTTACTTGGCCAGCGCTGCAATGTTTGCGATCGCCTGTGGCCTGATGGGTAAGGAATTTAGCGATCTTCATAAACAAGCCCAAGCGGCTGAACAACTCGAGCAACTGGGATTCAGTTTTCTCTATCAGCAAGACACGGAAAAACAGGACTCGCTGCTAGGGAATCTCCTCGACAAAAAATACTTTCGCAGAGCTGTCGTCGGCTGGTGCTCCAATGCCACCATTTCCGACGAAAAAATCGAGATACTAAAAGATCTACGCGGTCTCAAGTATTTGAATTTGAGTGGCACGAAGATCAGCGACAAGTGTTTTCGGCAATTAGAAAAAGTACCGGATTTGAAACGGCTTTATGTTTATGGGACACCGCTGACTCACAAAGGAGTTCGGCGTTTGAACCACTATCTGCCCAAGTGCACGGTATATCACGACGCGGGTGTTCTGCGAGCAAAAATCGCCTGCTAAGACTCGCGACAGATTTCAGCGCCCTTTCCCACGAAAAAACGATCATCCAGAATCGGGGAATTCGTGGGCAAGGGCTCTCATCGCCCGAGCACCTTGTCATAACTTCAAGAGTCCCACATTGTCCAATCTCTTCTTTCTCCTAAAACTCGTTTGGGCTTCGCCCAACACGCTCATCGGCTTGACGATCGGCGCGATGGGAATGTGCTTCGGTGGCCGGATGCAAATTCGAGAGCGGGCGTTGGAGTTTTGCGAGGGAGGAACCAAGTGGTTTATCCATCGCTTGCCGCACGGACAATTCGCGCTGGCATTGACACTTGGTCACGTCATCCTTGGCCAGACGGAGGCTTCGCTCGATATCAGCCGCAAACACGAGCATGTCCACGTTGCCCAATACGAGCGGTGGGGGCCGTTCATGTTAGCAGCGTACTTTTCAGCTTCGCTCTACATGTGGTTCACGGGCCGCAGGTTCTATCGCGATAATCCATTTGAAGGCGAAGCCTATGCCATCGATGGCGGCGAGCACGACATTTGATACCCAAGAGGGCGCTCGCAATGGAAACTAGACCATTGAAAATCGCGTGCAAAAAGTGCCAATCACTAATCTTGCAAACTACCTCCCTTCGAAACGGGGGGCGATGCATTCCGTGCTCTCGCGCGACTTGGCACGACCCTCTTCGCAACATTCCCCTGTTCGTTTGCGCATTCCTAATCTGGCCTTTTGTCATTCTTAGCCGTGCTGGCCTTGCGTTAGCGAACATTGTTTTAAGAGTGGTCCCTGGTACTCGCTCAAACTTCCGAGCGAAATTAGGGCGTGGATGGCGTCCCGCTTGGCCGATGATTCAGCGTTTGTGGTCGAAAGCGAAATCAGTCGATCACGGATCCATTGGGCCAAACGCCAAATTGACAATCGAGAGCATCGTTCTCATGCAGGTCATTGAGGATGGTCGCACTTCGAGTTCGACAATCCAGCTAGCCATCACCCCGACGAAGCCGACACTTTCGGCATACTGCATACTTGCACTTTCCTACCGACGCGAATTCTTCTTGCTCTCAAACTTGCCGAGTGAAGTTGTTCAATCTGACGGGGAGTTTGAATATCGAGCCGGATGCGTCAGTTTGCATGAAACAGTTGGCAACTTCCTCGCGAGGCAAAGGGCACTTATAAATGAAACCGAATCGGAATAGAAACTTCTACGAGTGATGTCGTCGCTAATACAGCAAAGATTTCGACTGGACCTGCCTAATCGGCAACTCGTTGATAGAATGTTCTAGACAAACGGCCCTGTGCTACTCATACAAATCTCCTCAAACTGAGTTCAAAAAGATGGCTCTGCAGATCACTCCGACTCGAACACTTGCTTGCGGCTTTCTTTTTGGCGCGATTGCCTTGCTTGCGCTCAACCATTGGTATTTCATCACCAATGACGCGTTTTATCCAATTGTCGTTTATGCGGCTCCCGTTTTTGCATTCCTTGGACTTGGCGGGCTCGTGAACCCCAAACTATTGTTGGCGTTGGAAGCATTAATGGGAATCGGGTGTCCAAAACTGAACCTGCAGGTTCGAGCCGACAACGCTGAAGTCGTAGCGTTCTACGAATCGCTCGGTTACTGCACTGAAGAACGAATTAGTATGGGCAAACGCATGCCCGAGTAACCAATACTCCAACACCATCTCATTCAAAGGGCAAAGTGAAATGTGGTTTGAAACACTCACCGGCTTTCGCGAAGAAAACGCCGAGCAAGTTCGCGACAACATCGTCGTCGACGGCGAAACAATGACTTCAAAAGTGAACGGCAAGACGTTTAATTGCGGCCGCTTAGAAACGCCAACCCTTGCCGACTTTCGCTCCCGCGTTCTCGAGCTCAATCCGCCCAAAGGCAAATTACAGCTCAGCGAAGTCGTGGCGGACGTGCAACTATTGCATCAGCAGAATGAAAACACGGGAGCCCTCTTTCAAGTCGCGTCTCAATTCAATCTCCTCGAAATGGTTGCGCCACACATAACTCCCGAACACGGCGTCGACATCTACGGGCAAGACCAAACTCAAGGCCCAGCGTGTGCCATCGCATGCGGAGCGGGGACTATTTATCGAAACTACTTTGCGAATGTGAATGACCAGATCGGCCAAACGTCGGAAAATCAAATCGATTGTCTCCGCCATATGGGAAACACGCTTGGGAATACTGACGAGCGACTCTGGGCGATGCGAAACGGCTACGCGCTCGCCACGGCAGATGGACTTCGTGAAATTTCTAAACGTCTCACCTACGGCGGCGAAGAAGAACGAGACAATCTTCGCCGAAAGCTTCGCATCGGTGTTCAATGGAATACTGAAGTGACAATCGGGAACGCGACTCATACGGTAACCCAAGCTTACGGCTCCGCAGTACCCGTGTCCTATTCGTCTCACGCCACGGAATTGTGGTCGGACTTTGGTCAGCTGATACTCGAAGCCTCCTACGAAGCTGCAATTTGTGCAGCGATCTTAAACTCCGCCGAAACGGGGAACAACAAAGTCTACTTGACGCTACTTGGCGGCGGCGCATTTGGGAATCGTGACGACTGGATCATCACTTCGATCAGACGAGCGTTGCAGAGCTATGCCGAAATGGACCTGGATGTTGCGATTGTCAGCTACCGCGCCTCCAAACCGCCCGTCCAAGAATTGATCAAGTCACTGTGATCCCGTCTGGCTGTGATCCTGTCTCGCCGTGATCCCGTCCATTTCTAGCGATGGTAAACGCCTAATTTGCTTTTCTTGGCATCAACTTGCTAAATTGAATATGACTGAACACGAGACGGTAGCCGGCGCACTTTTATGGAGGTGATACGATGGCCTCCGAGACGTCGCAAAATGACTCGCAATCTGAAAAAACAGTGCCCGACAAATCGAATCCCCACAAATCGACCCCAGAGGAATCAACCTCGGCAAAACAACAGCGGACGAGCCTCCTTAGCATCTTTAAAATACTTTGGGTCTGCCTTTTGGTAATCGCCGCGCTGCTGACCTTTCCAACTTACCTCCCGTGGATGATTGCGGCGAGTTTGTTGTGGGCGACGTGGCGGATATTTTGCGGACGAATCGCCTGGCCACTGCTACTCGGCTGCGTGACCGTTGTGGTAATAAAGCGAGTTCCGTTAACTCCTACCATCCTCTTAGTCATCTGCATCATGCTGGCTGTCGCGGCGATAGATCGCCATCGGACAAAAGATTCAAATAGAGAAACTGATCCAGAAAGCGGAATTTGGACGAGGTCTGGTCGGCGAATAGTAATCACTGTATTTGTTTGTGCTTGGCTGTTGGTTGCGATGGAGTGGCAGATAATCGAACACAGCAGTACGAGTGCTACTTTAGACGCTCAGCGACCAGTGGTCTGTCTGGGCGATAGTTTAACTTCTGGAGTCCACCCGCATGGTGGCTATCCAGACCGACTTAGAGAACTGATTTCCGTGCCCGTCGTAGACTGTGGTCGAGCGGGGATCACTACGACCGACGGGCTGGAATTCCTGCCTGCCATTCGCGCTGCCAATCCACAGGCAGTGGTAATCGAACTAGGGGGGCACGATTATCTAAGAAAGAAAACGCGAAATTCGACGAAGGCGAATCTTGTGAAGATCATCGAAGTCTGTCGTGAAATCGATGCGGAAGTCATTCTCGTCGAAATCCCACGCGGCTTTATCATGGATCCATTCCACGGACTCGAACGAGAAATCGCTAGAGAGCACGACGTCGAGTTATTAGCCGATGGTGCAATCCGTCAGCTTATCTATTGGGGTCCAGCAGTGCCTCCAGGAAAGTGGAGCAGTGCTAAGTCACATCTAAGCGTCGATGGCCTGCACCCAAATGGAAACGGAAATGTCTATCTAGCTCGTCGCGTCTCCGAATCTCTTCAGCGAATCTTTGGACCGCAGATCTTAGCAAAATCCAACTGACAAGATGAAAAATCTATGGTAAGGAGGGCTCTCGGCGGAGGACTTCCATCAAAGCTGGGATTGCGTTGGCCGCTGGAGGGCCAATTTGGATTATAGCAAGAGCTGCAGCTTTGCGAACTTCTGGTGACTCTTGTTGGTTGGTGACGATCGCCGTTAATTGCGGAGTCGCGGCGACGGCGTTGGGTCCGATGCGCGAGAGTCCCTGAATTGCATAACGTCGCATTTCGGGATCGGGATCATTCAAAGCAGCCTGCAAATACGGCACGGCCGGTTGCCCCATGCGAGCAATCGCTTCCGCAACCGAATCTCGAACTCCCCACTCCCTTCGGTCGGGCAGAGCCGGACCGGTCGCCGTAGCCTTTACTATTTCAGCGACCCGTAACTCCACCGGATCTTCGTCTGGCAGCTCCGCCAATTTCTCCAAGACATGAGCTGGAACTCCCGATCCCGATGGACCACAGCCTGCAACCAGTAAAGAAACCAGTAGCAGAGAATACAAAGTGATGCGGTTCATCGTTGAATACCTCGAAAAAATGTTGACCGAGGACATTCTCGGGTAGCTTCCATTCTAACCAATCGCACCACTGCAGAAAATAAGTTTGCTGGTTTAGCTTGAACAATCGGCGATGAACGACCTTTTACCCCGCCAGAATCACGCTTTGTGCTTAAGACGAGTCTCACCCGCCAATCAAATAGAGTTCTGGCGGGGTCGCACTCAGAAATCGTTACAGATTGGCAATTACAGCGGCGGCCATTTCCTGCGTTGATAGCGAGCCACCGAGGTCACGAGTCTTACTGCCCTCCAAAAGTGCTGATTCGACAGCCGTCTCGATGCGTTCAGATTGCGACTGTTGCCCAAGGTGCTTAAGCATCATCGCCACACTGAGAATTGCGGCGACGGGGTTCGAAATCCCTTGCCCGGCAATGTCTGGGGCGGAACCGTGAACAGGCTCGAACATCGATGGGAAAGTCCGTTCGGGATTAATATTGGCACTGGGCGCGAGTCCCAATCCTCCTCCAATTACGCCACCTAAATCGGTGAGCAAATCTCCAAATAAATTCGAGGCGACGACCACGTCAAATGACTCGGGACAGCGGACGAAATTCATCGCCAACGCATCACAATGCTGACGGTCGGCAACGACATCTGGATAATCGGGTTTTATTTCCTCCAGGATTTCGTCCCACATGACATATGAAAATCGCAGAGCGTTGGACTTTGTGGCCATCGTCAAACGGGATCGCCGAGTCCGCGCGAGCTCGAACCCATATCGCAAAACACGTTCCACTCCGCGACGTGAATGGATGCCCGTTTGAATTGCGTGTTCGGCGGGTGTCCCCATTTTGAAACGCCCGCCGACATTGATGTATTCGCCTTCGGAGTTTTCTCGAACGACAACCAGATCGATATCTTCAGGCCCTTTGCCAGCGAGAACACTGGGAACTCCGGGAAATAATTTCGCGGGTCGAACGCATGCGTATTGATCGAATGCCTGTCGAATCTTCACCAGCGGCTCGAGGGTCAAATGATCGGCCATTTCTGCTGGCCAGCCCACAGCCCCCAAAAAGATTGCATCGAAGCTTCTTAACTGCGTGAGAAAGTCACTGGGAACCAACTCGCCGTGCTGGCGATAGTATTCAATTCCCCAGGGAAACTCGCGGAGTTCGAATTCCAACTCACTGCTTGCCTCAATTGCTTGGAGAACTCGGATACCCTGTTCGGCAACTTCTCCACCGATACCATCGCCGGGATAGACGGCAATTTTGAAACGCGTCATTAGACCTCTCCGGGCTGCGGGTCATCTGGATTCAATTTCCCGTTCCCGTCCCGATCTTCATTTCGGTGACGTTTAATCTCAGCTTGCAAAGTCTCTTGAATTTTGAGATTGCGATTCAGTTCGGTCTCGAAAAATCCTCGACTGGCGATTCCATCCATCAAAGCCAATGCGACCATCCAAAACACCAGCAAAAGTACAACGCACCAATAGATCGCGGCGAGACCTTCATCGCTAATCCAGTTACCACCAACGACCATGGCGGCAACAATTCCGATCATCGACGAACCTTGCATCCGTCGTCGAAATTGCCGCCGGTAGAAATCGCCTTCGTGTTCGCCAAGTTCTCGGGACTGCAAAAACGTCCAGCGGCGATAGTGCCAAATCAGCATCCCCACGGCGACTAGAAAGAGCGGTATAGCGAACAGCAAACTGGGGAGCATTGTAGAATCTGCTTAGCCTTGCTTCTGTCTTTGGCGACTATTGTTTCTGCGGGTGAGGTATCTTTGAGCCAACAATTTATCGCAGTTATTAGCTTTACTACCAACGCTAGTTTTGCTTGAGCCACTCGAGCATGACCCAACTAACTTTTGACAAAGACTCGCCAGAGCATTTATCCAAAGTGTCTTCGGTAGTATGCCAATACTGCTTGGCAGCGTCTGGGCGGGGATAGTCGAAGTCAATGATATCGCAGGTTGGAATTCCGACCTCGTTTAGCGGCAAGTGGTCGTCGCGAATTTCGTATTTCGTTTCGCCGATAAATTCTTTCACACCGAGTCGTTTTGCGGTCTTCCAAATATCGTATACGACCTCGCGAGCTCGCGGGCGACGCATGCTATTTTGCTCGCGATAAATGTGCAATTCCTTGTCACCAACCATATCGAGCAAGACTCCATAACGGTAGCGATGCTGCGGCGGTTTTCGTTTGTAGACATCGGCGAAGAACCTTGAACCGAGAAAGTACATGTCTTTATCTCGCCGACTGTCAAAGAGAAATTCTTCGGCGTCGAAGAGGACGAAATCTACTCCCCGACGGGACTCGAGGCCGGGCATGTGATTAGCTAATTCACATAAAACGGCTACGCCGCTGCCGCCATCGTTAGCCCCAATGAACTCGCCCCGCGGATTGACTTTATCTTCGCTTGGGAAAGGTCGCGTGTCATAGTGTGCACATAGCAGAATGCGGCTCAGCTTTTTCGGATGCCAAGTCACGATGAGATTCGTCAGCGTGACTTTTTCGCCCGTTTCTGGATGTGGAAACGTGTAGTTTTGCGGCGTGACTGTTGCGCCAAGTTTTTCAAAATGAGCAACGAGATAGTCTTGCTGCTTTTTCATTCCCGGTGAGCCAGTTGGTCGGCGACCAAAGCTGCAGATATCTTTCAGATAGCCGTAGCAACGATCTGCATCGATGGGGTTTTTAGGAGGTGGTCGGCGGGCCACTTGCCCGTTGACTTTATCATCACCAGTCATGAATACGACGTAGCAGACGAGTAGAATTGAGCCGGCTAACGTACCGCCAAGTATCAATTTTTGAAAATTTGAATTTAGCATATCGGTTCCCGACACTATCACTTTCCATTCGACCCAATACTTTATTCTAGCGCATCAACCAACAAACGCAAAGGCGAACAAGGTATCTAGGTCGCGAGTCGCCGACATTGACCTATTTAGTCACGATTGAGCCGAGTATCCTCTCCGATTTCGTCACTACCGTCAAAAAGTTATAATATGGGCGGAGATTCCCGCAACTCTTCCCAAAACCCCGCTACCAATTGCCATGTTAACGCGTGCTCGCTTGGAAAACCTGCTTGCTCATTTCCCCAACCAAAACATTGGTCTGCTGGGGGATCTGTTCCTCGACCGCTATCTGCATTTGGTTCCAGATGAGCACGAGATCTCAATTGAAACCGGGGAGGAAGCGTTTCAAATCGACACGATTCGGAATTCCCCGGGAGCCCTGGGAACTGTGATTAGCAATCTGGCCGCACTCGGAATCGGCAAGTTGACGCCAGTGACAGTGATCGGTGACGATGGACACGGCTATGACTTGTTAAAAACGCTGGATGACAAACCCGTCTCGCGCGAGCATATCCTGACGGTGCCCAATCGCCTAACTCCTACGTATACCAAACCGATGCGGCCGTTACCAAACGCCAGCTGGCGAGAGTTAAACAGACTGGATGTGCGCACACGAACTCCGCTCGATGACGACACCACTCAGCGAGTCTGCGAAAGCCTCGAACAAGCGTTCGCTCAGTGTGGGTGTATGATCGTTTTGGATCAGGTTCCTCAACCGGGGTGCGGAGTGGTCAACCAGCAAGTTCGTGAGTTCCTTGAAGAACTGACGATTCGCCATCCCGATAAACCAGTGATCATCGACAGCCGATCGCAGCTCCACCTATTTCAACGCGGGATTCTAAAAGGAAACGAAGCTGAGTTTATCGCAGCGACTGAGGCAACAGACGCCAAGCTCGCCGCACAATCACTAGCCAGCAGAAATGCCGCTTACAGCTTTTGTACGCAAGGAGAACTCGGTATCGCTATCGGTGTTCCCGCGGGAGAAAATCTCTTTGCCTCCTGCACACCAGTAAGTGGAGAGGTCGACATCGTCGGAGCGGGAGATAGTGCGACGAGTGGCATTGCTGCAACGTTGCTGGCGGGGGGGAGTGCAGAAGAGGCTGCAGCAGTTGCAAACTTAGTGGCCTCAATAACCGTTCAACAACTTGGCACAACAGGAACTGCAACACCCTCGGATGTGCTAAAGCGATTCGATGAAACGATTCGATGAAACGGCGGATAGCGGTTAGCGAGTTGCACTGGCAGATGGAAAAACGCTTTACCGTGTACGTTTATTGCTCGCGTTTATAGCTCGCGTTTACTGTTCGGCAGCCAGATATTGCCGCACAAAATTGACTCGCGGCTTGCCGCCTTGGCGTCCAGCGCCCTTAACAAATTCCCCGACGTATCGCTGAGCTTCCTTCTTTTCCGGGACCTTGATATTGTCGCCTTTTTGCAGAATCACTCGTTCTTCGGTCGAGAAACCGAATTCTTTTTCACCCGCCAGAGAAGCGGGATACCAGGCTCCCTTTTTGTCTGCGTCTTCCATGTAGAATTCCGCGTAACAATGATCGGGAACCCAAACGATTCTCGCTGGAACTTTATTGGCACGACAAAGGGCAACAAAAACATTTGTTAGGTCTTCGTAGCCTGCCCTAGCTGGGCGTTGAGCTGTTCCCGACCGGAGCGTTGCTATCGCTCCGAAGACGTTGTTATTGGTCGGTTGCAGTTCGATGTTCTTTACGACCCAATCGTGAATCGCTTTGACTTTATCCCAATCGTTTGAATCGTCGGCGAGTTTGAAAATCTCGTTGGCCTTGGAACGCACGCTGGTATCGCGAGCTTCGATAAACGGGCTGCTGCCGAGGGAGAGTCGAGCACTGCTTGGCATTCTTTTGGGAATCGTCAACGCTGTAGGATCGCTGGGGGGTGCGATATGAGTGCGAGTCACCTCGAAGGTAATAATCGCAGTTGCCGTTGCGCCGCCACGAATAAGTGGCATGGTCACCAACATTTGCTTAACGCCTGCGGGCAGAGTTCGATAGCGAACGCTGCGGACATCGGGCGTAATCTCTTCGTTAACGATTTTCACATGTTGTTCGGGCCAATCATTTGGCACTGAAGCGGTCCCGAACAGGTTTCCACACGATCCACCGACCGCCATGATCGACATTCCGACTCGCCATCGATGCGTTGCCTGCTTTGAGGCTTGTTGCTCGCCATTTTCACCTTGTGCAAATGGGTCCTGTTTCTGCACAGGGTTCTGTACAGGATTTGGTTCCGCAAAAGGATCAAATTGTCCAAATGCGGAAGTGGTCGAAAACAGGGAAAGCAATATCGCCGTCGTTAAGAACGTATGCAGGTGACGCAGTTTCATTTGCTCTTCTCCGATTAAATCCGGCCCCGATGGGACGGTGGCGAGTTGGAAGTCGACATATGCGCATACGACAATTCAGGCGTCCACCAATTGGCGGCACTGAAGGGAGGAGCCGTATGCGGCAAGAATCCATCCACCACGAGAGGGCGCGACTGGCGCGTCCCTCACGTAGAGGACCATTCCGCCTTGAGGGGCAAGGCGGATAATATATTGCAGGTAATTCATCGAGGGTAAAGAATCTGTGTCGCCAGCGGTAAAAAACAACTGCGAAAAAACCAGAACCCAATTCGTGAATCAATGGCTCAAAAAGCGAATCGTCAACTCAAACTACTGAGTGACGGGACCGGGAATACCGCGCGCTTCTTCGCCCGTTAAGCTTGGAATGCCACCGTATGAAATGTCGCCGTATGAAATGTCGCCGGCAGCGGCACCATACGAATTGCAAGTGTTACATGTATCTGTTTCACATGTCGTGCAGCAGTCACGTCGCAGCCAGCCGCGGAAGTGACGGCAGCAACCAGTGCTTGCAATCGTTAACACTGCTACCGTAGTTAAAATTAATAGCCTCTTCATGACGCTAATCTCCAAAAGTTGGCGTTGGGAACGTTGTCGAGGCTGTGGGTCAACGAACTCTACATCACCCTTAATGATGTGCAAACGCAACGCCGAAATTTTTTTGCAACACTCATAGATTTTCTGACCGCACTACGTTGAAAAAATGCTACAGTTTCCTTATCCCCAAAGAGTTAATATGATCATGTGGACGTGCTTACCCCCTGCAACATCCACAACATTGACAGCACCATGAAAATGCTCAAATTCAACACCTCAATTCGACCACGATTGCATAGCGCTATTGCTCTAACACTCATTATTGGTCTCTCCCACTCATTGCTTGCGAATGACGTCAAGGTGACTACTGCCGCTGACACCTCCTCTTGCGCGGCTGAAAATGCCTGTTGCAATACTGAATCCTCCTGCAGCGCAGCTGAAAATGCCTGTTGTGAATCTGAAAAATGTCGACCAAACGATAGTTTTTGGTTGATCAACACTCGGCATCTCGGCTGCACCAATGGCTGTGGCGATTTTAATCTGAAGTTTTTCCGACTCGACGAATGCAACAATCAAGCCTGCTCAACTCGCGACAAGTTTCTAGCTGACCAGTCATCTGGACGCACGCTGTTTTACGTCCACGGAAACCGAATCAATACAAGCGAAGCCATCGAGCGAGCTCGAGCACTGCACGAAAAAATCGCCTGCAAGGTTTGTGACGAACAGACAATTCGCGTCGTTGTTTGGTCCTGGCCATCGGATCGAGTTCGCGGGCTAGTTAAAGACATTCGCACCAAAGGCGAGCGAACTTTCAGCGAAAGTTTCTACCTCGGTCATCTGCTCCAACAGATGCCCGCTGACAAGCCAATAGATTTCGTCGGATATAGCTACGGTTCTCGTATCATCACTGGCGCGTTACACCTAGCCAACGGCGGAGGACTTCGCAAAGTAGCATTCCCAAATGCAGCTCAAATCGCTCGCGGTAGAATTGTCCTCATGGCTCCCGCAATTCACAACGACTGGCTGCTCAATGGCCGAATGCATGACAGAGCACTCGACTCCAACGACGGAATCCTCGTCCTCTACAACAGCTGTGACCCGGCTCTGAAGTGGTACCGTTTTGTTGAAAAATGTTCCAAGCCAAGTGCCCTCGGCCACCTTGGCCTCGCCCGCAGTGGCACTGTTTCCTCCAACTACTCGCAAAAAAACGTCAGCCACGTAGTTGGTAAGTCTCACGACGAGTACAAATATCTTGGTTCGCCGAGCATCACGGGCTGGATAGCCGATCAGATTTTCTGCAATTCAACTCCCTCCATTCCAACTCCCTCCAATCCAGCTCCAGCAGCTGACTCGCCAGTCAATGACGCCTCTCCAGATAAGCCCAACGCCGAGCCCGCAGCCGTTGAAACTGCGTCTGCTGCACAGCCGAAGCCAACTACCGAAGCTTCGTAGTAACGCCCGTGCTAAAACGAATCTCTACGTGCATCAAACTCGTGGCCACATCAAACACTTGCCTACTGGCAATTGACGACCGCCACGTCAACAGGGACAATAGTACGACCTACTGACGCCTGTCTTATACCAACGCGTGCGTCGACTATAGCCAGCATCCCGTTAGGCGATCCCCAATAGCCCGCCCTTCCAAGACCTGAGGAACGTTATGTTTCATAAGCCTTCCATTGCTTCTACCATAGTGATTGCGTCGCGAAAGTTCTGCTCGATATTTCTAGGAAATACGTTTCTGGGAAATACTGCGTTTCTGACAATTGCTGCCGCGTTGCTCATTTTTCCAAATGCAGCAGAGGCCGAAAGCAAAGCGACTGGAGAACGTCCGAATATCATTGTGATCATGGCGGACGATATGGGATTCGGTGACGTGAGTTGCTATGGGGCAACGGAACTCAAAACGCCCAACATCGATGACTTGGCGACTCGCGGTTTGCGATTCACTAGCGGTTACTGTTCAGCTTCAACGTGCACTCCGACACGATTTTCATTCTTGACTGGCATGTATGCCTTTCGCCAGCCAGGTGCTGGAATCGCTCCCCCCAACGCTACATCACTCGTCAAGCCGGGCACTGAGACGATCGCTTCGATACTGAAGAAATCGGGCTACTCAACAGCGGTCATTGGAAAATGGCATTTGGGCCTAGGTGCTGCCCCGGCGCCGGACTGGAACGGTTTACTAAAACCTGGCCCCTTGGAAATAGGGTTTGACTACTGCTTCCTACTTCCCACGACGAATGACCGTGTGCCGAGCGTTTACGTTGAAAACCATCGCGTTCGCAACCTCGATCCCAAAGATCCGCTCTGGGTAGGAAGAAAGAAACCGAGCCCCGACCACCCGACCGGTAAGGATCCCGAAGTTCGCGCCAAGTTGAAAATGAATTGGAGCCACGGCCACAATCACACCGTACACAATGGCATCGGTCGAATTGGTTATTACACCGGCGGTAAGTCCGCACGCTGGCGAGATGAAGACTTAGCCGATGAATGGGTCAAGCAATCTGTTAGTTGGATTGAGAAAAACAAAGATAACCCGTTCTTCCTTTTCTTTTCGTCGCACGACCTTCATGTCCCCCGCATGCCGCACGAACGATTTCACGGCAAAACCAAACTCGGCTTCCGAGGCGATGCCATTGCGCAACTCGACTGGTGCGTTGGCGAGTTGGTAAAAACCTTGGACCGCTTGGATTTGACAGACAATACGCTCATCGTATTTTGCAGCGATAACGGGCCGGTACTTGACGACGGTTATCAAGACAGTGCCATCACAAAACTCGGCAAGCACAAACCGGCTGGCCAATATCGTGGTGGCAAATACAGCATCTATGAAGGGGGAACGCGTACTCCGCTCATTACGTGCTGGCCGAAGAAGATTAAGCCCGGTGTTTCCGACAAAGTCGTTTGCACTGTAGATCTCGCCACGAGCATGGCGACGCTAACGGGTCAGAAGATTCCCCAGCAAGCATTCCCGGACAGCCTCAATGTGCTACCGGCACTTCTGGGATCCGCGGATGCAAAAGGTCGCGACCACCTCGTTCAACAGCCCAACAAAGGGCCGACCCTCGCGTTGCGAATTGGCGACTGGAAAGTGCTCTCCTATGCAACTGACAAACCGATCAAATCGCTAACGTACTCAAAGGGCAAGGGAAAGTACGAACTCTACAATCTGGCTGACGACCCGCGAGAAAAGAAAAACCTTGCGAAAGCGCAACCAGAACGGCTTGAAGCGATGCTGAAAAAACTCGCCGCCATTAAAGAGGCCGGCCGCACTCGTCCAGAGTGATTTGGGCCCAACAAGGTTGGTTGAGAGCGAGACCGTGGCATGGCCATCCTGGCTGACCATTACGCAAATCGTCCAAAATCGAATCGACGGCGTTTGAAGGCTCGGCTAACTCGTTCCGAAGCCAACCGCGCTGGCTCGCCCTTGTGCGATTTGGGCTGCAATACCTAGGGTGGCGTTCTACCTCGCTGGGGCTCGGCGAACTGACCCCAGGCTACTGCGGAAACGCCTTTGGCGTAAAGAAAGATGGCTTTGTTGCTCAAATGGAAACTTTCGACTCGAGCGCTACTTCGCTCAAAGCGACCGCAGCTACTCGTCGCTCGCCGGAAGTTGCTTCTTACGAATAGCTGTTGCTCGCTGCTGCAACGTTGTGGCTTCCTCATCTCGTCCGAGTTTTCTTAAGATATTCGATAGTCCGCTCAGGCGGTCTGCAACGCGAGGATGATCGGCCGGATGCCGTTGCTCATCAATTTCCAAGGCTTTACGTATTACTTTCTCTGCTGCTGCAAGTTGCCCGTTATGCGCCAGAATTATGGCGACTCGCTCCAACGTAATGGAGCTTTCGGAATGCATCGTTTCGTTTGACACAATTTCAAAAGCGAGCGTATCGAATTCCGCCGCGTCGTCGGCGTTTCCATTCGCTTGCAGAACACGAGCATGCGAGTATCGCACCCACGCTTGCTTCGGAGCGGAATAGCCGATGGCATTTTCGATAAGTTTCGTGGAGTGCTTAAGCGAGGCAGAGTATTCCTTGCGAGCGAACGTCGTCCACAACAAGCCGTGTTCGATATCGTAATCAAACACGGCGGGATTAAGCTTCTCTTTGAGTTCGGTAAAGCACTGGTGGGCGACATCGATTCGCCCGTTTCGCAGTGCCTCCTTTGCAAGCCGCTTTAGAGCGAGCTTGAATTGCGGATGATTGGGAGCCAATCGCCGTCCTTTTTCGATCGCCAAGCGAACTGCAGGAAACGCCTCCCGGTCCCGACGCAAATCGCGTTCTCGTTGCCAGGCAGCATCCAACATGAAGGCCGCGACAGACGACCCCACAGCTACCCCCATTAGCAACGTCGCGATTGCGGTCGCGAGGATCGCCATCGTTCGGTTTCGCTTGTACCACTTTGCTATCCGTCCCCATGTCGAAATTGGTCGAGCAAGAATTGGCTCGCCAGCCAAATACATCTGCAGTTCGACACTCAGATTATCCGCTGAAGCATATCGATGGTTGGGATCTTTCTCGAGACATTTTAGACAAATCGTCTCAAGATCGCGTGGCACATTGCGATTCCACAGGCTCGGCTCCGGTGGGTCGGAGTAAATGACTTGATAAACCACACTTTCGACGCTCCCGCGAAACGGCACGTCACCGGTCAAGAACTTGAACAGAATGACACCTAAAGCATACACATCCGTTCGCGGGTCCGCTTCGTCCGATCGCCCTCGCGCTTGTTCGGGAGCCATGTAAGCTGGAGTTCCAATGACCTGGCCCGCTCGAGTGAGGCTCGGTTCGTCAACTCCACAGTTCTTCGCCAGACCAAAATCCGTGACGTAGGGATGGCCTTTTGCATCCAAGAGAATGTTGTGCGGCTTCAGGTCGCGATGCACAATACCGTTTTGATGCGAGTACTCCAAAGCGTCCGCAATCTTCACCAAGATCCCAACGGCTTCGCGCAAAGGAACGCTGCGCAATTGCAATAGATCCGACAGCGATTCACCATCAATCAAATCGCTGACGAGGTAACACTGTTCATCCTCTCGGCCAACTTCCAGCACGCGAACAATGTGGGGATGTTGAAGCTTGGCGGCGATCCGCGCTTCTCGGATAAACCGATCGGGATCGGCAACGCGACCGGGATGAGGGAGTTTGATTGCGACATCGCGACGCAGGTCTTCATCTATGGCTCGCCAAACAACACCCGTACCTCCCGCTCCAATTTGATTTATCAGCCGAAAACGCCCTAAGCTCTCGGGTATTTGCTGGGGAGTCAAAGTAACCGTGTCATCGGCAGGCAGAGCAGTTTGAGTCAGAGCGTCCGGTTCCGCTGATGCGAATTGATTTCCAATTAGCCGACTCGAATTGATCGCTAGAAGTTCTTCGCGGACGACAGTTCGAATCGCGACATCCGCTCGTCGCGCATATTCTTCGATGTCGGCAGCGTTGTCGCTGATCAGGGCTTGCTCGAAGGAATCGCAAATCCGCTCGATTTCCAGCAACTGCTCGATTGATAACGAGTGAGATAAGTTGGCAGTGTTCATTCTACTTGATCCCAAATCGAACGAATCGTTCGCAGCTTTCGCTCGACCGTCGCGACGCTGCGATCCAACTCTTGGGCTATTTCAACGTTCTTAAACCCTTCCATCTTGCGCAATGCAATCGATTGCAAATCCTCGTGCACAAGACTCTCCATGAGCTTTGCAATTTGCTCTGCGACCTGCGCCACCATTTCAGGCGTCGGTTCACGACTGACCAGTTGCCGGACCAAATCGTCCTCGTCGGCACCTTCATCGGGGCGGGCAATTCGGTTGGAGTCGCGTTTACTGCGGCGATCAAACGCAAACTGATCAGCGACCTTGCGAGTGGTGATGACCAAGAGGAGACGCCAGAGGCTCTCGCGACTTTGCAATTCAGGAAACCGACCATCGCGAAGTCCTGAACAAAGACTGTGAAACGCGCTGAGAGCAATGTCTTCTTCGTCCGCCATCGGCAACGATTGCCCCTTGAGACCCTGCCGAGCTATCGCGGTTAGGCGGGTAAAGAAACGCTCCCAAAGTGGGTGAACTGCGGTATCGTCTCCAGCTTTTAGTTGTTCGACCCAATGCGTGATTGAGTTCTCGATCGACATTGTCGATTCCTTGAGCAGCGATCAACCTTATCCAAATGACGATCCGCTGAGAGCATCTTTGGTTGACTTGATATCAGTCTAAGTTGCAATCGGTCGCGAGTACAGCCTGAAAAAAACAATCATTATTTTCTCAATTCGATGAGGGGCAGGACGCAGTTTTGTGGATTGTTACTTTGGACATTCGTCTCAAATACCACGCTTCACTCCTGGGATCAGCATCACTCGCTCTGTGGGCGAACGCTGCGAGTGGCGCGTATTTAGTGCAATCAAACGCCGATCTTATTGGAGACTCATGATGCCTCGCATTCGCATGAAAATTCTTGCATTATCCTTGCTATTCTTTCTCGTTGGCGGACGTTCCCAGGCGTCGGACAACACCACGTTACTCTCCCAACTAAGCGTTGGAGTCGACGCGTGCACCGAGACGCTTCACAAAGAAGGCAACTTAGTCGCGATCGCACGACGCCACGATGGCTGCGCAATTATCGATGTAGCGAACCCTACTAATCCAATCCTGTTGGCGAACGTAAACCCCGATCCAACCACCATCGATATCTGGGACGTTAACATTCACAATGGCTACTTGTATCTAATGAACCGCCCCGAAGGCGTGGATACGAACCTTGGCAATTGGGTAGGAGTCTATATCTACGATCTGGCCACTCCAAATGCCCCGGTTCATGTTGGTCAACTATTATGGGGCGGTGGAGCCTGGTATCACTTGGCTGGAAGCGTTAGTGCTGGAACAGTCGCCGACATCGGCGGCACTCCGTACGCTTTCCTCTGCTCTGACATCACCAGTAGTGTCGAAGTCTTTGACATGACGACCCCAGCTTCGCCTGTGTTTGTAACATCAATCTATCGCCCAGAACCATTCGCCACTTGCTCGAACGTCGCAGTCAACGGAGACTACCTCTACACGGCCTGGGGAGACGGTGGATTCACAATTCACGACATGTCCGTTCCGCTCCTGCCTTACCTGGAAGCCCATCAAGTCTACACAGGTCCACCCGTAATCAACGGCGGACTGCGTACGATCAGCCCAACTCCCGATGGCACTCACGTCGTAACCGGCGAATACACAAACAGCGGAACCGTGAGACTGTGGGACGTTAGTAACTTCGGAGCAATTACTGAAGAAGCAACATGGGCGTTGGGAAGCGGCGCGTTGCTCTGGACGGTGCAGACAACTGACGACTACGCGTTCGTCGCTCACCTCGAAGACGGAGTGCAAATTCTCGACATTCGCAATCGCACACAACTAAACTTGGTCGCCTGCTTTGACGAAACTTCGGGCTCACCCAGTGGAGTTTGGAGTGGAATCGCCGACATCGAAATTGACGGCACAACCGTTTACGCCTCACACCAAACCTTGGGACTACTGATCTTTGAGTTCGGCGACCAAGTAAACGTCACCAAAGCCGAATGGAAGCGGCGTCGCAAAGAATTAAAAGTCTGGGCGACGAGTTCGGCACAAGATAACACCACCTTAGAAGTGATCGGCTATGGAGTGATGTCCTGGAACCGCAAGAAGAAACGACACGAACTCAAAATCCGCAACGTTAACAGCAACCCCGGCACGGTCTACGTCGTGTCCGATCTCAACGGTACAGATCAACGTGTTGTTCGAGTCCGCTAGCCGCACAAGAGTTGCAAACAGATTTCAACCGATAGTGGAGTGAAGTTTGGGGCTCTTCACTCCACTTTTGAGTCACCTCGCCGCCCGTGGCGACTTGTATGTATCGCGCTACGGCAAGAATTTCTCCCGCTAACGCACGACACATTGCTGTCGGACAGGCTCGGTTGGAGATTAGGATTAAGAAGGAAGAGTAAGATCCAAGACTTCCCAAAATTGAGGGGAACGGTCAGGTTTGAAGTCGCGCTTTTCAACGGCTCTCGCTAGATAGAACGCAAGTTGCAAAAGTCGAGAGCTTGTTGTTTGACATTCAGACCAACGAGATCGTTCCACGCGTCCATCAGTTGCAGGTAGACGTTGCCTGGCATTTGACGACCGATCGCCGAACCATTGACACTGGAAACAGGCAACATACAAACAGACGTGCTGCAGAGCATGATTTCGTCTGCTGATTTGAGCTCGTCGGGCGTAATGTCCCGATGTACGACGGGGATCCCTGCGGCCTTGGCGATGTCAATCGTAACGGCGACACTGATTCCGGGAAGTATTTTCTCTTGCAGCGGTGAGACTAGTCCTTCGCCTTTGAAATAGGCGAGTATGTTTGCTGTGGAAGCTTCGGCGACAAATCCATCCTGATCCAAAAGCAGAGCTCTCGAATTCGGATCGACTTTACGAGCTTCTCGATCCGCCAAGAAGTAGTGCATACGACTGCGACACTTGAGCGAGGCAGGCCAACAATTCTGAGGCACCTGTCGTATCTGCGAGACCACCAGCTTCTGTCCTGTATCAAATTTCTCGGCCCACTGGTGAAAAGGAATCGCATAAGTGTGCATCACAAGGCGTGGACCGGCATCCTCGCCAGCTGCGGTTGCCATCGTCAGGTACGGGCCGGGGGTCGCGAAAATGCAGAGTCCCAAATCGGCGCCCGGTTCGAGCAATGCATGATTGTGGCTGGCTAAACCGATCGCTGCTTCGCGAATGTCGTGAGATTCGATTCCCACTATCTCCAACGACTCCTGGAATCGGTCGAGGTGCTCGTCGAGACGAAACAATCGTCCGTTAAAAGTACGGATCTGTTCGGCAACGGTAACACCTTGCATGAACCCGCCATCGTAGACAGGGAGCGAGAGCTCTGTCGCAGGGATCAATTGTTGGTTGCAGTAAGCGAGAGGAGGCATAGCGGTTTCCGTTAGGGTGCTCGTTCTACATCCCTATTCTAGCGCAGCCCTATAGAATCGGAAAGTGGCGAAAGAGACTCATTTCGGGTTGAAAAGCAGTATTGCCACGGAGCAAACTAGCTCCGCTCTATTCTGCCGGACAAATGCACATCGCCGTCCAATATTTCGACCTTCACCGAAGTCATGTTACGAGCTTCGGTCATCGTCTCCATTCCGACTCCGCCCAAAGGGTGCCGAGCAGCGGATCCGCCAACAATCTTGGGCGCCATATAAACATGAACTTCATCGATTACGTCGGCGTCGAAAAACGAGCCGAGCAAATCGTGCCCGCCCTCTAGCAAAACGTTCGTGAAACCGCGTTCAGCAAACTTCTGCAAAGCGACGACTACTCGCTCTTGACGGTCGCCTGACAATTGCATTATCTCCACGCCACACTGTCGCAACGAATCTAGCGAACTATCTTTCGCCTCATCTCCACACACAACCAGCGTGGGAAACTCGTTTGTCGTGGTGGCGAGTTTACTGGTCAAAGGAAGCGCAGCGGCGGAATCGAAAACGACTCGCAGAGCAACGCGCTGTCCAGCTGGTCGCGCGGTCAACAGCGGATCGTCCGCTTCGACCGTTCCGCGTCCGACCACAATCGCATCAACTCTGCCGCGCAGCTGATGCACTTGAGCTCGAGAACGCTCGCCAGAAATCCATTGACT
>Ga0115002_10001433_pt1 | contig 32910 bp, 31 predicted proteins | sample ArcticOcean_MG_C_8_FD_89576 | JGI IMG/M metagenome (GOLD analysis project Ga0115002, IMG submission 89576) | Marine microbial communities from western Arctic Ocean - ArcticOcean_MG_CB11_86 | ecosystem: Environmental > Aquatic > Marine > Oceanic | place: Arctic Ocean: Canada Basin | collected... | reverse complement strand
CTGAGCAGCAAGTGAAACTGATGCTGCTGTCCTACTATTGTCCTACTGAGGCAAAAAAGGGCTCAGCCGTTCACCATCTAAGCCTTTGATTTAATTGGTGGGCGCAACAGGGCTCGAACCTGTGACCCGCTGATTAAGAGTCAGCTGCTCTACCAACTGAGCTATGCGCCCGCCGGGGCTGGATATCGCAAAGCGCTCGAGCTTTGTCAACAGGGCGTCTTGGGGCTGGCTTAAATTGTGCGGGCTAAGTGCTGGTATTATGTTGTCGACGGCCGATTTGGATGTCGCGGTGGATATAGATATTGAGCACCAGCCCGAAGCCGAACAGCAACGTCAGCATCGAGCTGCCGCCATAGGAAATGAGCGGCAGCGGCACGCCGACAACCGGCACCAGGCCCATCACCATGGCCATGTTGATAAAGACATAGAGAAAGAAGGTGGTGATGATGCCCATGCCGAGCATGCGGCCGAACTGGCTGTTGCAGCGTAGTGAAATAATCGTGCCATAGGCCATCAGGGCAAAATAGAGCAGCAGTAGGGCGATGCCGCCGACCAGGCCGAATTCTTCCGCCAGCATGGTGAAGATGAAGTCGGTTTGTTTTTCCGGCAGGAAGTTGAGGTGGCTCTGGGTACCGCCAAGGAATCCCTTGCCGAACATACCGCCGGAGCCGAAAGCGATCTTTGATTGCAGGATATGATAGCCGGCGCCGAGTGGATCGCTCTCGGGGTCGATGAAGGTTAGAATGCGCGCTTTTTGATAGCCGCGTAGAAATTGCCAGGCGACTGGAATGGCGCCGAGAAGCGCGACCAGGGCGACGCCGAGCTTCCATAGCCTGAGGCCGGCAAGGAAGAGCATCATGGTGCCGCTGAGCGCCAGCAGCACCGCTGTGCCGAGGTCAGGTTGGCGCAACACTAGCGCCGCCGGCGCTAAAATCAGCAGGAGCGGCGGGATGAGGACCGTTATACGCTTGATATCCTCTGACCCCACGGTGTGGAAGTAGCGCGCCAGTGCGATAACCAGGGCGATTTTCATGATCTCAGAGGGCTGCAATTGCAGTGGCCCGATATCCACCCAGCGCTGCGCACCCATGGCGGAATCGCCCATCAGCTCAACGCCGACGAGGAGGACAAAGGCGCCGGCATAAATGAAATAGGCCGATTTAATCCAAAAGCGGATATCGACCAGAGCGACCGTGAACATGATCACCAGGCCGACGCCAAAGCGGACAATCTGACGTGCCGCCCACGGCTCCATCTCGCCACCCGCCGCCGAATACAGCATAGCAAAGCCGACCAGAGCGGGGAGGCAAATGAGCACTACCAAAACTAGGTTTATCTGAAACACGCGCTTCAGCAGGCTCATGCCGGGTTGGCTGCTATCGAAACTGTCTTGCGTTGCCATCCTCAGACCGCCGCACCATCGAGTACTATATTTTCCCCCGGACCGCGCCGCGCCGGATCGCGGCGCTGAACTTCACGCAGAATATCACGCGCCACCGGCGCCGCCGACTTCGAGCCGCCGCCGCCATGTTCGACAATGACGGAAATCGCATAGCGCGGCGCCTCAACCGGGGCATAGCCGACAAACAGGGCGTGGTCACGATCCTTCCACGGGCGGTCTTCATTCTTGCGCACGCCGCTCTCGCGCTCCGCCTTTGTGATGCGCTTGACCTGCACACTGCCGGTCTTGCCGGCCATAGCCATACCGGGCTCCTCAATACGGGCGCTAAAGGCCGTGCCGCGTGGGTAATTGGTCACATCATTCATGCCCTTTTGCACGATCGCCAGATGGGCCGCCGACAGTCCCATGGAGGGGAAGGGCTCGCGCGTATCCGGCAGGCGCTGGCCCGAGCGTTGGGTTTCGCGCACTAATTTAGGCAACACCGCAATGCCGCCATTGGCAATTCTTGCGGTCATGACGGCAAGTTGTAGTGGTGTTGTCAGCAAGAATCCATGGCCGATACCGACGACCAGTGTTTCACCCTTTTGCCAGGGCACGCCATGCACCGCCAATTTCCAGTCCCGCGTCGGCACCAGGCCTTTGCGCTCGGACGGCAATTCGATGCCGAGCTTTTCACCGAGGCCGAAGCGCCGCGCCATGGCGGCGATGGCATTCACGCCAATCCGCTTCGACACTTCATAAAAATACACATCGCAGGATTGGGTGATGGCCGAGTTCATATTCATATGTCCGTGCCCGCCGCGCTTCCAGCAGTGAAAACGGCGGTTTCCGAGTTCGATGAAACCGGGACAGAAGAATTTCTGATGGGCGTTTATGATGCCGCCATCGAGCGCCGCCAGCGCCACCACCATTTTGAAGGTTGAGCCCGGCGAATATTGTCCCGAGATCGCCTTATTGGTGAGCGGAAAGCGCTCATTGGCCATCAATGCATTCCACTCGGTATGGCTGATTCCGGTGGTAAAGCTATTGGGATTAAAGCTCGGCGCCGAGACCATCGCTAATAATTCGCCGGAATGCACATCGATCACCACGGCGGCGGAACTCTTATCCTGGATACGGGCGTTGGCGTATTCCTGCAGGCCCATATCAATAGAGAGGATATGGTCATCGCCCGGTTGGCCCTCATCGCGGCGGAGTTCGCGAATGATGCGGCCAAAGGCATTGACCTCGACCTGGCGCGATCCCGCTTTGCCGCGCAGTGCCTTTTCAAAAGTCTTTTCGGCGCCGTTTTTACCGATCCGGAAGCCGGGCAGGCCCAACACCGGATCGCCCTCCAGCTCCTTCTCCGAGACGGCGCCGACATAGCCGATGACATGGGCGGTTTCCCTGCCGGCGAGATAATGTCGCGTTTGGCCGACATCGATCATGGTTCCCGGCAAATCCGGCGCATTGACCTCAATGCGCGAGACCTCCTCCCAGGTCAGATTTTCGCGCACGGTGATCGGCACGAATTTTCGCTTGCGCCGCGCTTCGCGCAGAATGCGCTCGCGATCGCGCGTCTCAATGGGGAGAAGGTCGCTGAGAGCGCTTAGCGCGCGCTCCAGATCACCGGATTGCTCGGGCACAATTACCAGGCGGTAGTTTAACTGATTGACCGCAAGCGGTTGACCGAAGCGGTCAAAAATGCGCCCGCGTGGGGGCGGCAGCAATTGCATGTTGATGCGGTTATCGTCCGCCAATGTTTTATAGCTATCCGATTCAAGCACCTGTAGCTGATACATGCGCCCGGCCAGCGCGGCGAGCAAGAGGGTCTGTGCGCCGCCGAGCATAATCGTGCGGCGGGTGAAGAGCTTGGAGCGGCTGGCTTCTCCTTGCATGTTATTGGTCTTTTATCATGTGTCGGTGCAGGGCGCTGAGCACGACGGCGAATAGCGGATAGAGCAAGATCGTCAACACCGCCTGAATGATGAACGGCATGGGCGGCACGAGTGCGTTGAAATAGAGCGATGCAATAATCCAACTCACAAGCGCGACCCCCGGCATTACCAGGGAAAAGCCCCACCAGACGACGAGAAACGGCTTGCCGTGAAAGAAGGTGCGTTGGGTATTTAGAATAACCTGCAGTAATAGGTAAACCAATGCCGAGAGGCCAAGCGGTGTGCCGGTCAACAAGTCGAGCAGCATGGCGAGGCTGAACGTCGCGGCATAGGGCAGTTTATCGGGGCGGTAAATGCTCCAATAATAAATCGCCATGGCGGTGAAGGCGGGGGTGACCGGCGCGAAACTGGGTAGATGCCAGGGCAGTGCGCTGGCCAGCACCATCAGCAATGTAAAGACAAATGGCGTGAGGCCGCGGAGTTGTATGTCGGTGCGCTCGAACCATGTCGCGGCTCTCACCTGAATTCTCCAATGCGCCCGGCGCGTTTAGTTTCCGGCAGGAAGCCCGGCAAGGTGTAGTCGAGCACGGTGACATATTCGAGCCGGTCCCAGTTGACGTATGGCTGGACCAATGCGCGCTCTTCACTGACCGAGGAGACAATACCAACCGGCAGGCCAGGCGGGAAAATACCGCCTTGGCCGGAGGTCACGATACGGTTGCCAACATGAACCCGGGCATCAACGGCGAGAAACTCGAGGCGCGGGTTCGGCGTGTTGTCGCCGGCCAATACGGCGCGCTCGCGGCTCGATACAACGACCACCGGAATGCGGGAATTCAAATCCGTCAGCAGCAGTATGCGGGCGCTATGCTGGCCCGCGGAAACCACCCGCCCAGTCAGGCCTTCATTGGTGATGGCGGCCTGACCCTTGCGTACATTGTTTTTCTTGCCCGCATTGATCAGTACGGTGCGAACAAACGGGCCGCCCGAATCTGAAATGACGCGCGCGGTGGTGAAGCTGGCGTTGGGATCCGGCACCACATGGAGAAATTGGCGAAGCTCTTCGTTTTCACGCGATATTTGCGCGGCAACAGCCTGCCATTTGAGCAGCTGTGCGTTTTGCGCCTCGAGCCTGGCATTTTCCGCATGCACGTCGAGCGCCGCATCGACCTGCTCAACAAGAGAAGCGAAAGAGGCCGCTGGATGAGATAAAAATTCGAGGATTGGTGTCGCGGCGTCGCCAACGGCACCGCGTAAATTATCAACCAGGCGGGGCTCCGCCCGGCTGAGGATCATGATGGTTATGGCGGCGCCCACAAGCAGCACGAAAGCAAAGCGCTGAATCAGTGATTTCAGCGGCAGGGCCAATAACAGGGCGCGTCCGCGATAGGCCCGCACTTACATCCTCCAAATTGTCAGCGTTCAATACGAATGCTGACCTTATATATCGATCCTCAATAAGCCTCGTGCAAGACGTGCTTGAGGGTTTTCATTTCTTCTAGGCAGCGCCCGGTGCCCATGGCCACGCAGGACAGCGGCTCATCTGCGATGGAAACCGGCAAGCCGGTAGCATGGCGCAGCACATAATCGAGATTGCCAAGCAACGCGCCGCCGCCGGTTAGAACAATACCCTTATCGACAATATCAGCGGCCAATTCCGGCGCGGTATTCTCGAGCGCAACTTTGACCGCATCAATAATGGCGCCCACCGGTTCGGCCAGGCTTTCGGCGATTTGTCGTTGGGTCACGACGATTTCCTTGGGCACGCCGTTCATCAGATCGCGGCCCCTGATATCGAGTGATTTGCCGTTGCCGTCTTCCGGCGGGCAGGCAGTGCCAATATTTTGCTTGATGCGCTCGGCGCTTGATTCACCGAGCAGCAGGTTATGATTGCGTCGCACATAGGCGATGATGCTTTCGTCCATCTTATCGCCGCCAACCCGAACGGAGCGCGAATAGACGATGCCGCCAAGCGAAAGCACGGCCACTTCCGTCGTGCCGCCGCCGACATCAACCACCATCGAGCCGGTTGGCTCGGTGACTGGCAATTCGGCGCCGATTGCCGCCGCCATGGGTTCTTCAATAAGGAACACCCGCCTGGCGCCGGCGCTCTCCGCTGATTCCTGAATGGCGCGGCGCTCCACCGCGGTCGAGCCAGAAGGCACACAGACGATGACTTGCGGGCTGGCGAAACTGCGCCGGTTGTGAACTTTGCGGATGAAATGCTTGATCATTTCCTCGGCGATTTCAAAATCAGCGATCACGCCATCGCGCAGCGGGCGAATGGCTTCTATATTGCCCGGCGTACGTCCCAACATCAGCTTGGCTTCTTCGCCGACGGCAAGAACCTGCTTTTTGCCTTTCCAATTGGCGATCGCCACCACTGAGGGCTCGTTCAGGACAATGCCCTGGCCCTTCACGTAGACAAGCGTGTTCGCGGTGCCGAGATCGATGGCCATATCGGCCGAAAGGAAACCTGTGAGTTTCGAAAACATCAGCGCTTACCGCCTCTCGTTAGAGCCAAAAGTCCCCACCGCGCCGCCGGGATGGCGCGGTGGGCGATTGCTTTGCCAATACGCTCTTGCACACGCCTCAAGCCGTGAGCGCGTCTGGCGTGGATTTTTTCCGCTTAATCAAAAGTTTGTTCAAGGCATGCACATAGGCGCGGGCCGAGGCCACCAGGGTATCGATATGGGCGCCCTGGCCGTTGACCATCTTACCGCCTTCTTTCAGGCGCACGGTGACATCAGCTTGCGCGTCGGTGCCTTCCGTAACCGCATGTACTTGGTAGAGCTGGAGCTCCGCGTCGTGCGGAAATATTTCCTTAATGGCATTAAAGGTCGCGTCCACCGGCCCGTTGCCGCGCGCGGTAGCGGATATCGTCTCGCCATCTACTTCAAGGGTGAGCGTCGCCTCTTGCGGCCCATCGGAGCCGCAATTAATGCCGAGGGAGACAAAGCCAATGCGTTCGCTGGCCCGTCCGGTTTCATCATCGACCATGGCGATAATGTCTTCGTCGAAGATTTCCTTCTTATGGTCAGCCAGGTCCTTGAAGCGCGTAAATGCCTCAAGGAGAGCATTGTCGCCGAAATTGTCATAGCCCAATTCGCGCAATTTCTCGCGAAAGGCGTGGCGTCCGGAATGTTTGCCCATGACCAAAGTTGATTTCTTCAATCCGACCGATTCCGGGGTCATGATTTCATAGGTCTCGGCATCCTTGAGAACGCCGTCCTGATGGATGCCCGCCTCATGCGCAAACGCATTGGCACCAACGATGGCTTTGTTGGGTTGCACGACGAAGCCGGTAATCTGCGATACCAGACGCGAGGCGCGCATGATCTTCTCGGTGCGGATGCCGCTATCGAGGTGCAACAGATCGTGGCGGGTGCGCATAGCCATGACGATTTCTTCCATCGCCGCATTGCCGGCGCGCTCACCGAGGCCATTGATGGTGCATTCCACCTGGCGTGCCCCTGCGTTCAGGGCGGCCAAAGAATTAGCCACGGCCAGGCCGAGGTCATTGTGGCAATGCACCGATACAACCGCTTTGTCGATATTAGGCACGCGGTTGAACAGCATACGGATCAGCGCGGCATATTCGTCCGGCATGGTATAGCCGACAGTGTCGGGAATATTGACCGTGCTGGCGCCGGCCTTGATCGCGGATTCGACACAACGGCAGAGGAAGTCATGGTCACTGCGCGTGCCATCTTCGCTCGACCATTCGACGTCGTCGGTATAGTTGCGCGCTCGGCTGACACTGTCGATAACGGCGCTATGCACCTCATCCGGCTCCATCTGCAATTTCACCCGCATATGTAGCGGGCTGGTCGCAATGAAGGTGTGGATGCGCTTTTGCTTGGCCGGCTCAAGAGCTGCCGCCGCGCGTTCAACATCTTTGCGCCCGGCACGCGCCAGGCCGCAAACAATGCTCTCGCGGACGATTTTGGAAACTTCGTTGACCGCCTCGAAATCACCATTGGAGGCAATCGGAAAACCGGCTTCGATGATATGGACGCCCATATCTTCGAGCACTTCGGCGATACGTAATTTTTCTTCGAGATTCATCGATGCGCCGGGCGATTGTTCGCCATCGCGCATTGTCGTGTCGAATATTCGTACCTGATTCTTACTATCGGTCATGATCTTGACCCCTATTGTTTGGTTTGCGACTGGGTAGACAAACGCACCCCAAACGGTAGCTGAAATTTCAGCCTCACCGCCTGGGGCAGGTAAGTCGCAGACTAATAGAACCGCCGGCACTCACTTCCGCTCGGAAATTAGCGCGCAATCGCCCGTAACCGGCCCTGCCCTGCGGCAGCACGTTACATAGCATTCGATTGCTGGCGTTTCTTCTCATCGTCAGGGTCGTTTCAACTCATCCATACGGCGTTTATAGGCACTCGCCGCAGGTCGTCATGCGGCATCCACCGTTAACCTAGCAAAAACAAGGTTAACAAAACATTTAAGCGCGGGTTCTACAGGCAAATCGCCTCGAATTGCACTCAAACGACGAATTCCTTAAAAATTACGCCTATTAGATGCCTTTAGGCAATGATTTTCTAACCACCACAAGAGCTTATTTGTGAAACTCAATCTATCGCGGCATCAATTCTTCGACTTATCCACAATCCGTGCTTCGCCGATCCAAGGCATCATGCCGCGCAATTTCGCGCCAACCTCTTCGATTTCATGCTCTGCTTCGCGCCGACGCATGGCTTTAAAGCTCGGCTGACCAGCGGCATTTTCAGACATCCACTCGCTGGCAAAGCGGCCAGATTGGATATCTTCGAGAATTTCTTTCATCCGCTCGCGCGTACCGGAATCAATCACCTTGGGACCACGCGAATAGTCGCCGAACTCGGCTGTATTGGAGATCGAATAGCGCATATTGGCAATGCCGCCTTCATAGATCAGGTCGACGATCAGTTTGACCTCGTGGACGCATTCGAAATAGGCCATCTCCGGCGCGTAACCGGCGTCAACCAGAGTTTCAAAAGCGTTTTTGATCAGCGATGTCAGGCCGCCGCACAGCACAACCTGCTCACCGAACAGATCGGTTTCGGTTTCTTCGCGGAAAGTGGTCTCGATCACGCCGGAGCGTCCGCCGCCGATGGCAGCGGCATAGGAAAGGCCGATCTCGGTAGCGTTGCCCGATGCATCCTGGGCGACGGCCAGCAGGCAGGGGACGCCGCGGCCAAGCTCATATTCAGAACGCACGGTATGCCCGGGGCCTTTCGGCGCGACCATGAAGACATCAAGGTCAGGGCGCGGCTCGATCAGGCGGTAATGAATGTTGAGGCCGTGGGCGAAAGCGATTGCCGCGCCTTGCTTCATATTTTCGCGCAAGGATTCGCGCCACATCTGGCCCTGCAACTCATCCGGGGTCAACACCATCACCACGTCGCCCCATTTGGCGGCTTCGTCGACGCCCATGACGGTCAGCCCGGCAGCTTCGGCCTTGGCGACACTGGTGGAATCGGCGCGTAAGGCGACAACCACTTCCTTAGCGCCGCTGTCTTTGAGGTTATTAGCATGGGCGAAGCCCTGGCTGCCATAACCGATGATGACGGTTTTCTTGCCCTTGATGAGATTTACATCAGCGTCGCGATCGTAATAGACACGCATGGTACGTTCCTTTTGGTGTGTAGGCCTATCGTCGAGCCGGCCTTTTAATGAGTGGGCTGACCGTGTTGGTCAGATCGATTTCTTTCCGCGTAGCAAGGCAACGACGCCGGTGCGCGAAATCTCCGTGAGTCCCAGCGGTTCCATAAGGCGGATGAAGGCGTTGACCTTCCCCGGTTTGCCGGTCATTTCGAAAACAAAAGAATCTATTTCGCTGTCGACCACATGGGCGCGAAAAATATCGGCGATGCGCAGCGTTTCAACTCGCATTTCGCCTTTGCCGACGACCTTGATCAGCGCCAGTTCGCGCTCAACATGGGGGCCTTCTTCCGTCAGATCGCTCACCGTATGGATGGGCACGAGGCGATCCAACTGGGCCTTGATCTGCTCGATGATCATGCGCGGGCCAGAGGTGACTAAATTGATACGCGAGAGCGCGGCACCGGATTCGACTTCAGCGACCGTCAGGCTCTCAATATTGTAGCCGCGGCCCGAAAAGAGACCTACCACACGGGCCAATACTCCGGGTTCGTTGTCGACCAGCACCGAGATTGTGTGTCTTTCGATGGGCTCAGCCAAGGCTGCCTCCCGCTAGTTCAAAGATATTGCTCACACCAGCACCATGCCGTCTTCGGCTTTCTCTTCAAGCTCGCCATGATCCGGGCCGAGCTTCATTTCGTAATGGGCGGCGCCGCCTGGAATCATCGGATATACATTTTCAGTCTTGTCGATATGAACATCGGCAATGAACGGCCCGGGTGTTTCAATCATGGTGCGGATCGCGTCATCGACGTCTTCCGGCTTGTCAATTCTGAGGCCATTGGCGCCAAATGATTCAGCCAGTTTGACGAAGTCGGGCAGTGAATTCATGTAGCTTTCTGAATAGCGTCCGCCATGGAACAGCTCCTGCCATTGGCGCACCATGCCCATATATTCATTGTTGAGGATGATGGTCTTAACCGGCAGACGATGCTGCATCATCGACGACAATTCCTGAATGTTCATCATCAAGGAGGCTTCGCCGGCAACGTTGATTACCAGGGAATCCGGATGCGCGACTTGTACGCCCATGGCGGCGGGAAAGCCGTAGCCCATAGTGCCGAGCCCGCCTGATGTCATCCAGCGGTTGGGCTCTTCAAATTTGAGGTACTGCGCCGCCCACATTTGATGCTGGCCAACCTCGGTGGTGAAATAAACATCACGGTCTTTGGTCAGCTCGTACAGGCGCTGAAGCGCATATTGCGGCTTAATGATATTACCCTGCTGCTTAAAGCGCAGACTATCGCGGGCGCGCCACGTATCAATCTGACGCCACCAGGCGTCGAGCGCATCAGATTTGGCCGGACTTTTGTCAGCCCATTTGGCCTGCATGGCTTTCAATACCGTGCCGACATCGCCGATGATACTGATATCCACCGGCACATTCTTGTTCATCGAGGACGGATCAATATCGACCTGAATTTTCTTCGAGCCTTTGGCAAAATCATTAAGGCGGCCGGTCACGCGGTCATCGAAGCGCGCGCCGAGGGCAATCATCACGTCGCATTCGGACATTGCCATATTTGATTCATAGGTGCCGTGCATGCCGAGCATGCCGAGAAATTGTTTATCGGATGCCGGGTAGGCGCCAAGCCCCATCAGGGTGCTGGTGATCGGAAAGCCGGTCGCGCGGACAAATTCGGTCAGTGCCTTGGCAGCGTCCGGCCCGGAATTGATAATACCGCCGCCGCTATAAAATATGGGCCGCTCTGCTTTGGCGATCAGTTCCAGGGCTTCATCGACGGCTGCGTCATCAGGCTCAGTACGCGGGCGATAGGAGCGGTGGGAACTCACATTGGCGTAGCTGCCTTCACTGTAATCGCCCATCGCCATGACCACATCCTTGGGCAGGTCGACCACCACCGGGCCGGGTCGTCCGGCGCTGGCGATATAGAACGCCTCATGGATGGTGCGCGGCAAATTTTCGACCGATTTCACCAGATAGTTATGCTTGGTGCAGGGCCGCGTGATGCCCACCGTATCGGCTTCCTGGAACGCATCATTGCCGATCATATGGGTCGGCACCTGGCCGGTCAGGCAGACCAGCGGGATACTGTCCATCAGCGCATCGGCGAGGCCGGTGACACTGTTGGTCGCACCCGGTCCGGAGGTGACCAGCACCACGCCGACGCGTCCGGTCGAACGCGCATAGCCTTCCGCCGCATGCAATGCACCCTGTTCATGGCGCACCAGGATGTGGCGAATCTTATTTTGTTTGAAAATCGCATCATAGATCGGCAGGACGGCGCCGCCGGGATAGCCAAAAATAACTTCGACACCCAGTTCAGCAAGACATCTTACGATCATTTCTGATCCGTTTATCTGCTGTTCGTTATTGTCCGTGTTGGTTGCCACGATCCGATCTCCACAAGCACATGATGCCCGCATCGGCGCACGCAATCGCGCCCGCCGGCGAGCCTTTTCCGAAGCCATCCGGCCACGGGTTGAGCAAACTAGAACCTCGCCTGTCGCCGGTCAATAGCGCCGGTGATCGGGCGTTACATTGCGGCTGATCTGGAATGCTCAGTCGTCGCGTTTTACGGTGTCAGGGCTGAATGCCGGCGCGCAGACAGCGACATATTCGGCGCCGCCATCGTTGGGGCTACTACATTGCACCCACGCGCCCTTATAGGCGATCACTGCCTGGCCGGCGGTGACGTCGAATTCCTCTTCTCGGGTGGTGACCCGAAGCATGCCGGCCAGAACCAGGGTATATTCATCGAATGCGGGCGTTTGCCCGGGCTCGACCCAACCTTCTGGGCTGTTCATGTGCGCCACACTGGCGTTTTCAGTACCTGAATTTACCCGCCCAACATATTCCCTGATGATTTTAGGCTTGTTGCCGGCAACTTCGATAACAGTCGGGGTGGGTATAAATGTGGCCATGGGTAAATCCCTTATTGTGTTAAGCGGCGGAACTTAGCCCGGAGGTGCTCAATCGACCAGAGCGGATGTTTGCAACAGATCCGCAGTGGTTTGGCAAATCTCGTCGGCCTGTTCCTCGCAATAGAGCGCGGTAATAACGGTTGCCTCCGGCATCTGGTGGCGAAACCAGGTGCTTTGGCGCTTGGCGTAGCGCCGGGTTGCCTGGCGCAGCATGTCGGTGGCTTCCGGGCGAGTTGCGTCACCCTTGAGGTGAGCGGAAAATTCGCGCACGCCGAGGGCTTTCATGGCTGGCAGCGACGGATCAAGGTTGAGCGCCGCAAGCGCCGCCGCTTCTTCGATGCCGCCGCTCATGGCCATGATCTCGGCCCGGTCGTCGCAGGCTGCGTAAAGCGCGGCGCGCGGCGGCTCCAGCACCACAGCGGCGACATGCCCTGAATAGCGCTCACCTTCCGGCTGGCTGCGTTGCCAGATGGCGAGGCTTTTGCCGGTTGCCTCCAACACTTCGTAAGCACGCAGCACCCGTTGCGTATTGCCGGGATGGAGGCGCTCCGCAGACTCCGGGTCGCGCTCCGCCAGTAGGCGATGAAATTCCGCCGCGCCAATTTCGCTGTGCAGCGCTTTGGTGCGCTCGCGTATCTCGGTCGCAATTGGCGGCACCGGGGCCAACCCGTGCAGGAGGGCGCGGAAATAGAGCCCCGTACCGCCGACCAAAATGGGCAGCAATCCGTACGCTTGGACTTGGCTGATCTCAGCCCGCGCCATATCCAACCAGCGCCCAGCCGAGCAGCGCTCACTGGCAGCTAAGACGCCATAGAGCCGGTGAGTTGTCCGCGCTTCATCCTCGGGCGTTGGCCGGGCGCTCAGTATCCGTAGCTCACGGTAAACCTGCATGCTATCGGCATTGATCACGGTGCCGCCAAGCGACAGCGCCAGATCAAGCGCCAGGGCCGACTTGCCGCTCGCCGTTGGGCCGCCGACAATGAGGATGGGGCGTTTGCCGTTATTGGCGCTCATGGCCCATCCTTTTGTCCTCAGTCGTTGGCAACGGAAGGCAGGCCCGACAACGCCATCGCCATCTCGCCTTCGTCGAACTTCTGATTGACCAATTTGCCGGCAAAGAAATCCGTATAGGCCTGCATGTCGAAATGACCGTGGCCGCACAAATTGAATAGGATCGTCTCGCCTTTGCCTTCCTGCTTGCAGCGCAACGCTTCATCAATCGCGCCTTTAACGGCATGATTGGCTTCCGGTGCCGGAATAATACCCTCGGCGCGGGCGAAGGTAATGCCGGCCTCGAAGCATTCGAGCTGGTCATAGCCGCGCGCCTCGATCAGGACGAGCTCATGAACATGGCTCACCAGCGGCGCCATGCCGTGATAGCGCAGACCCCCGGCGTGGAATAGCGGCGGTACGAAGGTAGAGTCCAGCGTGTGCATCTTAACCAAGGGTGTCAGGTGGCCGGTATCGCTGAAATCATAGGCGTAGGAGCCGCGCGTCAGGCTGGGGCAGGCGTTGGGCTCGACTGCGACAATGCGAAGATCTCCACCATCGCGCAATTTGGCGCCGAGGAAGGGAAAGGCGATGCCGGCAAAGTTGGAACCGCCGCCGGTGCAGCCGACGATTACATCCGGGTAATCATCGGTCATATCGAATGCCTTCATGGCTTCCTGGCCGACCACGGTCTGGTGCAGCAACACATGGTTCAGCACCGAGCCGAGCGCATAATTGGTATCATCGCGCCCGACGGCGACCTCCACCGCCTCGCTGATGGCGATACCGAGGCTGCCGCTTGAATCCGGATATTCGGCAAGGATGGCGCGGCGCGGCCAACTTCAGTCTCATTGCTTGGGCTGGCGACGCAGCGCGCACCGAAGCTCTCCATCATGGAGCGGCGATAGGGCTTCTGATCGAAGCTGACGCGCACCATAAAAACTTCAACTTCGATGCCGAACAACGCCCCGGCAAAGGCCAGGGAAGAACCCCATTGGCCGGCACCGGTCTCGGTGCTGATGCGCGATATACCGGCCTCTTTGTTGTAGAAGGCTTGCGCCACAGCGGTGTTGGGCTTGTGGCTACCGGCCGGGCTGACGCCCTCATATTTGTAATAGATATGCGCCGGTGTATCGAGCGCCTGCTCCAGGCGTCGCGCGCGATGTAGCGAGGTCGGGCGCCACTGACGGTAAATGTCACGTACCGGCTGCGGAATCTTGATGGTCCGCTCTATGCTCACTTCCTGGCCGATTAGAGCCATGGGGAAGAGCGGGGCTAAATCGTCGGGACCGATCGGCTGTCCGGTGCCGGGGTGAAGCGGTGGCGGTGGCGGTGACGGCAAATCGGCCACCACATTGTACCAATCCTTCGGAATTTCGGATTCCGGCAGGGTGAACTTAATTGTATCCGTCATTGTAGCTCCCTCCTCTGATGAGAGTAGTTTACTCGCTAAAATCAGTCTTCCTGAAGAGTATTACCCATTGTTTACTTATGGGTTATTTGGCCTGGCTCCGTCGGAAATTTATCTAGCAAGTAATTTCAGTCTATCAGATGGGCAATGAGGCCGTCGGCCAGTTTGGGTTCAAACCAGGTTGATTTGGGCGGCATGATTTCACCGCTATCGGCCACCGCCATCAATTCGTCCATGGCGGTGGGATAGAGCGCGAAGCCGGCTGCTGCTGCGCCGCTTGATACGCGCTTGGCCATTTTCTCCAGCACGTCTGCTCCGCCGACAAAATCCAGGCGCGGATCGGTGCGCGGGTCTTTGATGGCGAGGAGCGGCTTCAGGATATCGCTCATGAGGAGGGCAACATCGATTCGGTCCTCTGTGGGCGCTTTCGGCGATGGCGGGTCGCGCCGCTCCAGCTTGCGCCAGCCCGATTTCAGACAGAGGCCGATTTGCGTCGGCTGTCCAGGTTGCACCGGCGCATCCGCCGGGGTGACGATATATTTTTCATCGAGACGGGCGAGGAATTCCACTTCACTCAGGCTGCCGAGATCGCGCACAACCCGATTATAGGCGAGAATGAAGAGTTCATCGCTCGGAAACAAAACCGCGAGAAAGCGCCCTGCCGTCTCGCCGCGCGCTTTCGCTACTCTTGCTGCCGCTGCGGAACGATGGTGACCATCTGCAATATAGAGGTGCACGAGCATGTCGGCAGCGCGCTGAATATTATCGAGCGAAGCCTGGTCTTCGACGGCCCATAAAATGTGGCGTACGCCATCATCCGCAGTGACATCAATCTCGGGCGCTGCCGCACGTCCGGTAATATCGTCGAGCACCTGAGCAAGAGCCGCATCCGGGCGATAGGCTAGCAGCACAGGGCCCGTTTGCGCGTCAAGCGCCACCATATGTTTGACCCGATCGTCTTCCTTGTCGGGCCGGGTGAGCTCATGGCGGTGGATCGTGCCGGCGGCGTAGGCGGCCAGAGAGGCGCCACAGGCGAGGCCGGTTTGGCTGTGTCCGGCCATATGCATGCGATAGACGAAATATGTCGGGCGCGCGCTTTTCACCATGGCGCCGCCGTCGATCAGGGCGCTGAGGTTTTGTGCGGCACGGCTGTAAACTTCATCGCTATGGGCATCGGTGCCGGCGGGTAAATCGATCTCCGCGCGCGACACATGCAAAAAGCTTTTCGGCTTGCCGGCGGCGCGGGCGCGGGCTTCGTCCGTCGTGACCACGTCATAGGGGGGGGCCACAATTTCCGATGCGTGTTCGCCTGCTGCGTGCAAGGCATTGAACGGCGCAATCATGCGGCTGCTCGAAGAAATATCTGAGGACATTGTCTAAAATCAGCCTTGTTTAAGGTCGAGAGTAATAAATTCGCCTTTATCGCCGCGCAGCCGGAACAGTACTACATTCTCGGACTTCGCCTGACGGTGTAAGTCTAAGCGCAAGCGGAAGTCCGACAGGTCGTTGATGCGATCCGAGCCGAAGCCGACGATAAGATCGCCCGGGAGAATGTCAGCGTCGCCATTGAATTCACCACTCACTGCAGTGACAACGATACCTTTCGCATCCGCCGCCAGCGCATGCTTTTCACTGAGCCCGGCGGTGATGTGCGAAAGCGTGATGCCGAGAGAGGCAAAGCTCATCTCCAATGGCGCGCCGGCTCGCGCTGCTTCGGCGCTGCTCAGCTCATATTCTTCCAGCCGGCCAATGGTAACTTCCAGCGATATATGTTTGCCGTCGCGCCAGACGATAACCGGGACCGAACTGCCTACTGCCATATCGGCGACGATGCGCGGCAGGGCGCGGCTGTTTGGCACTTCCTGGCCGTCGAAGCGTAAGATTATATCGCCCCGCAGCAGGCCGCCTTCGGACGCCGGGCTATCCTCGATCACGGCTGCTACCAGGGCGCCTTGCGCGGCCGCCAAGCCGTGGCTTTCGGCGATCTCCGGAGAGACCGATTGAATACGCACGCCAAGCCAGCCGCGTCGGGTCTGGCCGAACTGGCGCAATTGTTCGATCACCGGACCAACAATGGTCGACGGTGTGGCAAAGCCAATTCCCACACTGCCGCCGGACGGTGAATAGATCAGCGTGTTGACGCCGATCACCGTGCCGTTCATGTCGAACATGGGGCCGCCGGAATTGCCGCGATTGATCGGCGCGTCGGTTTGCAAGAAATTGTCATAGGGGCCGGCATTGATATCGCGCCCCCGCGCCGAAAGAATACCGGCAGTGACGGTGTTGCCGAGGCCAAATGGATTGCCAATGGCGATCACCCAGTCACCAACCCGCGCCGCATCTGAATCACCAAACTCAACAAATGGCATGGGCTCACCTTTGTTAATTTTCAATAGCGCCAAATCGGTTTTCGGATCGCGCCCGATGATTTCGGCTTTGTGGCGGGAATTGTCGTGCAGCACCACGGTGATTTCATCGGCATCAGCGATCACATGATTATTGGTCACAATCAACCCGTCGGGATGGATGATAAAGCCCGAGCCCAGTGAGGTAATCGGCTGGGGTGGATTATTTCCCTGGCGGTTGAAAAATTTATAAAATTCGTCGTGCGGCGCACCGGGCGGTAAATCTCCGAACGGTGATTCTTGGTTTTTTTGCCCTTCGGGGCTGATGGAGGTGGCGATGTTGACCACGGCGGGTGCCAAATCTTCTACCAAATCGGCAAAACTGTTGGGCGCCGAGCCCGCTGCACCAGTGCTGGTGGCGCCGAGCAACCAAGTCGTGACCAATAGGCCGGCAATCACCAGACGCCAACCGGCGTTAATGTTCCGGGCGTTTATTTTCCCGGCGCTAATTTTCACGGTGCTAATTTTTAGTGTCCAAAGCGGGCCCATGCGCATCCTCCAGGCTAAGCGGCGAAGACGGGACTACAGGCGTGCCGCCAACCTCGTTTCAGAATAGGGCAGGCTGGCGGCTCTGAAAAGAACCCGGTTCATCAAATCTTAGCGAACGAGCCAGACGATACAGAATCCGAACAGCGCCATCCCAAGGCCCATGGATCGCAAGCGCCCGGCCGGCACGCCGAGGGCCAACACCATCATGCGCTTCATGCCATTGGGGAAAAGCGAGTAAATCACGCCCTCAATGACAAATACCAAGCCAATCGCGGTGAGCATTGCGAGTAAAAATTCGGACATAACCGATCCCGGCAGCCGCGCACTGCTGCCCATGGGGTCAAGAGGCCAACGGGCCAAGGAGCCATGAGCAGCAGTGTTTGAAAATAGAGCGACGTTTAACGTTTTTTCAGCGCGCCATCACCAAGGCCATAGAGCCGGCCGAAATAGCGGAAGAATTCACTATCCGGCGAGAGAACCATGGAGGTGTCATTGGTGCCGAGGGCTTTGCTGTAGGCTTGCATCGAACGATAGAACGAGAAGAATTCCTCGTCCTGGCCAAACGCATCGGCGAAAATTTTCACCGCCTTGGCATCACCCTGACCGCGAAGAATCTCGGATTCCCGTTTCGCATTGGCCAACAGGATGGTTCTTTCCTTGTCTGCGCGGGAGCGAATTCGCTGCGAGGTTTCGTCGCCCTGGGCGCGATATTCCTTGGCCTCACGATCACGCTCGGTCTGCATGCGGCGATAGACCGCCAGACTGTTTTCGTCCGGCAAATCGGCCCGGCGGATGCGCACGTCAATAACATCGACGCCGAAATCCTTGGACTGACGATTTACCTGGTCGAGAATAAAGCGCATCAATTGGCCCCGCTCGCCAGATAAAACGGTAATCAGCTCGACCGTACCCAACACCTGACGGGTGGCAGCATTGAGAATAGCGCCAAGTCGGCTACGCGCGATGCCTTCCGAGCCAACTCTTTGGTAGAAGCGCAACGGGTCGGTGATGCGATAACGGATAAAGGTGTCGACGACGAGGCGCTTTTGGTCGCCCAAAATGACCTCTTCCGCCGGGGCGTCATAATCGAGAATGCGCTTGTCGAGATATTCCACATTCTGCACGAACGGCGTCTTCCAATAGAGGCCAGGCTCTTCCGTGCCGGTAGCGTTGATGACTTCGCGCGGATCGCCAAATTGGAGCAGAATGGCTTGCTGATATTCCGTCACCTTAAAGGTTGAACTCAGCACCAGGATGATGGCCACGACGATGGTGACGCCGAGTAAGAGAAGTTTGGCGCGCCCACTCATTGTCCGTTACTCCCGCTAGTGCCTTGTTGGCGTTTATTAAGTTCCGGTAGCGGCAGATAAGGCACGACGCCTTGGCCGCTGGCGGATGAATCGATAATTATTTTATTCATGCCGCCCAGGATATTTTCCATGGTCTCCAGATAGATGCGCTGGCGCGTGACTTTCTTGGCCTGGCGATACTCATTGAACACTAAAACAAAGCGCTGCGCTTCACCTGTTGCACGGGCCACGACTTCCGACTCATAGGCTTCTGCTTCCTGCAGGATGCGTTCGGCCTCGCCGCGAGCACGTGGGATAATATCGTTGCGATAGGCTTCGGCTTCGTTTTTGGCCCGGTCTTCATCGGCGCGAGCCGCTTGCACGTCGCGGAAGGCGGCAATCACCGCTTCCGGCGGGTCGATTTTTTGCGGCTCTACCTGAGTGATAAGAATGCCGGAATCGTAAGAATCAAGGATATCCTGCACAAGTGCTTGAGTTTCCACGGCCAGGTTCGAGCGTCCTTCTGACAAGGCGCTGTTAAGGTCGGTTTTGCCTATAACTTCTCGCATGGCGGCCTCGGAGGCGTCTTTAACCGTGCGTTCCGGCGAGCGGATATTGAAAAGGTATTTGCCGGCGTCTGCGATCACCCAGAAAACGGTGAACTGAACATCGATGATGTTTTCATCGCCGGTCAGCATCAGGCTCTCGGTCGCATTGGCGCGCGGCTCGGGGTTGCCACGGTTGCTAATCACGGTCTGGTAGCCGATCTCAACCCGGTTGACCTTGGTCACCTTGGGTAGCATTACCGTCTCAATCGGCCCGGGAAGATGATAATTGAGGCCAGGCTGCGTGGTTTTGGTCCATTCGCCAAAACGCAGCACGACGCCCTGTTCATCGGGCTCAACCCGGTAGAAGCCGGTGAGCAGCCAGATACCGATAGCCACGAGGATCAGGATGATGACGCCGCGCGGACCGCGCATCGAAGGCATCCATTTTTTCATACGGTCCTGGCCGCGGCGCAGAACTTCCTCTATGTCGGGAGTTTGCGGGCCGCCACCGCCGCCGCGTGAGCCACCGCCACCGCCGCCGCGTGAGCCACCACCGCCGCCGCCACGGGGGCCGCCACCACTGCCGCCACCACTGCGCGGTCCTCCTGAGGGTCGTCCCCAAGGACCGTCTCCGCCGCCACCACGTTGGTCAGACCATGGCATAATTCACTCACTTCCCTAATTAAAATTCATTCTCGGCTTTGCCGTAGACCGATTTCAGCCTTATATGTCAGACAGGCCCCCGGCGCAATGCGCCACCTCTTCCTGAGGGGCATATGGGCGGGATGTATAAATGTTCAAGTTTAGAAGGAGAAAACGGCCCATGGCGGACGTGACACGCGAGACAATTTTGGATGCACTTCGAGCTGTGCGAAAGACTGAAGGCGGCGAGGATGTTGTCAGCCTGAACATAATATCGGGCGTCGTTATCCGCGATGGAAATGTCGGTTTTGCCATCGAAGTGGCGGCATCAGAAGGGCCCGCCAGCGAGCCATTGCGCCAGGCGTGCGAAAGCGCCGTTGAGGCTATTCCCGGTGTGCTGTCCGTAACCGCCGTTCTCACCGCCGAGCGCTCAGCTCAGCGCGGCGCCGCGGCAGCCCCGGCGCAAGCGCCAGGCACGGCACATCAACACGGTCAGGGCGGTAAGCCGGGCGGTCAATCAGGCGGTCCTGCCGGTGGTCAAGCCGAGTCGGGCAAGAACCAGAAAATTCCAGGTATTGGCGCGATTCTGGCCGTGGCATCGGGCAAGGGCGGCGTTGGTAAATCCACCACAGCGGTGAATCTAGCGGTTGCTATGGCGGCAGATGGAGCGCGGGTGGGATTGCTCGATTGCGATGTCTATGGCCCGTCGATACCACGCCTGATGCGGCTGTCCGGCCAGCCGGAGACAGTGGAGGGGTCGCAAATGCTGCCGATGGAAAATTATGGCGTGAAATGCATGTCCATGGGTTTTCTGGTCGAGGAAGATACGCCGATGATTTGGCGTGGCCCCATGGTCATGAGCGCGCTCGGGCAAATGCTGCGCGATGTGCAATGGGGGGAGTTGGATATCCTGGTATGCGATTTGCCTCCGGGCACGGGGGACGCGCAATTGACCATGGCGCAGAATGTGCCGCTCACCGGCGCGGTGGTGGTCTCCACGCCGCAGGATATTGCCCTTCTCGATGTGCGCCGTGGTATCGCCATGTTTGAACGCGTCGATGTGCCGATTTTCGGCATCATTGAAAACATGAGCTATTTTCAATGCCCGCATTGCGGCGAGCGCAGCGAAATTTTTGATCATGGCGGGGCGCGCGAGACAGCGGCGCAAATGGGTGTCGAATTTCTAGGCGAGATCCCGCTTGATGGGGCTATTCGCATGACATCTGACGCTGGCCAGCCGATTGTTCTGGCGGAGCCGCAAAGCGCTCACACGGCGGCTTATCGCGGTATTGCTCAACGGGTTTTGGGGCTGTGTCGTGATGCAGAAGCCGGCGGGGATCGTCAGGCGCCGAATATTGTCATGATGTAATCGCTACACGCAGCTGTTAGATGTAGCTGCCACTACTGGCCGGCGTAGGCGCCATCTAGTTGCGAATATTGAGGGCGGCCTGGCGATGCCAGTGGCGCCGGCTTTCATGACGCGGTGAGTGCGTGCGCCGGGAAGGGGCTCGGCATGACGCCGCTCTGGCCGACAGCATGGTAGAGTGCGCGCAGGCCTTGCGTTGCTTCAGCAAAATCGAGGTGTTCACGGAGAATATCCCAGTAGGATTTTTCCGCCTGAGCGAAACGACCAAGAATTTTCAGGCACGCCGCATGATGGCAGCGGTAGATCGGGTCAATAGCGCCTTCCGCCAGAGCGATCTCAATCAAGGAGAGCGCGATATCCAGGCTATCGGCATGAAGCGCTGCAACGTTTTCGGCGTGTAATGAGGCTGCTGTCCGCCCTTGCGCCGCTTTTCGCCAAATACTTAGTTCATCTATGTAGGGGCTGCTGTCGGTAAAGCTCATAACCATTCGCCTCTGTACGATCAACGGCTCCGAAGCAATAAAAGCGCTATAGCCGTCTCCCACGGCTCACACAATAAACAAACGTGGTTAAATAAAGGTTAACAAAAACCGCACAATCATTTGTATTTCATCAGATAAGTATTGATTTTTGTGAATTCTTACAGGCCGTTTCTCAGGCGCTTTTGTCGAGGATGGCTATGAGTTCACGCCATTCCCGTTTGGAAAGGTTGCTATTCTCTTGCTCTATTGTCTCGCCGGCGATCATCCGTTTGACGACTTCCAGCGCCGTGGCCGAGAGGCGCACGCCACCATGCTCATATTCCATGAATGCGGCATAGGCCAACGGTACCCAGCGCTCGAGCGTTTCCAGCATCACATCGGCATAAACGCGAATCTCATATTGCGCGTGGGAATCGGCGCGTAGGCTGAGAAATCGCAGCAGATTGTGCAGATCCGTCTTCCAATACCATTGAGTATAGTAATTGAGGGAGAGGTTCATGCGCGCCAGTTCGCGCGCCAAGCCATCGCGTGCCGGGTCGCGTTGGCTGCCGTCCGGGTTTTCATTCAGCATCTCGGCATAATGGTCATAAGAGCGATTCGCGTCGTCGCGCAGCAGATCGAGCACGCGCGCTGCCTCATCGCCCTCCAGCACATTGCCTCGGCCCTGGCGGTTGTCGTTCGATTGACTGGCCAGTTGATCCGCCGCCGGCATATAGAATTCTTTGTCGAGGATTGAGTAGCGCGCAGAATATTCGTTGACGTTGGCCGTGCGGTGGCGAATCCACTGGCGGGCGACGAAGATCGGCAGCTTGATATGATATTTGATCTCGCACATTTCAAAGGGCGTCGTGTGGCGATGGCGCATGAGATAGGCGATCAGCCCCTTGTCCTCACTGACCTTCCGGGTGCCACGTCCATAGGACACCCGCGCCGCCTGCACGATGGCGCCATCATCGCCCATATAATCGATAACCCGGACGAAGCCGTGGTCGAGTACGGGCGTGGCTTGATAGAGGATTTCCTCCAACGCGGGTGCGCAGGCGCGCCGCGTCAGCGCGCTAGTTTCGCGGAGGGTGTCAATTTTGGCTTGTTGATCTGACTTTAGAGGCATGGCTATCGCACTGTTTCTGCTGGCAGAACGGAGGTCTGTCAGAAATTGACGGGAACGCGGCACTTGGATGGCGCGGTAAAGATGCGTATATTAGCCCGGTCGGCGGATTTCCGTCGACTATAGCGATAAACGTCGCGTGGAATAATCGTTGCGGACCCGGGGGCAGTACCCGGCGCCTCCACCATTTCGAACCGGTTGTGCTTGGTGCGATATGCTTCAAGCCAAAGCCGGGGCCGAGATATTAGGGGGGCGAACTAGGATCGACGTGCGTGGTAAAGACTCGATTTTCGCTCGGTATTGTACCACCGTTATCGGGCTACATTTTAAGTGCAAATGATAATGAAGTAGCACTCGCTGCCTAGCATTGCTAGTTAAGCGCGGCTCGGGGGGCGCCGGGCAACAGAAGCCCCCCACTTCCGCGCCAGGCGGTTATAAGCCGGGCGTGGAACGGCGTAGAGACCAAGAGGCCAGAGACGATAAGTCGCGAGCAGTAGGGATGAGGAATGGGCAAAGATCATATCGGCTACGATGAATTGATGGACAACGCCCTGCGTGGTGCCATGCGTGCGGTGATGGAGCGGGTGGCTGAAAACGGCCTGATAGGAAGCCATCACCTCTACATCACCTTCCGCACCGGTTTTCCGGGCGTCGATATTCCGGATTATTTACGCGATCGCTATCCGGACGAATTGACGATTGTAATGCAGCATCAATATTGGGGCCTTGAGGTTACGGAGCGGGGGTTTTCGGTCACTCTCAGCTTCAACAAAGCGCGCGAACATATCAGCATTCCCTTTGCCGCACTGACCCGCTTCGCCGATCCCGGCGTGAAGTTCGGCCTGCAATTCGAATCCCAGGCGACCGGGCGTTCCAGCAAGCTTGAATTGGTCGCAGATCCCGGCGAGGCGTCGGACGGCGATGGCTCGGACGAGGGCGCCTCGGTTGAGGACGGTCTGCAGGAAATCCCGGAAATCCCGGAAATTAATGTTGGCCAGAGCGGTTTGGCGCATGCCTTCGCGCCGGAGGTCCACGAGGCCAATAACGTTAATTATGATGATGGCGAGGACGGCGATGCGGCGGCGGCCGACCAGGATGGTGAAGAGCGCGCAAGCGCAGACGATGAGCCGGATGAAGAGAGTTCGTCGGGCGCTGAAGTAGTCACCCTCGATTCGTTCCGCAAGAAGTAACCTGCTGCACCGCGTGTGAGCGTGCCTGGGCGGCTTCTCAATATATAGCTGTAGCGTAATTTGATGCCGCTCGATCCAGCGCTCTACAGCGCTTTTGTCGTGGTGGCGCTGGCAGCAATTCTCTCACCCGGCCCCGATACATTGCTGGTCATTAGGGCGACGCTGGGCGGTGGCCTGCGTTGTGGGGGGCTGCAGTGTTCGGCGTGCAGATCGGCCTGTTGGGCCATTTAGCAGCGGCGGTATTTGGCATTTCATTGCTTGTCATGGCGGTGCCGCAGGCGCTTCAGGCCATCGCCGTGGTCGGGGCGCTTTATCTCTGTTGGCTTGGTTTCAGGGCGTTGTGAGACGCGCTCAACAAGAATGTTGATGTCGGCACCATCGGCGCGTCGGCGAAACCGCTGCGCGCTGGCGTTGTCTGCCGCGATGCGCTTCTGACTAATTTGCTCAACCCCAAAGTCATCTTCCTCTTCATCGCTTTGATGCCGGGCTTCGTTGCGCCGGAGCGCGGCGACGTGCCGCTGCAATTGGCTCTGCTCGGCGTCACGATCATTTTTCTCAATTTTCTATGGCAAGGCTCTTTGGTGTTGCTTGCGGTGCGGGCGCGGCGTTGGCTCGAGCGCCCGATGGTGCAGCGTGGTTTGGCATTTGCCTCCGGCTTGGTGTTCATCGCTTTCGCCGTTCTGATGGTGGTCGAGTTCATCCTCGTGCCGGCTTAAGCGGCGCTTCATCTCACGGCGCACCATCCGACGGCACGTCATGCTATAGCTCTGATCATGCAGTGCGAAATAAACATCGAGGCGCTCGGCGCCGGCGGCGACGGTATCGGCCAGCATGATGGTGTGACGGTATTTGTTGCCGGTGCGTTGCCGGGCGAGCGGGTGCGCGCGGAACTCGGCCCGCTGGCCGGCGGCGGCTATCACGCGCGCCTGCTGGAACGTCTCAGCGATAGCGCGGCCCGTACCATCCCACCATGCGAATATTTTGGCATCTGTGGCGGCTGTGTGGCCCAGCATATGGCTCATGCGCCTTATGTGGCGTGGAAGCTGGCGAGCCTCACCGATGCTCTAGCTCATCGTGGCCTCGGCGACATTGCCCCGGCGGCGCTGACCGCCTGCCCGCCTGCCAGCCGGCGGCGGGCACGACTTGCGCTCTCCTACAGCGGTGTGAAAGGCAAATCCGGGCCGGCGCTTGGCTTTCGCCAGCGCGGCTCTTCTGAGGTCGTCGATATCGCCCACTGCGCCATTTTGTTGCCGGAATTGGTGGCGCTTCTGGCGCCGCTGCGACATTTGGCGGCGCGCATTCCAGGCGGCCTAAGCGAGGTTTCGCTCACCCGGGCGCCGGTCGGCTGCGATGTGATTTTACACGGCTTGGCAGCGCTGCCTGATTTGGCTCTGCGTGAAGATTTAGCCGCTTTCATTCAGCACCATGGCATTGCCCGCCTCTCGGTGGAGAGCCGTGCGGGCGGTTGGCAGGTGGCGGCCGACCGGAGCGCAAAAGGCGGGCGGCGGAAGTCACGGGGCAAAATCAGGAAGCGGGGCCGTAACCGGGGTCAGGGTCGTGAGCGGGCAGGGGCCGGGCTGCTCGAAGTGATAGCCCAGCCCGGCGTAGTGCAGGCGCAATTTGGCGCGGTGGCGGTGGCTCTGCCGCCCGGCGCGTTTTTACAGGCCACCGCTTTCGGCGAAGCAGCGATTGGCCGCCAGGTGATGGCCGGATTGGAACTGGCGGGCGCGCGCCGGGCGCATGTGGCTGATCTCTATGCGGGCATCGGCGCCATCGGTTTTGGCCTGGCGGTTGCGGGCCATAGGGTGGCGATGTTTGAAGGCGATGCGGCAATGGCAGCGGCGGGCGCGGCGGCGGCGCGGGCGGCCGGGATACAGGTTAGCGCGGAGGTGCGTGATCTGGCGCGCCGACCCTTAAGCGTTGCCGAGCTCAAGCCCTTTGACGCCGTGGTGTTTGACCCGCCGCGCAGCGGTGCGCGGGCGCAAGCCGAGATGCTGGCGGCGTCCGGCGTAGCGCGCATTGCCGCCATCTCGTGCAATCCCGCGAGCTTCGCCCGCGATGCCCGCATTCTTATCGACGGCGGTTACCGCCTGAGCGCGCTGACGCCGATTGATCAATTTCTATGGTCGAGCCATGTGGAACTGGTGGCGATATTTCAGCGCGATGCGGGCTGAAGTATATAATATGTATATATATTGAGGTAAATTAGCTTTGTTTTGAAATCGAGCCTATTGGAGCTACCATGGGTTTAACGCGCTACTCCATCTACCCAGGAGTATTCTACACCATGGCCACGCCAAGGCAAGTTTCTGCCAACCGCAAAAACACCGAAAAAAGCGCCGGACCAAAAAGCACAATTGGAAAAAATACATTTCACCTCAATGTCTTACGTCATATCTTAACGGCTGAAGAACAAATCCTACCGGGCGAGAGCCGGGCTGATTTCGATCTGCTTGAGGCGCAATTTTACGAAGAGTTTCCGCCCGAAAACGGCCTGGAGGACTTCCTGCTCGGCCAATTGATCGCCTGCGCCTGGCGCCTGCGCCGGGTGGCCCAGGTGGAAAGCGGCGTGTTTCAGCATTTTCAGGAACTGATCGACAACCCGCCGCCGCGCATTGTCGGCATCGCCGGTGTGTCCGGCGAGGATTATCTGCCGTTTGATGATGGCAGGGGCACCGATGCTGGCGGGGGCGGGGCGGCGAATTGGCCAACGCCGGGAAGTCGGACCGATTCCGAGGACATGGCGTCGTCGGCGGCGGCGGCGGCAGAAGCTGGCGCCACGGAGAATTCAAGCGGCGAAGGTTATTGGGCCGGCCAGGCAAGCCGCGCGGCGCAGAGCGGCGTAACGCTGCCGCCCGAGCACAGCGTGGCGCGGCAACCAAATGACCCGGCGGAGCATCGCTCGCCCTATGTGTTGAGCGCCCCGCTGGCGCCGAGCGCCCCCGCCAATCTTGGCCAGGCGTTCTTGAAAGCCAGCGCCGACACCGATGCCTTCGCTAAAATCTACCGCCATGAGACCGCCATCCGCGCCGGATTCTACCGTGCCTATGAGGAGCTCCATCGTATGCGTGCCGTGCGCTAGCGCGGACGTAAGCGAGCACAAGGCCGCAACCGAACGGCTCGGGGTCAAACGGTTAGAAGCCAAACGGTTCGACGTAAAACGGCGCGGTGATGAAGTATTAAATCAATCCACCGGTGATCCGATGTCGCCTTTTTCGCCGCCGCCACAATTTGCGACAAGGCAATCCGAGATAAAATTCGCGCGCACGCATGGCTGAAATGGGAACCACAGAAGCGGCAGGCGGACCGGCCCGGCGCCGCATTCTGTTTTTTGCCGAGAATGCGCAAAGCTGGAATACTATGTTGCCGATTGTCATGAATTTGAGGCAACGCCCCGACATGGCGTAGATCGCCCTTGCCGTATGTTGCATGGCGACGGCCAATCATCGCGCGTGGTATTTTTCGAGCAAGGCATCGGCTGAAATTATACGCCAGCACTTTGTTCCGGGTGAGGAAGTCGGGGTTCAGACGGGGGATATATTCATTGTCACCCATATTCCCCGGTTCGCAGACAATTTGCCGCAACTGCACGTCGTTTCGTTGCCGCATGGGTCTGGCTTCGGCAATAGCGGCCCCTACTCTTTGAAAAGATACAGCCAGAGCACCCTCCATTGCGCCAACATCATCAATATAATCTAGCCTAATTTTCGACCCGCCGACGTTTTGGGCTTTCCAACGGCCGCGCAAATGGACAATCTCTTAGGCACTTTTTCGGAACAGCGACTTGGAAGCATAGGCATGAGCAAAAAACCCACCCTCCTGATCACCCGCGACATGCCGCCTCTCGTCGAGGCGCGTGCACTCAATTCATATGACGCGCGTCTCAACCGCGAAGACAAGGTCTATAACCCGGACAGTTTGATCGCCGCCGCCAAGGGCGCCGATGGGCTGCTAATTTGCGGCACGGAGAAGATGACCGCTGAGGCATTGGCACGCTTGCCTTCGAGCGTGAAGATCATCGCCTGTTTCACCGCCGGTTATGATCATGTCGATCTGGCGGCGGCAAAGGCACTCGGTATTGTGGTCACCCATGCGCCGGATGCGCTGACCGACGCGGTGGCTGATATTACGCTGTTGTTGCTGCTGGGCGCGGCGCGCCGCGCCGGCGAGGGTGAGGCGATCATGCGCCAAGGCGGCTGGGACGATATTCATCTGTTGTCCATGACCGGGAGCGAGATCCGTGGAAAACGGCTTGGCATTCTCGGCATGGGCCGGATCGGCCGGGCCGTTGCCACCCGCGCCCGCGCATTTGGTCTCGAGATTCATTATCACAATCGGAGCCGCCTGGACCCGGCGCTGGAGCTCGACGCCGTTTGGCATGAAGAGGCTGATTTCCTGCTCAAATGCACCGATATTCTCAGTCTGCATTGCCCGTCAAATGAGACGTCGCGCAATTTCCTCAATGCCGAACGCATCGCGCAACTGCCGGAAGGGGCGATTGTTATCAACACGGCGCGCGGCGATGTGGTTGATGACGACGCACTGATCGCCGCGCTTAAATCGGGGCGCCTCCGTGCCGCCGGGCTTGATGTGTATCGCGGCGAGCCAAATAACATTCATCCCGGCTATGCGCGCCTCGCCAATACCTTCTTGCTGCCCCATATCGGCAGTGCGACCGTGGAAACCCGCACCGGCATGGGGCTTCAGGCGCTCGATAACCTCGAGGCCTATTTTGCCGGAAAGGCGCCGCCCAATCGGTTGGTGTAAAGTCAGGAAGATTGGGTTCACCGGCGCTTGCGGGTATGCTCGATGTCCGTTTATTGGATAATTCACAGAGATAAGACAGAGATTAAGACAGGGATAAGAATGGCGGCGCAAGAACCAGCCACAGAAGTGGAAGCACGACCGGAATCTCGGCCTCGCACTCTGTTCAGCCTGCCGCTCTTTATGCTGCTGATCTCCGGCATCGTTTTTGGCCTGGGTTATGCGCTTAATCGCATCGCTGTCGGCGGCGGCATTCCGTTTCTCGCCTATGTGTTTTGGATGGGCACGGGCGCGGCTATATTGCTGTTTCTCATCGGCCTGGTGACGCGCAGCCTGCCGCAGATGAAGTGGGCGCATATCCGCGCCTATTTGGTGCTCGGCACAATTTCCTTCGGCCTGTCCTATTCTATTCTGGCCGTCGTCGCGCCGGAAATCCCGACCGGCGTGCTCAGTCTAAGCGCCACGCTAACGCCAATCTTCACCTATCCCGCAGCCGCCCTCTTAAAGCTCGACCGCTTTGCCCTCTTGCGCACCCTCGGCCTGGTTTTTGGCATTGGCGCCGTGGCCTTGATCGTGGTGCCGGAAACCAGCCTGCCCTCGCCTGATATGGTGCCGTGGGTGCTGCTCGGCATGGTCGTGCCGCTGCTCTATGTTGCCAATGCAATCATCATCGCGCTCCTCAAGCCACCGCCTTCGGGCGCGCTGCCGCTCGCCTGCGGCACGCTCGGCGCCGGGGCATTGTTTATGCTGGTGGTAATGCTGGTTAGCGAGCAATGGTGGTGGTTTGAAGGGCCGATGGATGATGCCGATTGGGCGCTGGTGATGGCCGCCTGCACCTTGGCGCTCATGTTTTACATGATGATCGAGATTATTCGCATCGCCGGGCCGGTGTTTTTCACCACTGTTAATTTCATCATCCCTCTGGCCGGTATCGGCTGGGGTATTTTGCTGTTCGGCGAAAGCAACAGTCTCTGGGTGTGGCTCGCCCTGGTTCTGATGATCCTCGGCGTTTTTCTCGTTAACCGACCGAGCAAAGCTGCGGCGTCGAACTCGTCGGCAGGGAATGAATAAGCACCTCAATTCTTTTGTGTTATAACCGCCACCAGAAAGCGCATTGAAGATTTGGGAGAATCCACATGAGCGAAGCGGCGCCGCATCGTTGGGCGGCACTTTACCCTGAATTGGGTACCGGGCCGGTCTCCTCCGAGCCCTGCATTTCACCAGAATATTATGCCCGTGAGCAGGAGATCGTGTTCAAACGGACCTGGCTGATGGTGGCGCGCGACGAAGAACTGCCGAAGGCCGGCGACTACAAGGTCAAGCGCCTCGAAGTGGCCAATACCTCGATCATCGTCATGCGCGGCAAGGACGGCGCGGTGCGCGGCTTTCACAATGTCTGCTCGCACCGCGGCAATACGGTGGTGACGGAAAACGGCGATGAAACTTTCAGCTCCAGCAAGGCGGCGATCCTCTCCTGCCGCTTCCATGGCTGGGTCTATGACGCCAAGGGAGATCTTATTCAGGTGCCCGAGGAAGAGCGCTTTTATTCCTGCTTCGAGAAAAAGGAAAACGGCCTGGCATCTGTCAGAGCGGAAGTTTGGGAAGGCTTTATCTTCATCAATCTCGACGCCGATGGCACTCAATCCCTACTGGATTATCTCGGTGACTATGCCGGCCATATGGGCGGCTTTCCCTATTCTGAACTCTCCCAATGCTACAGCTATTGGACCGACCTCAATTGTAATTGGAAGGTCGGCCATGATGCCTTTGCCGAGGCCTATCATGTCCACACCATCCATGCCGGCTCGTTCCCCAATACGTTCTCCTCCGGCCTTGCCAATGTGCGCCTGTTTGGCCCGCACCGTTCCGCCGCCGTGTGCCTCAGCCCCTCGGCCGAGCTGCGCCCGGTGCAAACGGTAGCTGACGGTATCGCCGGCGGCTATGCCGGCGCCCATCACCAGGGCTCGACCCTGCCGAAAAGCGTCAACCCGGACGGCATGGCAGATTTTTCCTTCGAGTTGAGCGTGACCTTCCCCAATCTGCTGCTGCATATCTCGGAGGGTCTGTGGTTCACCCACCAATTCTGGCCGCTCTCCCATAACCGCACGCGCTGGGAAGGTAAAATGTTTTACCGCCCGCCAACCAACAATAGCGAGCGCTGGGCACAGCAATGTGCACAACTCATTGCTCGCAATGCGTGGCTGGAGGATACCGCCACCATGGAGGCGACCCAGGCAGCGCTACAATCCGGCGCCAAAGGCGAAATGAATTTGCAAGATGAGGAAATTCTGCTGCGCCACGGTTACCATGCACTTGAACAATTTATGCAAAACTGATCACCGCTTGGGAAAATCAGCCAAGGAAGAGCGAATGGGAGAGAGAAAAAGATGAGTGCAAGCCTGGAAGCGCGCATAACGCGGCTTGAGGATATCGAAACCATCAAGCAAATGGTGGTGACCTATGCGCGCGGCGCCGACCGCAAGAATGACCCGGAAATCCTGGCACCGCTCTACACCAAAGATGCGGTGTGGGAGGCGGAAGGCTTTGGCCGCCATGAGGGCATCGAGGCGATCAGCACGGCGATGGTTGAGGTATCGCGCGAAACCATTCTATGGAGCCTCCATTTTATGGTCTCGCCGGAAGTAAAAGTTGCCGAGGACGGCCAGAGCGCTGAATGCTTTTGGTATCTCTGGGAATTGGCCAAGATGCCGGACGGCGACGGCAACCCTGAAGACAATATGATCGGCGGCTGGTACGAAACCACGCTGGTAAAAACCGCCGAGGGCTGGCGCTTCAACCATGTGAAGCTCTGCCTCAAGCTGATCACCCCCGCCCATGAGACGTGGAAAACCCTGCCCTGACAAACATTCGCGCGGCGCGCCCGGACGATACCGGCCCGCTCGCGGCGCTGCTAGCGCGCGCCTTCGCCGCTGACCCGGTGTTTGACTGGTGCCTCCGCCCATGGTCGCGCAGAAGGGCGGCAGAACAGTTTTTCGCCCCCCTGATTGCCGATGCAATACCCCATGGTGGCGTGCGGGTGGACGACGGCGAAACCGCATGCGCCGTCTGGCTGCCGCCAGGCGTGCCTGACAGTGGCGGCGGTGTTTGGGCGGCCTGGAAAAATTATCTTTGGATGCTGCGCGTCGCCTCGCCGCTCCGTGTCTCGAGGCTAAAATCGGTAATTCGCCTCAGCGAAGAAGTGCACCCGCCCGAGCCCTGCTACCATCTCCTGTTCATCGGCAGCCTACCTGATGCGCGCGGCAATGGCCGCGCGGCAGCGCTCCTCAAAGACATGCTGGCGGCGGCGGACAAAGCCGGCATGTCGGCCTTTTTGGAGACCGCCGACGCCACCAATATCGGCTATTATGAGCGCTTCGGTTTCAACGTGACGGGACACGCGCAATTGCCGCAAGGCGGCCCGGCGATTAATTTGATGTGGCGCGGAACGCGCCCGGACTAACATGAGCGGAACGCGCTCGGACTAAATTATGCTGGGCAAAATCGGCTCACGCTCAAGCCGCTTCGACCGCTTCATATTTCGGCGGCCAAGGCGCGCTCGCATCATCGGGCGGCACGGCGGCAAGTAGCGTGCGGGTATAATTATGCTGCGGGTCAGCGAATATTTTCTCGGTCGGGCCGCTCTCAACGACAACGCCCTGATGCATGACCAACACTCGTGAGCAGATATAGCGCACCACCGAAAGGTCATGGGAAATCAGCAGCAGGGAGATATCCAATTCCGCGCGCAAACGCAGCAGCAAATTGAGAATTTGCGCCTGCACCGAAACATCGAGGCCGGAGACAATTTCATCCGCCACCAACACTTTGGGTGCGACGCAAAGGGCGCGGCCGATATTGATGCGCTGGCGCTGGCCGCCAGAGAGCTGCGAGGGGAAGCGCCGCCGACTGTCGGGCGGCATGCCGATCTCACTGAGCAATTCGCTCACCCGCGCCGCGCGCTCGGCCTTGCTGTGATTGCGGTGATCCGCCTCCATCGCCTGGGCCAGCAAACTCTCGACCATGCGTCTTGGATTGAGCGCCGATTGCGGGTCCTGAAAAATCATTTGCAGAGTTTCCAGCCGCTCGTGGCGGGCTTCGGCGCTCTGCACCGTAGAATCCGTACCGCGCACCAGTATTTGCCCTTCCGTCGGCTGATCAAGGCCAGTGATCATGCGCGCCACGGTGGTTTTGCCGCTGCCGCTCTCGCCGACAATGCCTACAAATTCTCCCTGATGAATGGAAAGCGACACATTGCGCACCGCATCAACACTGCTGCCGCCGGCGAACCATTTACCGCGTGAAACGAAACGCCGCGATACATTTTTTAGCTCGATCAGCGGAGCTTCCGTGCCGCTGGCGGTGGGCGCGGGTGGCGCCTCCACCTGAATCGTATCGCG
>Ga0115002_10001431_pt1 | contig 32944 bp, 29 predicted proteins | sample ArcticOcean_MG_C_8_FD_89576 | JGI IMG/M metagenome (GOLD analysis project Ga0115002, IMG submission 89576) | Marine microbial communities from western Arctic Ocean - ArcticOcean_MG_CB11_86 | ecosystem: Environmental > Aquatic > Marine > Oceanic | place: Arctic Ocean: Canada Basin | collected... | reverse complement strand
TATTGGGCGCAACCGGCGAGGTGCTGGACCTTGCGGTCACCTACTTCGAGATCTGGTTACTCGCGCTGCCGACTTTCTTCATCGCACTTGTTTCCCTCGGCATCATCCGGGCCCTCGGCAACGTGACTTACCCGGGCATCATCATGTCGACCGGCCCGGTCGTGCAGGTCATCATCGGGCCGGCCCTGATCTTTGGGCAACTGGGTTTCCCGGAGCTCGGCATTCGCGGCGCCGCATGGGCCTACGTCATCGGCACCCTGTGCCAGCTCGCCATCGTGTTTTACTGGTTTGTGATTCGCGAGCGCCTGATCTCGCCGGACCTCACTAATTTCCTGCGCTCATGCCGCGACATCCTGCAGGTCGGCATCCCCGCCGTTGCCACCAATCTCATTCAGCCCCTGTCGGGGGCCGCGATAACATGGATGCTGGCCGCACACGGTGTGCTCGTGGTCGCGGGCTTCGGCGTGGCGTCCCGGGTCGAGTCGATGCTCGCGATGGTCGTGATCGGCATCGGCACCAGCATCGTGCCGATGGTCGGCCAGAATTGGGGGGCAGGCAAGTTTGACCGCGTGCACCGCGCATTGCAGTTCTGCTATCAGCTCGCCGCGGCCTGGGGCCTCATCGCTGCCGTGTCACTCGCCCTTGGCGGTGAGTTCCTGATCGGCCTCATCAACGATGATCCGAGCCTGGTGACAGCAGCGATGATGTACCTGCTGATCCATCCCATCTCCATCGCCTTCATGGGCTGGCAACAGATCGCCAACCACGGCTTCAACGCCCTGCGTCTGCCGATGCCCGCTCTCGTCCTGTCGCTGGGCAGATTGATTGTGACCGTGCTGGTCGCGTGGATTGCGGGGCAGTTCTATGGCTTTGTCGGCATCTTTGCCGCGACTGCCGCTGGTAATCTGATCTTCGGACTCGTGAGCTGGCGCTGGCACGAACAGGTCCTGGCCCGCGAGCAGGCCGCTCGGGAGGCAGCCGGGAGGCAGCGGAACGAAGACCGCCAGTCGCAAGATCCTGCCCAGCATTGACCGGCCGCCCCTTCCGGCGCGATTTATTGCTTAAATTGAGCGGTCCGCCGCAGCGGGGCTTCCCCACTCTCTGATCCAGGACCGATAGATGACCCAATCCTTTGAAGACGGCTGTCAGTGCAGCGCTGTGGCGTACGCGGTTACCGACGTTGACCTCGACCTCTCGATCACCTGCAACTGTTCCCGCTGCCAGACCATGGGCTTTGTGCTCACGTTCGCCCCTCCTGATTCGTTCACCCTGCTCGTCGGCGCTGACAACCTGACCGAATATCGCTTCAACACGGAGAAGATTCAGCACTTGTTCTGCAAGACATGCGGTGTCGAGAGTTTCGGTTACGGCGAGATGAACGACGGTGCTCCCATCGCGATGATCAACGTCAACTGCCTCAAGGGTGTCAGTCCGCGGGACATCAAGAGTCAGCATGTCGACGGCGCATCGATGTAAGGCGGCAAGGTGAAGTAGACGTTTTCCTCCCCCTCCCCCGGGCGCAAGAATCGTCAAGAATCTCGGGACCTGATTGGTTATGGCAATTCCATGACACAGCAGCAAGAGACCCTGTCTTTGATCGGCGAGACCTGCCGAGCAGCGACTCGGTCCTTGCGATTGCGCTCGCCCACGGCTTTGACAGCAACGCGGTCTTTAGCCGCGCCTTTCGCCGACACTTCGACTGCTCGTCTTCCCAGTACCGCAGGTCCGCGACCATGACCGATTCAGAACTAGCACGCGCGCGCCATCGATCTGCAGTCAGATCGACGGGGCCCTGCCTTAAGCTGTTTCGCAAACCGCTCACTCACGAGCCATACCAACCAGCCAAGCACGAAGAGGGCATGTCATTCATGGCAACAGCACCGGTCCAGCGCAGAACGCTCGACGCTCAACCCATTTTGTTGATTCAGTGACGCATTCCGTCCACCCAACTGCAATCCGTGATGGGCGAGTGCTTCGGCGTGCTGTTCGGCCATGGCATGCAGGCGGGAGTGCCCATTGCCGGTCGGCCGATCGCACGCTACATCGAGGTCGGCACCGGTCAATGGACCATCGACTTCGCCATGCCACTGCAAAGCCCGGTGTCAGCGCAGGGCGAGATGCAGGCAGGCCTCCTGCATGCGGGCGATGTCGCTTTCGCCATCCACACCGGGCCCTATGAACTGCCGCCCGAAACCTATGCCGTTGTTGAGCAATGGATAGAAGAGCAGGGCCTGACCGCGGCGGGTCCCTCGCGGGAATCCTATGTCACCGACCCGAGCGAAGTACCCGACCCCGCGGAGTGGAAGACTGAGGTCTTTTGGCCCATAGCAGACCGACACCAGGCGCAGGAATGCGCCTGGTTGCTTCATGCTAAGGTCTGCGCATGTTGACGCTTGATCAGATTGCACACTTCCGCCACGAAGGCTTCCTCGTTTGCGAACATTTCTTTGATGATCGCGAAGTCAACGCGTTGCAGGCCGAAGTGGAACGTTTCATCGCCCAGGGCCTCGCCCGCAACGTCGCGACCGCCGGTGACGGCGCATCGCCGACCGCCGGCGCACAAAACCTGCAAGTCATGCCTCTGGATCAAAACAGTCCACTCTTCCGCGCGTTGCCTTTTCATCCCCGGGTCGCCGCGACTGTCAGTCAGTTGATCGGTGACCCGATTGTGAAGATTCTTGATCAGATGTTCATCAAGCCGGCCCGATCCGGCCTGCCTACCAACTGGCACACCGACAACGCGTACTTTTGCATTGACGATCCGCTACGAGGCACGGCGATGTGGATCGCGATACACGACGCGAATCGCGAGAACGGCACACTGAAAGTCATCCCGCGCGCATTCGGCACCGAGCACAAGCATCATCGCGACCCGGACAGCGATCACCACATTCGCATGGAAGCAGCGGAAGACGACGCGTTCCATTGCGAGATGGCGGCTGGCGGCGTCGTCTTCTTCTGCTACGGCACGCCCCATGCAACCGGCCCCAACCCAACCGATGCCACTCGGGCAGGCGCGGGCATACACTTTCTGAACGCCGATTACCTGCCCGGCCTGCTGCGTACCGGAACACACGGCAAAGCGCACGTCGCCGTAACCGGCGAGGAAACGGACGGCGGCACCACGCGATACGGGCAGGACCAACGTGGCGCCTGGGACCGCGAGGTCGAGCGATTGATTTCACGTTAACGGCCCAGCTACAAGGCGACCGGGAAGGTGTTCACAACGGCCAGCATCAACCTGGGTACTTCAGCCGACATGCAACCTCGACAACTCAACCAGGCAACTCAACTCACCGAAGAAGCTACGCGCTGACGACGCGCGTCTTCTGCACGAGGCAGAGTCCGCCCAGGACCACCGAGACCACGCTAATGCCGGTAGCGACCCAGTAGACGTGCCGGAATGCCAGAACGAAGGCATCAGGTTCCGACATGGAGACGCCATATCGGGCGCGCAGAGTCGCGAACAACGCACTTAGCACGGCAACACTCGCGGTCAGCCCCAGGCTCCTTGATAGCGCAAGAATCGAACTGCCGGTCGCCACGCGATCAATGGGGATGTTGTTCATCACCATGCTCGAACTACAAGCCGGAAAGACGCCGAGGGAGACACCAAGGACAATGTGCGGCAGCACCGCATCCTGCCAAACATAGGACGCATCGAACGCGCTGAACCAGGCAAGCGCGCCGGTGCCGACCAGCAACGACAAGGTCGCGAGCAGCGCGTCCGATACCCGGTCAGCGAGCCAGCCGCCGATGGGCGCGGCGACCGCCGCGGCGAGGTTGGTGGTCATGATCAAACCACCCAGAACGAGGGCGCCCTCACCCATGATGTCGGTGACAAAAAACGGAAACAGAAACATCATGGTAAAGGTGGCGAATGAATTCGTGAAACCCGCCGCCACGATGAGCACAAGGAGTGGGTTCTGTAGCAGTGAGAGTTCAATGAGCGGTTTCGCAACCCGGCGCTCGTTTCGAATAAACAGCACGACCGCGAGCGCACAGAGCGCTGACACCGAAAGGACCACCGGGTCTGACCAGCCGTCTCGGCCGAGCAACGTCAGGCCAATGACGAATGCGCCGACCGCGATGCCCTGGTAGATCGCACCGTAAACATCGAAGCCAGGACCGGGTTCCTCACCCGCCAATTTCTCAACGACTGGCGCGTCTCGCGGCAACAAAGCGAGGCCAAGCACGAGCGCGAGAATACAAACCGGAACGCGCAGCACGAATGCGGCGCGCCAACCCCACTCATCAACCAGCAGACCACCGATTAACGAACCGGCGATGCCCCCCAACGTCCCCATGCCAACCATGAGTCCGAATGCAGCGCCTCGCTCGGCCCGGGGCACCAGCAGCGCGACCAGCGCCGGCCCGGTCGCGAGCAGCAAGGCGAAGCCGACCGCCTGCAGTAACCTCAGTCCCAGTAGCCAGGCGAGATCCGGCACAAGGCCGATCAGAAGCACCGCAAGGCCGTAGATGCCGATGCCCAGCAGATAAAATCGGCGCACGCCGAACCGGTCCGCGGCGGGTCCCATGCCGAGTTGCAGCGCGGTCGCAAGGCCGACATACAACACGATCACCCATTGGATCGTCTGCACGTCGGTTCCAAGATCCCGGGTCATGATCGGGAGCGCTACATTGACCGTGATGTCGAGCGCACCGAGAAACATGCCAAGCGATGCGGTGATGATGCGGGCGTAGCGCCACATGAGCGTTGCCACGAAAACGTTGCGGCGCAGGGTAACAGGTTCGCCAACGCCGATTTTCCGGTGCCCGTTCCAGCTTTGACGCCAGCGCCAGCGGGATTTATGTTACCGAGCGCAGTTTCCACGCTATCCCTCAACGACCTCATCGACTAGTTTTTGTCGGCAGCATCGCCTATCACACCGGGTTTACGCGGTACGACAGCGGTAGTCTCCGCAGCACCGCCCTGCGAATGCGAGTCTGGGACCGGCACCCTGGCAGCCCCCCTCAACGGACGCCCGGTCCTGGCGCTGGAAACAAAAGAGCGGTCATGATTCAGGATTGGTAGTTCCAGCCGCCGGTTTCTGTACTATGTACGGTTCACAGCCCGGTCCGCCTTGGGATTCCACAGAATCTGAAGACGATCTATACACGCACCCGCCCCGACCAGACACGGGCCCTATCCCGGACGGTGCCATTCCTGGAGGCAACTCACATGGGACTTACCGTTACACCGATCACGCCGACCATCGGTGCCGAAGTCGCCGGTTTCGACGCGACCAACCCGTCACGCGATTTCGACGCACTTTGGGATGCGTTTAATACGTTTGGCGTAGTCTTTCTTCGCGACCAGCCAGCGCTGACGCCGGAGCAACATTCCGCGCTCGCGCGATGCTTTGGAGACATTCATGTGCATCCCGCATCACGCGGCAAGCCGGCTGAGTTTCCAGGCCTCTTGCGCATGAAGACACATGGCGAGAGTCGCGTGGCCGCCGGCAACCGATGGCACTCGGATGTCTCCTGTGATGCAGAGCCACCGCAGGCGAGCATCCTGCAACTGCATCAGGTGCCACCACTGGGCGGCGACACGTTATTCGCGGGCCTCGGCGCGGCTTACGACGCACTCTCGGATCGCATGAAGGTACTGCTCGACGGCTTGACCGCCCTGCACTCAGGCGAAGAGCCGTTCCGACGCCTGTTCAACTTCGACTCCGCCGGCAATACGCCGTGGCCAGAGAATCATCATCCGATCGTTCGGCGACATGCTCAGTCGGGCCGACCGGTATTGTTTGTCGACCGCGAGTTCACGCATTCGATTGATGACCTGCCGAAAGAAGAGGGCCGTGCGCTGCTCGATTTCCTCTTCAATCACGCCGAGCGGGTTGCCTTCCAGTGCCGCTTCGTATGGAACCAGAACGGCATTGCGATCTGGGACAATCGCGCGGTGCTGCACCACGCCATGTGGGATTACTGGCCCGAAGAACGTGCTGGCAACCGGGTATCGGTTGTTGGGGAAGCACCGATCATGTGGCAGTTGGGACAGGACGCCCATGCGCCAGACCGGGTCGTCAAGCTCTCCGCATGAGTCGCCGCACTTGCAGAGTCCTGTCTGTTGCGCTCACGTTGGCAGCACGCGGACCTGTTGGCCCGCTGCGCGACCCTACCGTCCGCTGACAGGTGCGCCGAAATGCACTTTACCCGCGGAGATTTCAGTTAATCCTCGCGTGTGTGCTCGCGCTCCTTGCGCTCGACTCCAACGCCTACGGCGACCTCACCCAGGACGGTGACCTCTGCACGCTGAAGGTTGGCTTCATGGTCGTGCGGCTAGGGATGTACCAGCGCGACGCTGCCGGGGAGAGACAACGAGTTGACTGTGAAAATGTTCCCACCCACGGTCGAACCTTCTTTGTCTTTGAGTACCTGCACGAGACAACTGGCTCCATGCCAGTCGAAGTTCGCGTCATACACGACGGTGCCGGCATCGGCGAATACGCAAGCAACGCAGATATCGCAGATATCGAAGACCTCAGTCCCGACACGGTCTTCCTGCAGAGCGAGGTGACACTCGAGCAGGGCGCCCTCGTTGCCACACACGACTTCAAGGAGCGTGGAGACTACATTGCAATCGTGCGATCCCGCCACACAGGGTCAGGCAAGACCTACCAGGGTGTGTTCTTTTTTCGTGTTGGTGAGACCCCTGATTGGGGTCTGTTGCCCTTGATCGCGATACTGATCATTGGCGTGCAGGCAGCCTATTGGGTAAGCCAGCGCCGGGGCAGTCACATTACGCGGATGAAAGACGAATCGTAAGGCCGAAAGTCGTTTATGGACGAACACCATAAGGGCGAGAGTCGTTATGGGCGAGGGTCGTATGCGAGAGTCAAAGGCGTCACGCTAACTCGAGCCAAGGCACCATCAACCGGCGCATTATTGGGCTTCATTGTGCCTTGATTGTCCTGACAAGCGCTTCGTTGAAGAACGGTCGTTGGTTGACATCGTTGCCTCGATTGAGGCCCTCGATTCGATCGGTCATCGCGGTGCGTTCTCCAAATCTCGTTCGAGTTGTTGTAAAGTGCTGCGCGCACCGCGGCCGACAAAGACCTGCCTTGAGTTGCACAATCCACGCCTGCACGGCTGGCGCTCAATCCGAGCACTGCACCCACCTCTGGATACCGATAGGAAAAAGATATGCCGTCGAAAGTTGTCCTCGCAGCGCTCCTGCTCGCGCTGGTTAGTCCCTTGTCTCACGCCGCCGACGCGGCAGCCGGAAAAACCGCTTATGTCATCTGCACAACCTGTCACGGCGCAAATGGCGAGGGTAATGCGGCACTGAACGCACCAGCGATCGCAGGGCAAGAAGCCTGGTATGTCGAACGACAACTCAAGAATTACAAAACAGGTATCCGCGGTACCCATTCCAAAGACACGTTCGGCATGCAGATGCGGCCGATGGCGATGACGCTTCCCAGTGACTTGGCCGTCGCGAACGTCGCTGCGTATATCGAAAACCTCCCGCCCACGGCGATCACCCATACGACATCCGGCGACGCGACCAAGGGCAAGACCGGATACATGGTTTGCGCCACCTGCCACGGCGCGAATGGCAAGGGACTCGCCGCGATGAATGCGCCCAACCTGACGATTCAGCAAGACTGGTACATAGCACGCCAAATCGCCAACTACAAAAGTGGCGCCCGCGGCAGCGATCCAAAAGACATCTTTGGCATGCAGATGAAGCCGATGGCTGGGGTCCTCGCCACCGACGCGGCGATCAATGATGTGCTCGCATACATCAAGTCCCTGAAGTAAGGAACTAAACCCCGAGCCACTGAGGGCCCGCATGCGGGAAGCCTCCCATCGAACACGCACCCACCCCACGCTCGTACACCCGAATCGAGGGCCCCACTTACCGACTTACCCACTTACTCGAATAGGCGCAACCCGGTTGGCGGCTTGGCGACACCGCGAAGCCTCCGCGGGCGTGCCGGATCGCAAGGAAAACCGCCCGGCGGTCCCATCCTGCGACGTCGGATTGGCCAAGCCCCTCGTCCTTCTGCCCGCAACCTTCTCCAAAAAAAAGCCCTGCTCAATCGCAGGGCTTTTTTTCGCTTCACTCAGCAAACAGGACGCTAACCGCCGGCGGCTATCGTCGCAAAATACAGAAGCCGTGAACCGTTGATGTAATAACCTTCAACGCTCATTAGCCCAATAAATACGAGCAGCGCCGCGGGTGGCGTCAAGATCGCGGTTGCAAGCGCCATCCGCTCCCAAACCATGTGCATAAAGATCGCGACGATGAAGCCCGCTTTCAGCAACATGAAGATGAGGATCAGCGTCCAGCGCACCACACCCTGAAAGGCAAAGTAGTCAACGAGGTACGAGAAAAAACTCAGAACAAACAGCAGTGTCCATATGTACAGATACAGCTTGATCGGATGTTGTTGTCCTTCTTCAGCAGACATGCGCTACCTCACCACAAATAGAAAAATGCGAAAATAAATACCCAGACCAGATCGACAAAGTGCCAGTACAGGCCTGCGATCTCAACGAGTTCATAGTTGCCACTCGAATCGTAATACCCCGACCCAACGCGACGAGCGACCCACAGCAGATAGATGACGCCGAGGGACACGTGAGCACCGTGGAACCCGGTGATCATAAAGAAACTGGAGCCAAACTGGGCAGCGCCGAACGGGTTTCCCCAGGGTCGAACGCCCTCTTCGATCAGCTTGCTCCACTCGAATGCCTGCATGCCAACAAAGCTCGCGCCGAACCCAGCGGTCGCGACGATCAACCACACGGCCGCCTTCTTGCGCTTGGCGTAGCCCATGTTCACAGCCATAGCCATGGTGCCACTGCTGGAGATCAGGATGAAGGTCATGATCGCGATCAGCAGCAGTGGCACATTGGTTCCGCCGACATGCAGCGCGAACACTTCACTCGGGTTGGGCCACGCGACCTTGGTCGACGTGCGTACACTCATGTAGCCCGTCAGAAAACAGGTGAAGATGAATGTGTCACTCAGGAGGAAGATCCACATCATCGCCTTGCCCCAGGGGACCTGGAACGTCTGCATCGGCGATGTCCAGTCCTTGACCGCGCCGGCGACCCCCTCCTGAAGGGTATCAGCAGTTGCTACGCTATCCGACATATCGTCTCTCTATCTTGGTTAATCTTGAAAATGATGAATCGTTTTGTCGCCCGCTGCGCGTTGACATCACGTCGACAACAACAGGCCAAACAGCACCAGCCACACGATCAGCAGGTAGTGCCAGTACGTCTTGCAAAGCTCGATGGCGCCGCCCACCCGCTCCAACTCCTCCCGCGCCAGGAGCCGTCGGACCGTGCGCAACCACACGTACATGCCGCCAATCATGTGCAGACCGTGGACGCCGGTCAGCACGTAGAAAAATGCACTCGCAGGATTGCTCTGCAAACCAAAACCCGCGCCGGTGAGTTGAAACCATGCCCAGATCTGACCCACGACAAACCCGGTCGTCAGCACGCCCGCGGCGATGAGGCCACGCTGCATCGTGATCACATCATTGCGTCGTGCGCCGCTCCACGCCCACTGCATCGCAACACTGCCGAGGATCAGCGCAAACGTGTTCACCCATAACAGTACGGGCTCGGGCGCAGGCCGCCAGTCGGCGAGATCCATCCGGTCGAAATAGGCACTGATAAAGAGCGAAAAGAGGCTGGTGACAATCACCAAAAACAGAAACAACCCGGTCTTGGCAGCGGGTACACGACGAATATTGTGGCTCGGGTGGTCCTCGAGTGGGCCGTGGGTCAACCACGGCTTCTCAAAGATCCTCTGCCGCCAAAGCCACCAAAAGGCCCCGGCTACCAGAATGACGACGAGAGCAACTACAGTTTCCATGGGGTTACCCGGATTCTCCTGCGTTCTAAACCTGTGGCGAGCCCGGGCCTACGTAGGCTCGGACTGCTCGCCTTCCGGTCGCGGTGTCGTTTGCGGAATGAAGTCCTCTTCATGCCCCGGCACACTGAAGTCATACGCCCAGCGATGAACCGTCGGCGTATCCTCACCCCAGTTGCCATGCACAGGCGGCGTCTCTTTGGTCAGCCATTCGAGCGTGGTTGCACCCCAGGGATTGCCGGATGCTTTCGGTCCGCTGACGAGGCCCCAGATCATATTGGCAAAGAAGAGCAACTGGGTCAGCGCGACGAAGATAGCCGCGATGGTGATACCTTGATTAGCAATCTGCGCCGACTCGGGAATGAAGTCGGTGCCCGAGTACGCGTAGTACCGTCTCGGCACACCCAGGAAGCCGAGATAGTGCATCGGCAGGTAAATCGCGTAGGTGCCGAAGAGCGTCATCCAGAAGTGCCACTTGCCCATCGTTTCGTTGTACATCTTGCCAGTTATCTTGGGATACCAGTGATAGATGGCACCGAACAGCACCAGTACCGGTGACACGCCCATCACCATGTGAAAGTGGCCGATAACGAAGTAGGTATCGGACAACGGCAGGTCGATGACCACGTTACCGAGGAAGAGCCCGGTCAGACCACCGTGGGTAAAGGTGAAGATGAAACCGATCGCAAACAACATGGGCACCCGCAGGTGGATGTTGCCTTGCCATAGCGTGAGAACCCAGTTGTAGACCTTGATGGCCGTCGGCACCGCGATGATCAGCGTGGTCGTTGCGAAGAAGAAACCGAAATACGGGTTCATGCCGCTGACGTACATGTGGTGCGCCCACACGATGAAGGACAAGCCGCCGATCGAAACGATCGCCCAGACCATCATGCGGTAGCCAAAGATGTTCTTGCGCGCATGGACGCTCAAGAGATCAGAGACGATGCCGAACGCCGGCAGTGCAACGATGTACACCTCCGGGTGGCCAAAGAACCAAAAGAGATGCTGGAAGAGAACCGGACTGCCGCCTTTGTAATCAAGGTTCTCACCGAGCGAGACAATGGCAGGCATGAAAAAGCTGGTGCCGAGCAGACGATCGAACGTCATCATGATCGCGCTGACGAGCAGCGCCGGAAACGCGAGCAGACCCAGCACTGTTGCGGTGAAAATGCCCCAGATTGAAAGCGGCATACGCATCAGGGTCATGCCGTGCGTGCGCGCCTGCAGGACCGTGGTGACGTAGTTCAGTCCGCCCATGGTAAAGGCGACGATGAAGACACCGAGCGAGATCAGCATCAACAAGATGCCATATTCGGAGCCCGGTGTGCCCGGCAGGATGGCCTGCGGTGGATACAGGGTCCAGCCGGCCCCCGTCGGACCACCCGGCACAAAGAAGCTCGCCATCAGGATGATGACAGACAGCAAATAGACCCAGAAACTGAGCATATTCAGGTACGGGAACACCATGTCCCTCGCCCCCAACATGAGCGGAATCAGATAATTGCCGAAGCCCCCCAGAAAGAGTGCGGTCAGCAGATAGACGACCATGATCATGCCGTGCATGGTCACAAACTGGTAATACTCGTTCGGCGAAATGAGCGAGAACGTATCGGGAAAACCGAGCTGCAGTCGCATCAGCGCTGACAGGATCATCGCCACCACACCAACCGAGATCGACACAATGCCGTACTGGATTGCGATGACCTTGTGGTCCTGGCTCCATATGTATTTGGTTATGAAACTATGGGGATGCGAGATTTCCTGGCCGCGTTCCGCGATTGATACATAGGCCATCGGTTCTTCCTCCTTACTATTCTTCTCGTTGTCTCGGTCTCGTGGCGCTCGAATCAGCCCTCGCTCGGGACTGACTCCGCCTTCGCCTCAAGAGGCATCGAGTTGATATATGCAATGACATCGTCCATCGACTCTTCGTCGCGCAACATCCGCGACATCAGCGCCATCATAGGCCCAACCCAGTCATTGTCATGACTACCGCCACGGATGCCGTGTTTGTAATTGTGCAACTGGCGCTTCAGATACCAGTCCTGTTGGCCGGCGAGACGAGGCGCGTACATCGTGTATTTGCCCTCGCCATCATTGCCATGACACTTGCTGCAGGTGATGTACAAGTCCTCGCCGCGTTCGACATCACCAATGATCGAAACTTCGGGCTTCGTGTTCGGCAGTGTCGCGATGTACGCAGACACATGTCGAATGGCCTCATCATCGGCCAGTGTCGCCATCATTGGCGCCATCTGGCGACCATATTCGTCTTCTTCAAGTGCACCGCGAACGCCCTTCTTGAAGTTTCGCAGTTGGTGCTCGGTGTACCAGGTTCGCTGGCCGGCAAGCTTCGGTGAGTTCAATGCGCGATTGCCGGCGCCATCAGCACCGTGACACGCACTGCAGACGGCATACATGGCCTGACCCTTGGCAGCATCACCCTTTGGCAACGCCGCGAACTGCGCATAGGTCATCTGCTCTGCTTCCCACTTGGCAAAATCCTCAGCGCTGTCGACGACCACGCGCCCCTTCATCGTGAAGTGGCCCATGCCGCAGTGCTCCTCGCAGAGCACCTCGAAGGTGCCGGTTCTGATTGGCTCCAGCCACAGATAGGTGACCATGCCGGGTACAAGGTCCATCTTCACGCGGAATTCGGCGACCGCAAAGTCATGAAGGACATCCTTGGAACGCAGCAAAAACTGAACCGGCTCGGCGATGGGGATATGCACTTCGTTAGAGAAAATGAGCAGATCGTCCTGTCCACGCTCGTCATGGGGGTTCATGCCGAACGGGTTATCAACGCTGATCAGCGTGGCATCAGTCGTCCCCAACTGCCCGTCCTTGCCCGGCAGACGGAACGTCCAGCGCCATTGCTCTCCAACCGCTTCGAGTGCCCAGGCTTCCTCGGGGACGTTAACGAACTGTCCCCACACCCACAGTCCGGGGGCGAGCAACGCAGCGACGCCGAGTGCCGTGATGATGGTCAGCCAGCTCTCAAGCTTCGGGTTTTCAGGTTCGTAGTGCGCCCGCGCCTCTTTCTTGTATCTAAATTTGATCACGGCGTAGGCCATGAACAGGTTGACCGCGACAAAGACCGCACCCGTGATCCAGAAGGTGATGTCGACCGTCATGTCGATAGCATCCCAGTGTGATGCGATCGGCGTAAACCACCACGGGCTCACAATGTGATAGATGATCGAACCAACGACCAACAGGACCAAAACAACCGCTAGGAACATGTATACATACCTTTACTTATTGGCTGAATCCCCTGCTCACAGCGATGTGCTTTGGCAGCCCACGCTTGCTTGCAGCCATGTTCAGCTTCTCGAGCCCAGGTCCCGAGACGGGACTCACCTAATCTTCACGACGTCTATTCTGGTTCTTGTTCACGATCCATGATCGCTTTCTGCTTCGTGCCCGGCGCTTGGCTATCGATCGGTCGCGCGATCATTTTCACGTCCAATTCACGACCATCTAGTTGTTACCTGAATCGCCGCTGGTTCTCATTTCCCAAATGGTTTGCCGAAGCCTCATCTATCGAAATCTACAACATACAAATGCACATTGACCTCACAAAACCAGATAAAGCCAACGCTTGAGAACCGGGATTTCGCCCACCAATTCAGCAAAAAACGAACGCCCATGACAGACCAATAAACGGCCTGCAAACCGAAGCGCCGCAAAGTTAACTTTTTGCTCCAGGCAAGTCAAACCGGAAGGCGTCCCCAGGCACTGATCGGGCCCAGTTGTGTTCTGCTTTTGGGGCGGTATTCTTAGCGCTCACCGCGCCTTCGGCAGCCTCTTTTGATTATGCGGATGGCTGCATCTGTGGCCACCGCGTTAAGGGAGCAACGGGGTGCCTTGTGGGGGCTCTGGCTCGGACGGTCCGACAGCCGCGATCGACGCGGGGCACGGCCCGAACATTTCAGGCTAACCATTTCAGCCTAAAACGGGGGTCACGGGAAGATGCCAAACTGGCTGCTCGGTTTCACCGTCTTCGCGGTTGGATACTGTGCCATCATCGCCGCACTCGGTTACACCGAGTGGGACGACATCGACATCCGCCCCGGGCGCTCGCTTGCCAGTGAGTTGCCGGCGGAAATGCGACAGCTAGTCGAGGCAGTCAACGTGACAAGGGAAGCGAGCGGTGCGTATCCGGTGCCGAACGAACCCGAGAACATGCTCATCCGCGCTGGCCACTCGCTCGTACTCCCTGCAAACGCTTCAGCGGAAACCGCCCGCCAGGTGACCGGGGCTTACGCAAAACTTCTAAACACTTACGCCGCCCGCCAGCGAGGCCGGTTCATCCTGCAAATGCTCGCTGTTCTCGTGATTCCACTCTTTACGCTGGCATTCTTTGTCTGGCTCGCGAGAAAGCTCTGGAACGGCCTCGGCGGAATGCGCTGAAGCCTTGCCTTTCCCAAGCGGCAAACACACTTATATACCCCCACCCTCCACCCCAAGAGACGACACCCCATATGACACGACTGCCACCGCTCGACCCCGAGAACCTGACGCCGGATCAACAAGCTGTCTACGACGCCATGCGACAGGGTCCACGTGGCGATCTTGGGTTGGTAGGCCCCTTTGGCGTCTGGGCCCGTAGCCCGAGCGTGGGCAACACCATCCAGCAGTTCGGCGCCGATATGCGCTTTGCCACCACTTCGATTTCCGAGACGGTCAAAGAAGTCGCGATCTGCACGGTCGGCGCACACTTCAGGGCCAAGTTTGAGTTCGCGGCACACCGCGCACTCGCAATGCGCGCGGGCGTTACCGAGACCGTCGTCGATGGCATCCGTGCGGGCAACCCCGAATTTAACGACGCCGACCAGGCCCTCGCCTTCGCCATCACGCGCGGCCTGCTCGACGAGAACCGGATCAACGACGAACGCTTCAACCAGGCCATCGACGCCTGGGGTGAAAATGGCCTCATCGAACTCACGAGTGTCATCGGGTATTACTGTCTGGTGTCACTGACCCTCAACGTCTTTGAGGTGCCACTCTCGCCCGGGATGGCTGATCCGTTTCCGGAGTTGCCATGAGCGCCCAGCGTCAGGCGTTGCGCAATGCCATTGACGCGTCCCAACGCGACGGACCCGTTTTTGCCCCGTTGGCACTCGACGCGCTCACCGCACGCATCGCCGAAGCAGCCGGCTTCATCGCGGGCTATGTTAGCGGCGGCGCGCTCGGATACAGCCATGCGGTGTCCGAAGCACTGCTGACCGTCACAGAACTGGCTGACACCACCCGCCACGTCACCGCCCGTTCAGGCCTGTCGATCATCGTCGACGCCGGCGTCGGTTTCGGCGATGCCGTGCACGTCGCGCGCGCGGTTGCAGACCTTGAAGCGACGGGCGCGGCCGCCATTGAGATAGAGGATCAGGTTGCCCCAAAGCGCGCGAGCCATCATCGCGGCATCGAGCATCTTGTGAGCCTGGACGAGATGATCGGCAAGATTCGCCACGCGGTGACGGCGCGAACCGATCCGGACTTTCTCATCATCGCGCGCACGGGCGCCGTGGCGAACGAGAGTTTTGAGTCTGCAATCGAGCGCTGCCAGGCGTTTGCAGACGCGGGTGCCGACCTTGCCATGCTGATGCCAAAGGACCCCTCGCAGTGGCTCGCCGCCGCGAAGCAGATTCCGATTCCGCTGGCTGCGATCACGTCGTTGGACCTGCACTCCAAATCGGAATGGCAGGACCTCGGCTGGTCGCTCATCATCGATCCCTTTACTGCTCAGGTGTTGTCGGTGCAGGTCGTTGAGACCGCATACCGGCGCTTCATGACAGATGGCGCGACCGGGACGGATCGCTCGGAAATCATGGCCACCTACCGTGAACTGTCAGCGCGCGCGGGCCTCGATGAGTACTACGCGATCGAAGACGACACGACACTAAAGGAAGACTGAAGAGCGGGGCCTGACAACGGACGCCGGTTATCGGGTCAGCCGGCGACCTCGCCGCGATGGTACTGTTTCGTCATAAACGACCGCATCTGCAGCGACGGCCCAGAAGGCCTGCAACCATAGGAGAGAGGCAGGTGAATAACACCTCAGTTTGGTCGCCCGAAGTACTGGAACTGGGTGAAGGACCCTTGACCCACCATCTGCGGGGAAGCCTTGTCTGGTGTGACATCAACAACCGGGCGATGTATGAGCGGGCTTTTGAGAGTACCGAGTCCCGCAAGTTCGACCTGCCGGTCATGCCGTCGGCGGCCGGCATCATTGATGACAAGCGCGTGCTGGTGGCGACGGAAATCGATTTCCGCGTGCTGAACCTCGACACTGGCGAGTCCGAGATCGGCACCCGGTTCCCCGAGGACGGCACCATGCGCAGCAATGATGGGCGGGTACATCCGTCTGGTGCGTTCTGGGTCGGCACGATGGCGATTGACGGCAACGGAGCCCCCGGTGCCATCTGGCGATTGCTGGATGGCAAGCTTGAACGCATGATCGATGAGGTCGTCGTGCCCAATTCCATTTGCTTTGCCGCCGACGGGTCGTTTGCGTACTACACCGACACACCGCACCGCGCCATCTGGAAGATTCCGACCGATCCGCAGACGGGCGATGTCACCGGTGAGAAGACCGTATTCGCCACGCTGCCAGACAGCCTTCCCGGCGGCCCCGATGGCTCGATCGTTGACGGTGACGGCAACCTTTGGAATGCACGCTGGGGCGGGAGCGCCGTCGATGTGTACAACCCGGGCGGCGAACGCATCGCGAGCCACGCGGTGCCCGTGCGCCACCCGACCTGTCCGTCATTTATAGGCAACGACCGCATTGTGACCACTTCGGCCACAGCGGGACTAACCGCCGAGACGATAGGGGACAATGACGGCAAGACGATTCAGATTCACACCCCGGTGCGAGCACGCCAGGAGCCGATCGTCCGTCCGTAGGCATGTAGGGCGCGAGCGGCAACACGCTCTCTGGTTCCCGTCACAAAATTGTCATCCTGACAATGCTTGGGCGTCGGTTTGCAAGCAAACCTCGCATGTTCTTGCAGAAAACGGCTCGCACAAAAGCGGCCTGCAGAAAATGGCGGTGCATCCCTGCACCGCACGCCAGTGCCCGCCCCAGAGCGAAGTTTCGGGACAGGAACTCTCTAACCGGTTGAGGCCTCCTCCTCTTCGAAGATGCGCTCCCCGCGTTGCAGCTTGAGGGCAATCCGCGCGGTTTGCTGACCGGCGCGCCGGGTCGGACAGTGGGCCGCCAGATTCCGCACAACGCCCACCAGGATAGTCTCCTTGTGCTCCGCTTCGTCTGCCCAGGCGACGCACTGGCACACGGCAACTTCGAGCACCTGCAGAGAATGAAAACCGAGATCCTCGCGCACGGTTGCGAGCGGAATGCCGTCAACCAGTGCATCAATGTCATACCCTGCCTGCAGATAACCTGAAATGACGCTCGCCGCGTCATCGATGTTGGCTCGCTGATCGAGCAAATCGTGGAACGCTGCCAGCGTTTCGCTCTGCGCAGTCTTCGACGGCCCAACGCCCCGCTCGCGCGGCAGGCGGGCGGCGGGAACGTTCAGGAACCGATCCATGTACACGGCCACGGCACCATGGAACACGCCGCGCACGACACTCGGTATCGGTGCTCGCTGTACCGCGAGATAAACTGCGTTTGCATGAATAAAAGTGTGCTGCGGATTGAACCAGTCTGTGACTTCATTGGATGTTGCAAACCGGGCGAGACGAGACCCGGCCGCAAACGCGACCGCCCGCACAAGTTTGGCGGGGCATGTGCCATCGCTCAGCACTTGCTTCATCGCGTCGATGGTGGCGAGTGGATCGTCACCCGAGAACAGATCAACGACATAGCCGGGGACGTCGCTTTCTCCTGGCCGGGCCAGCAGAGGTTCAAGTTCCTCCTCAATACCGAGAAGTGGCTCTGCGAGGGCGACCGGGTGATGCCAGTCGGTCGTCTCCTCGGCCCCGCGCCCGCCCGTCGATCTGGCAATGAGCAGGGGAAAGAGTCCAGAGTCACGCTCCTGACCCATCAGGCCGGCTATCTGCAGGGTCTTGTTGCAGTCCTCCATGAGATGACCGCCGTCGGCATAGAGGCGCTGTGTGGCGGCCGTGAAAATAAGGTCTGCAACGTCGGCGAGCGCACTGGTCTGAACGGTGGTCAGCAAGGTCCGCTCGGCCCCGTCCGCGTGGCGCGTATTCACCCACTGCCGCATCCAGCGTTTGAGGAGTGAAGGTGCGTGGTCGCCGCCGCCTGTAAGTGGGGGCTTTTGACGGTGCGGTACCGACCCTGAGGTGTCGGCTGCAATCTGCCGGATCGCGTAATAGAGCGCCTGATAGCCACAGGTTGGCGACGCAACCCAGACGTATAACCCCTTCTGATATCGCCTTCAGGTTTGATGCCGCGTAGCCGATGACCTCGCGCACGATATCGCTGAGTGACACGCCGGCCTCAAGCAACGCGAGAATACTCTTTGCCTGCACAAGCCCGACATTTTGCTCGATACCACGACGCAGGCGCTTGAGGTGAAACTCGATCGTCGGCTGACCGTCCGGTACCGGGGAAACAAAGACCACGTCACCCGCTTCGTCCGCCCCAACGTGGGTCTTGAAGCGCAGTACGTCGTCCGCCCACAGATCAAAGGTGCAGCCGCTCTCAAGATCAAATCGGGCCTGGTGTCAGTGACACGTGAGCATGCCATCCCGGACCGAACCACGGTCGAGCGGAAAGCCCATGTGCGGACATCGATTGTCCACCGCGTACACCCGATCACCTTCGGTAAAGACAGCAATGTTGTGGTTTGTACCCCGCACCGTCATCACCCCGGCGGTCTGCAGCGCGGCGAGTTCGCCAACCCGAATCGGCGACTCGACCGCGACATCCACGTGCCCACTGCTCTTGCCTGGAGCCCTCTTTACCCCGCTTTCCGGCGCCGTTCCCGCGGTCTCGATCCGGTCCATGTGCCACCTTGACGAATGTTTTTATAAACGTATATTATTTAGTAAATAATTAAATTTGTAAAATACAAAATTGACATGATTTGGCTGCCCCTCTTTAATCTGCGTCCTCGCGTACAGACGGTCTGTCCCGCCGTGGAGCGTTCAAGCCGGGTCCGCCGGGTGCCCCTTACCCGTTTCATGTCACTTGATGGAGTTACTGCTAACATGACCGAACACGCCACCGATCTCAACGAGTTTCGTCAGGAGGTCGCCGCCTGGATGCGTGACAACGCGCCGGACCCGGGCCATCTGATCCTTCCTGATTCATTCATGGAAGTGGGTACAGACCCGCAGTTTGAGTTTCTGCGCGACTGGCAGAACACGGTCTATAACGCTGGATATCTCGGCATGTCGTGGCCCAAAGAGTACGGTGGTGGGGGCCTGGCGCAGGCGTATCAGGACATCGCGACGCAAGAGATGGTGCGTGCGGACGTGCCTTTCATGACCAATACCATCGGCCTCAACTGGGCCGGGCCGCTCATCCTGCACATGGGCACCGAGGCCAACAAGCGTGACTATATAAAGGGCATTCTCAGCGCCGACGACATCTGGTGCCAGGGGTTCTCCGAACCCGATCAGGGCTCTGATCTGGCCAATGCCCAAACCCGTGCTGTGCGGGACGGCGACGAATGGGTTCTGAACGGCTCCAAGATCTGGACGAGCCTGGGTACCTACGCCAAATACATGATCCTGCTGGCGCGCACCGATCCTGAAGCAGACAACAAATACGCAGGCCTCAGCTATTTCCTCATTCCCATGGACGTGCCCGGTATTGAGACCCAGCCGATCAAGAAGCTGACCGGCGAGTACGGCTTTACCCAGACCTTCTTCAGAGACGCGCGCGTGCCGGCGTCCTGTCTCATGGGCGAGGAGGGGCAGGGCTGGCAGATCGCGATGACCACGCTGACGTTCGAACGCGGCGTCACCGGCGGCCAGGCAGGCGGTACGGCGAGCTTCAACATCGAGGGCAAAGACGTTGTCGACATGGCGCGCCACGCCCAGCGTGACGGTCGGCCGGCAATCGAAGATCCACTGACGCGGGACGAACTCGTCAAATTTCTGATCGAGGAGCGCAGCAACCGCCTGATCGGCGCCCGCGCCCGACATCGCGCGTTGACCTCCGAACGGCCGCAGTCCATCGCGCTCTCCGGCAAGCTGCGCGGCACCGAATGGAAGCGCCGGCTATGCCAGTTCGCGCTCTCACTGCAGGGCGCGAACGGCGCGCTCTACATGGGAGAGCCCCGCGCAATCGACGGCGGTCGCTGGCAGCGCACATATTTCAACTCTTTCAGTGCCACCATCGGCGGCGGCACGAGTCAGATTCAGGCCAACATCGTCGGCGAGCGGGTCCTCGGCCTGCCGAAGGGTTAACAGTCTGCTCAAAAGCAGCCCGCGGCACTAGACGCGACACCAGGCGACACCAGAGACACTAGAAAGGTGCAGGCAAGCACCTTTCTAGCAGCACAGGAAAACAGCATGAGCGAACAAACCAAACCACGTCAGGCCATCGAGTTCTCCGAAGAACAGGCGATGATGCTGGACACCGCGACAGAGTATTGCCGCACCCAATCACCGATCTCGCGTGTCCGCGATCTCATCGACGCAGATGATGGCTTTGACCGCGCGATCTGGCAGGAAATGGTCGACCTCGGTTGGCTGGGTATCACCATCCCGGAAGCCTACGGCGGTCTCGACCTTGGCCTCGCTGAAGTGGCAACCATCGTCGAGCCCATGGGCCGGCACCTCTTGGCATCGCCGTACAGTTCGACCACGCTCGCCATCCAAACGCTGATTCACGGCGGCACCGAGGCGCAGAAAGGGGCGTGGCTGCCACGGCTCGCGGCCGGCGAAATCGGTACCGTGGCAACGGTTGAGGCTAACGGCAACTGGAATCTCGACAGCGCTGAGGCGTTCGGCATCCACGACCGCGACAACGTCAAGCTGGGTGGCGTCAAGACGTTCGTAACCGACGCCGCCAGCGCGTCGATTGTTATTGCGACAGTTCGCATTGATGGCAAAGTGCAACTCGCCCTGATCGAGCGGAGCAAGATTGCAGAGACCGCTCTCGTCCGCGAAACCGTGATCGACGAAACCCGCCGCAGCTATCGGTTAAACCTCGATGGCATAACCATCTCGTCGGACGATGTGCTCGAAACCGCGTGCCTGGACGACATCCGCAATGCCGCGTTGCTGTTGCTGGTTGCAGAAATGACGGGCGGCCTCGCCGGCGTGCTTGACGTCATCGTAGAATACCTGACCACGCGCAAGGCCTTTGACAAGTACATCGGCTCCTTCCAGTCCCTGAAGCATCCCACTGTCGATATTCTGATGGGACTTGAAAGCGCCCGCTCACACCTCTACCACGTCGCGACCATCATCGCTGACCGCAGCGAGGAAGTTGAGATTGCGCTGCGCATGGCAAAAGCCCAGGCGAGTGAAGCGTTTGCGTTCGCCGGCGACCGGGCCGTGCAGTTTCACGGCGGTTTCGGTTTCACCTACGAATGTGACGCGCAGCTTTTCTTACGCCGCGCATTGTGGTGCCAGTACCAGTTTGGCGACGAGCGGCACCACCGCAAGCTGCTGGCCGATCTCATCTTGTAATTGCGAGACCCGGTATCGTCAAGGGCCGGCCGATTGCCAGGATTCCTGGACGATCACCTCCGGTCTCGAGCCGGGCCGTTAACCCCCTTTCTGCCCTTTAACCGATACGCTGCGCATTCGCGTAGACGTTGAACCTATCCTGCCGCAGAAACCCAATCAGGGATATGCCGAACTCTTCTGCGACATCAACCGCAAGGCTGGACGGCGCGCCGACGCTCGCAACCACCGGGCACCCGGCCATCATTGCTTTCTGCAACAACTCGTAGCTCGCGCGGCCGCTCAACATAATGACACGGGCGCGCAGCGGCAATGCCTGCGCCTTCATCGCGCGCCCAATCAACTTGTCCATGGCATTGTGGCGCCCAATATCTTCACAGACGTCGAGCAGTTGGCCGGTCTCATCAAAGAGACCCGCCGCGTGCAATCCTCCGGTAGTTGCAAACACCGCCTGCGCGTCTCGCAAGGTCTGCGGCAGCGAGCCGAGGACGTCCGGAGCAATCAGTGCGCCGCCTTCTTGAACCGGGTAGACAGCCTGTCGATTCAGACTCTCGAGCGACGCCTTGCCGCAGACACCGCAACTGGAACTGGTGTAGAAATTGCGCAGCAGCTTCTGTACGTCGATACGGATATTCGGTTTAATCTCAACCTGCACGGTGTTACTGACAAGCCGGTCAGGGGGCAACGGTCCGACATGACTGACGCCGACAACCACCTCGCCGCTCGGGATGATGCCCTCGGCAAAGAGAAACCCCAGCGCCAGCGCCTCATCGTCTCCGGGCGTGCGCATGGTGACCGAGATACTCTGTTGTTGACGGCTCTCCGCCGGCCCCCACAGCAGACGAATCTCAAGCGGCTCTTCGACGGCGACGACATCATCACGCTCCTCGCGACCCGCAGGCGAGAAACTGCTGATGCGATAGGTGCTGCTCGGTTGCCGCTCAGTCGGCAACTTCAATCGCAATCTTCTGATCGTACGCCTGCTGCCATTCCGAGCGGTGATTGGCAGGCGTCGCCTGCACCGCCGTGACCTTGTACTCCGGACAATTCGTTGCCCAGTCCGAGAGGTCCGTCGTCACCACGTTGGTACCGGAGTCCGGATGGTGGAAGGTGGTGTAGACCACCCCCGGAATGATGCGTTCGGTCAATGTCGCGCGCAGCGTAATTTCGCCCATGCGCGACGCAATGGCGACCCAGTCGCCCTCCCGAATGCCGCGCGTTTCGGCATCCGATGGATGAATCTGTAGCAGGTCTTCGTCCAGCCAGGCGAGATTACTGGTCCGGCGTGTCTGGGCACCCACGTTATACTGCTCAAGATGACGTCCGGTCGTTAGCAGCAGTGGGAAACGCGCATTCGTTCGCTCCTCGGTCGGAACGAACTCGGTAGTAATGAACTGGCCCTTGCCACGAACGAATTGATCGACGTGCATGATGGGCGTGCCCATCGGCGCAGTTTCGTTGCACGGCCACTGCACGCTGCCAACCCGGTCAAGGAAGTCGAAGGACACACCCGCGAACGTGGGTGTCAGGGCTGCGACCTCATCCATGATCTCAGCCGACGATGTGAAGTTCATGGGATAGCCCATGGCGTTGGCGAGTCGTTGCGGAATCGCCCATTCATCAAGACCCGTCTTCGGCTTCATTACCGGTCGCACCCGGTTGATCCGCCGCTCAGCGTTAATGAAGGTGCCGTCTTTCTCAAGAAACGAGGTACCCGGCAGGAAGACATGGGCGAAGCGTGCCGTTTCATTCAGAAAGAGATCCTGAACGATGACGCACTCCATCGACGACAGCGCTTCTTCCACATGCAGCGTGTTGGGATCTGACTGGGCGAAGTCTTCGCCCTGAATGTACATCGCCTTGAATTCACCGGCGCACGCCATATCAAACATGTTAGGGATGCGCAGCCCCGGTTCGCCGTCCAGCGTCACGCCCCAATGGTTCTCAAAGGTGGCACGTACATCGTCGTCACCGACCGGACGATAGCCCGGCAACTCGTGCGGAAAGGAACCGACATCACAGGATCCCTGAACATTGTTTTGGCCGCGCAGCGGATTGACCCCCACGCCCACACGGCCGATGTTACCGGTCAGCATGGCAAGATTCGCCATCCCCATAACCATCGTCGAGCCCTGTGAGTGCTCGGTGACGCCCAGCCCATAGTAGATGGCCCCGTTCTTGGCACCTGCATACAACCGTGCTGCGGCCCGAATATCAGCCGCCGCGACGCCCGTCACCGTCTCCACGTGCTCCGGCGAATTCTCCTTTTTGCGTATGAACGACAACCAGTCGTTGAAGGTCTCCGTGTCACAGCGCTCCGCCACAAATGCCTCATCTGTCAGCCCCTCGTCAACGATGGTATGCGCAAACGCATTGACGATGGGCACATTGGTTCCGGGCCTGAGAGCCAGGTGATAGTCCGCCTCGATGCGCGGGCTGCGCACCATCGCCGTCGCCCGGGGATCGACGACAATGAGGCCCGCACCCTGGCGCAGGCGTTTTTTCATACGTGAGGAGAAAACCGGGTGCGCTACGGTTGGATTGGCACCAATGACTATCAGCACATCCGCTTGCATCACCGAATCGAAATTCTGCGTGCCAGCAGACGCGCCGAAGGTTTGTTTCAGCCCGTAGCCGGTCGGCGAATGGCAAACCCGCGCGCACGTGTCCACGTTGTTGTTGCCGAAACCTGCGCGGATGAGTTTCATCACCGTCCAGATTTCTTCGATCGTGCAGCGTGAGGACGTAACACCGCCGATCGACTTGACGCCGTGGGTCGCCTGAATCGACTTTAGTCGTCCGGCGGTGAACGCGATCGCTTCATCCCAATCGACTTCACGCCAGGGATCAGAGATCTGATCGCGGATAAGCGGCTTGGTCTGACGATCCTTGTGCGTTGCGTAGCCCCACGCAAACCGTCCTTTAATGCAACTGTGGCCGTGATTCGCCTTGCCGTCTTTGTAGGGCACCATGCGCACGACGGTGTCGCCCTTGAGTTCTGCCTTAAATGAACAACCCACCCCGCAATACGCGCACGTAGTGAGCACGGTCCGGTCCGGCACGCCCTGATCGATGACCGAGTTCTCCATTAACGTCGCGGTCGGGCAGGCCTGGACACACGCGCCGCACGAGACGCATTCGGAGTCAAAGAAGCCGTCGCCGCTGGTCGCAATCTTCGATTCAAAGCCGCGGCCTTCAACGGTGAGGGCAAGGGTCCCCTGGACCTCATCGCACGCTCGCACGCAGCGCGAACATACGATGCATTTGGACGGATCGAACGTGAAATAGGGGTTCGACGTGTCCTTTTCTGCTGCTAGATGATTCTCGCCGGCAAAGCCATACCGTACGTCCCGCAGACCGACAGCGCCGGCCATGTCCTGAAGTTCGCAGTCACCGTTAGTCGCGCAGGTAAGACAATCCAGAGGATGGTCCGAGATATAAAGCTCCATCACGCCTTTGCGGAGGCGGTTAAGCCGCGGATTCTCGGTCACGACCTGCATGCCCTCGCGGGCGGGCGTGGTGCAGGAACTCGGCGTGCCCTTAACACCTTCGATTTCGACCAGACACAGACGGCAGGAGCCAAACGCCTCTAACGTGTCTGTCGCGCACAGCCGGGGGATGTTGATCCCTGCCTCGGCCGCCGCGCGCATGACCGACGTGCCTTCCGGCACCGAGACTTCGACGCCGTCGATCACCAGCCCCACCTCAGGCACGTCTGATGGAATCGCACGCTCCGACGGGTCAAACATCCGCGGCGTGCCGAAATCGGTCTCTTTGAGCAGTGTCATCGCAGGCCTCGCTGGTCCCTTCGCCGGACCGTCAGGAGAAATCTTCAGGGAAATGCTTCATCGCGCTCATCACGGGGACCGGCGTCATGCCGCCCATGGCACAGAGTGAACCGTCTACCATGACCTCACACAGGTCCTGAAGCAACTGTCGGTGGGGCCGACGCGAATCGTCACCATCCGCCGCGATCAGTCGGTCCATCGTTTCCACCCCCCGGACTGCGCCCACGCGACAAGGCGTGCATTTGCCGCAGGATTCAACCGCGCAAAACGCAAACGCGTACCGGGCCTGGTTTGCAAGATCGACCGTGTCATCAAACACGATGACGCCGCCGTGGCCAATACCGTAGCCATATTCCGCGAGCGCTTCGTAGTCCATTGCCAAATCGAGCATCGAGTCCGGAAGATAGGCACCCAGCGGACCGGCGATTTGCACGGCGCGTAGCGGCCGGCCGCTACGCGTGCCACCGCCGAAGTCATTGATCAACTCCCGCAGCGTGATGCCGAGCGGCACCTCGACCAGCCCGCCGAAGCGGATATTACCCGCCAACTGAAACGGCATCGTTCCAACCGAGCGCCCCACGCCACGCCCCTGGTGAGCGCTTGCGCCCTCCGCCAGGATCCACGGTGCGGACGCGAGACTAATCGCATTGTGAATGAGCGTCGGGCAACCAAACAGTCCCTCGATGGCTGGTAGCGGCGGTTTGGCCCGGATCTGCCCGCGCTTGCCCTCGAGGCTTTCGAGCAGCGCCGTTTCCTCACCGCAGACATAGGATCCGGCGCCGACAAAGAGTTGCAGGTCAAAATGCTCGCCCAGCAATCCGCGATCCCGTGCAGCGACAAGCGCCGCATCGAAAACCTGGGCCGCGATTGGATACTCGCTGCGCAGGTACACGTGTCCAACCGTCGCGCCGGTGGCGTACCCGGCGATGACCATGCCCTCGATCAGGCAGAACGGATCACCCTCCATAATCATGCGGTCAGAGAAGGTGCCCGCGTCCCCCTCATCTGCATTGCAGACGACGTATCTCTGCTCACCCGGCGTGTCGATCACGGTCGCCCATTTGATGCCGGCCGGGAAGCCCGCACCGCCCCGACCGCGCAGACCCGATGCCTTGATCTCATCGACCACCTCGGCCGGCGACATTGCGCGGGCAGCGGTCAACCCCTGTCCCCCGCCAGCGTTTTGCCAGGCGTCGAAGTCGAGCGGGTCATTGACGCCGCAGCGGGCGAATATCTTGCGGTCCTGGCGCGCAAGGTAGTCAATACCCTCGACGAGTCCGAGCGCGAGCGGATGGGTGCTCCCGCTTCCAATTGCAGCCAGAACGCCGGGAACGTCGGCGGGCGTGAGGGGCCCGAAGCCAATCCGGCCTGCATTACTTGCCACCTCCAGCATCGGTTCCAGCCAGACCATGCCGCGAGACCCGGTCCGCACGAGTTCGATGCTTGCATCTTCAACCGCAATTGCCGCGGCAACGTCGTCAGCGCCAAGCGCCACGGCCGCCGAGTCGAGTGGCAGGTAAGTTTTCATACTCATACTCATTCGCCAAGCGCCGCAATGGCGTCACGGATTGCCGTTTCTGTGACCCGGCCGAGCAGCTTGCCATCGATCATCGCGGCCGGGCCGCAGGCGCACAGCCCGAGACAGGCAACCGGTTGCAGGGTGATGTTGCCATCGGCGGTCGTGCCTTCACCGGTAAGCCCAGCGGCGTCTTCGCAGGCGGCGAGCACGGCCCCGGCACCCACTGACTGGCAGGCCTCCGCCGTGCACACCCGGACGCGATGTCGACCCTGCGGCGTCACGAAGAGATCATCGTAAAAAGAGGCTACGCCCTTCACTTCCGCCTGACTGAGGTTGAATTGCCAGGCCACCTGCTCGATCTGCTTCTTGTTGATGTGTCCGTACCGCGCGGCCACCTGGCGAAGCGCCGTGATGGGCCCCCCGGTCGCCGCAAGATGGGGCGAGACCAATGCCGCAAGGTCCTGATCAATATCGGCGGGTTCCATCAGCGCTCCTTCTTTCGATCAATCTGATCGGTAGTCTCTGCCCATCTGGGCTTGCGGCCAAGTCATGACCTGGCCATCGACGGCCCCAACTCAGCCGCACATCTGCTCGGCAAAGTCTGTGTAGTCTTCTGCCTGGATATCGAATCCAGACGGATCTCCGGCACTGCCGGCTTCATCAACCTTGGGTTTGACGAACCCGGTGCGCATGCCAGCCGCCGCTGCCGCACTCAGGTCGCCCGGGTGCACGGCCACCATCATCACCTGATTCGGCGGCAAGCGCAGGAGTCGCGCGCCCTGTTGGTACGCTTCAGGTTCCGGCTTGTAGTGGGTCAGAAACTCGCACGAAATCAGCCCGTCCCAGCTAATGCCCGCATGTTTGGACGAATCGACCAGAATAGAGAAGCTGAGCACCGACAGAATATTGACCTTATAGGAGCCACGAAGCCGGGTTAACGCGGCCGGAAAGTCGTCCCATACGTCCATATGGTGCCAGACATGGGTGAGGTCGTCCTTTTCGCCGTCGGTCAACGGAATCCCGAATTTCGGCGCTAGCTCGTCCAGCGCCACGCGATGAATCTCATCAGCGTTCAGCCGTTCGCGGTCGCCCTTTCGCACTTCTGAGAGCATCTGGAACATGCGGCGGCGCCAGGTGTGGGCGAATTCGTGATCATCGAGCGTGACATCGTGAGTAGCGGCTAATTCCCTCGCTTTGGCCTTCACGGCCGTCTGCCAGTCAAACACGCTGCCGCCCACATCAAATGCCAGCGATTTCACATCTTCAAACATGTTCCTTCCTGCATGTAGCTATCGACGACTCGTTGCTCGCGCCCGATTGTTTCACTTACCCCTTAGCTCGAGCAAATCACAGCAAATCGTGATGTCTCGCGGGACCCGGCCGTCGCACCATAATGCGCGGCTTTTATGCCGGAGTTGCCACGATGACTGACCCCTCAAGTGATGACCCCACACCTGATGGCCCCACACCTAATGACTCTACACCCGACAAGGGTGGCCCGGCCCGCGAGCCCACCGCGCTGACCTGGCAGACCCGGTTCGAGCGCGTACGCAGCAACAAAGTCTTCGAGACGATGATTATCCTCATCATCATCGCCTCGGCGCTGCTCGTCGGCGTCAAAACTTACGAGGTTGACCCGCTCGTAATGACCACCGTGCACCTGCTCGATCTCGGCATAACGGTCGTCTTCATCATCGAAATCACGATTCGCTTCATGGCCGAGAGTCCAAAATCAGCGTTCTTCAAAAACCCCCTGGAATATCTTCGACACGCTGATCGTCGCCGTCAGCCTGATTCCCATCGACAATACCGACATGGTGCTGGTTGCGCGGCTTGTGCGGGTGTTTCGGGTGCTGCGAATGGTCAGCATCATCCCGGAACTGCGCATGTTGTTGAACTCGCTGTTCAAGGCGCTGCCGCGCCTCGGCTATGTCATGGCGCTGATGTTCATCATCTTCTACATCTACGCAGCAAGTGGCAGCCTCTTCTTTGAGCGCATCAATCCGGTCCTGCGGGGCGACATTGCGATCTCGATGCTGACGCTGTTTCGAGTCATGACGTTCGAGGACTGGACCGACGTGATGTACGAGACCATGGCGGTCTATCCCTGGTCCTGGGCGTACTTCGTGTCCTTCATCTTCCTGACCGCGTTCGCGTTCCTGAACATGGTGATCGGGATCGTCGTGAACGTGCTCGAAGAAGAACAGCAGACCGTCGACGAAGCGGATCCCAACCATGTATCACTCAAGCGGGTGTACAACGAACTGCTGGAGGTCAAATCGCTGTTGCGAGAATTGCAGGACCAGCGGGAACGGCAAGCTCACGCGGGCGGGAGCGACCGGGATACTAAAGGTATCGACCTGCCGTGAGGATCGATCCCTCTCAACTAACTGGGTGCCATGCACTCATCTTGTGCACCATTTCTTGTGCACCATTGAGGCTCCCTGATAGACCTCGACGCGGGGCCTTGAGCGGTTCCCGGGGCCACGCTCACGTCACTCGCACCACGAGGCATCTACACGCCAGCACGGCAATGCCGCCTCAGACCTGCTTGGGTCGCTTAAACCAAAGCGCGACCCGCTTCGTGCGTACAGCGGTCCCCTCGGCAACCTTGTCCTGGCCATTGATGCCCTGCAAGCGGTTCACATGCAGGAGTTCCCAGCCTTCTTCGCCCAGCTCGTTCAGGTAATCAATCGAGAACGTGTCGGCACCATCGCCGTCGTTATCGACCACATGAACCTTGTATTCCCATTTAGTCATCGCTTGCCTCGCGCGTTTTCAGTTTGGTGTTGGGTATCTATCGGCGACGTTGCTTATACAAAACTCTATACAAACGCCTGGCGCATTTCGGTGCCAACGGCGACGAATCCGTACTTCTCATAGAACGGGCGATTGTGTTCGGTCGATTCAACGAGGTACAAACCAAATTCACCGCAACCGCGCGCCCGGGCATTCTCAACTGTTCGCTGCACGAGCAGTCCCCCGATGTTGTTGCCCCGTGCGGCCGGCGCAACAATCAATTCCTCTAACTGGCAGTACTCGCCGCTGTAGCGCAGCGCAAGGTTGTAGCTGACCGTCGCCATGCCGAGCAGCTCACCGGCCTCGTCGGCAACGATGATCTCACCACGTTGCTTGAGCAACAGGTGGTCGAACGTGTTACCAACAGGCAGCTTCTGCCCGGCTGCAGCTTCGCCCGTTGTCCCCCGCAGGGTCTCAAGCAGGTCATAGCAGCGGGCTTTGTCTTCGATAACCGCGGACCTGATGATGATGCTCATCCGTCTCTCCTCCTTCAGGATTTGACCGCCTGAATTGCCGACCAAATTCTGGCGGGGGTCGCCGGCATCTCAAAGTGGTAGATGCCGAGCGGCGCGAGTGCATCACAAACCGCATTGATGGTCGCGGCAATAGAGCCTACCGATCCCGCCTCACCGACACCTTTCACACCGAGCGGGTTGACCGGCGTCAACACCTCGCGCGTTGCAAATTGAAAATGTGGAAAGTTATCTGCGCGCGGCATCGCGTAGTCCATGAACGACCCGGTCAGCAGTTGACCGGTGTCAGGGTCATGCACCGTCTGCTCAAGCAATGCCTGGCCAGCACCCTGGACGATGCCGCCGTGCATCTGGCCCGCCGCGAGCGTGGGGTTAAGCACCCGGCCAATATCCTCGCAGACACAGTAGTTGACCACCTCGATCGTCCCGGTTTCGGGATCAATCTCCACTTCGCACAGGTGACTGCCGTTGGGAAAAGTGACACCGGGTGGGTCGAAAGCCCCGGTCGCCGTCAAGCCGTCGCTGCCGCGCTCAGCCATGAAGGCTGCAACGGCGACAAGGCCGACCGACCGGTCTGTATCGGCCACCAGATAACAACCGTCTGCAAACGTGACGTCTGACAACTCGGCCTGCAGCATCTCTGCTGCCGATGCCAGTCCCGCCTCAATCAGGTTGTCGATAGTAATACTGATGCACGGTGCGCCGACCGGTGCGGCGCTCGACCCGCCATTGCCGCGGCCGCCGGACAAGAGATCCGTGTCACCCTGCAGATACTTGACCTGCGCAAGGTCAACGCCGAGCGCCTCAGCGACCATGTTCGAGAATGTGGTCTCGATGCCCTGTCCAACGGTAACGCAGCCAGAAAAGAGTGTCACCGTGCCATCAGGGGCGACCTGCAATCGAGCCTTGTCGCCCGCGGGCTTCGCGACCGGGCCACCCGCCGCTTCGATGGGATTGGCCATGCCGAGGCCGCGCAGCTTGCCGCGTTCCGACGCCTCCCGCCGCCTTGCCTCAAAACCGTCCCGGTCAGCCATGCGCGCCGCTTGCAGCATATTCTGCTCAAACTCGCCGCTGTCGTAGGTGAACGTAAAGCCCGTGTCGTAGGGCATCGCCGAGGGCGGCACAACATTTCGCCGGCGCAACTCGAATGGGTCGATGTTCATCTCGCGCGCGGCAATGTCGATCACACGTTCGATGGCGTAGGTCGCTTCCGGCCGGCCCGCGCCACGATACGGCGCGGTGACCTGCGTGTGGGTGTGGATCGCGCGAATCTCTGCGGCGATCCCACCGATGCGATAAATACCGGCGATACCGCCCGCATTGCCGACCATGCCGAGCGAACGGCCGGACAGGTACGCGCCAATGTTGATATCACACTCGACTCTGAGCGCAAGAAAGTGGCCGTCGACATCAAGCCCGAGGCTGCTGCGAATGTGCACGTCTCGTCCATGCTCATCGGCCAGGAAACCCTCGCTGCGATCAGCGATCCAGCGGACGGGGCGGCCCACCTTCCGCGCCGCCCAGCAGACGAGTACATCCTCCGGGTAAACACCGCTCTTCATGCCGAATGACCCACCGACGTCGCCGGCAAGCACATGGATGTCATCAACGGGTAGCCCCAGCATGGCCGCAAGCCCCGCCCGCATGGGCGCAGGGTTCTGTGTGGATGCATGCACGGTCAGGCGACCGTCATCGCCGACAAAGGCGAGCACGCCACGTGGCTCCATGGTGTGGGCGATGACGCGGGATACCTGGGAGTCGAGCCTCGCCACGTGATGGGCACCCGCAAGCGCCGCATCGACCGCGTCGAGATCGCCACGGGTCCACACGCAAGCAACATTGCCGGGCACCTCCGCCCAGACGAGCGCTGCGCCTGACTCTTTTGCCGCCTCCGATCCCGTCACCACTGGCAGTTCGTCCACGTCGATGCGTACAAGCTCTGCCGCCGCGTGGGCTGCTGCGAGCGACTCCGCAACCACAAGCGCAATCGGTTCACCCAGATGCCGAACCTTGTCCCGCGCAAGGACACGTCGGCAGGCCTGAAAGGCCTCTTGCCCGTCGGGCCGTGGATGCGTGACGCCACACGGCTGATCACCAATCCCGTCCGCCGCGAGATCCGTTGCGGTGAAGACGCCCAGCACACCCGGCGCCGCTATAGCTTCTGTAACATCAACGTCGATCAGTCTGGCGTGGGCATAGGGCGACCGTACCAGCACGGCGTGACTTAGCCCATGCTGCGCAAGGTCCGCAACGTACCGTCCGTTGCCCGTGATAAATCGGTCATCTTCGACCCGGCCCTGATAATCGGCGTTGGTACCCATCGTCCTCGTTACTCTCCCTGCAGGTTGTTGGATCTCGGCAAACAGTCGTGGCGCGCGCATCATCTACGGGGCGTCGCGCGCCGGTCAAGCAAGCCCGCCATTGGGCCAATGCAAGTGCTCGAGCGAGCGTTTGCCTAGTGCCGGCTTAGTGCCGGGAATCACCCCTTGCTCTGGCGTTGCTTCAACGGGCAGCGTGATCTCACGCCTGAATTGCCCGCCGGACTCGCGGGTCTCAGGTCTGGGCCTTACTCTACTGGGCACAGAGTCGCCGTGGGATTCTCCTCATCGAGACGATCTTCCAGGTAGTGAAAGTACAGACCCTCATAGATTCTGAACGTGCGTCCCCTCCATTGGGATATGAGGCCGTGACGAGAGCTGCAGGAAATCTTGTTCATTGGGCGTATTGAGATCTTCGCAGGCCCTCAGGAACCGTTCCGCCAGGGCATCGTCTGTCGCCTGGTCGCCAAGGAAGGCGTTGTACTGTGCGGTCAGATTGCTCACCGCGTTGAGGCGACTTTCGGCGTTTTGGGTGCGAATCTGACCAGCGAGGTAATCAGGGTCACAACGACCCCAATCGCCCCGCCAAGTTCCGCGAGTGCACCAACAGCGTCCCAATTCAT
>Ga0115002_10001424_pt1 | contig 32997 bp, 30 predicted proteins | sample ArcticOcean_MG_C_8_FD_89576 | JGI IMG/M metagenome (GOLD analysis project Ga0115002, IMG submission 89576) | Marine microbial communities from western Arctic Ocean - ArcticOcean_MG_CB11_86 | ecosystem: Environmental > Aquatic > Marine > Oceanic | place: Arctic Ocean: Canada Basin | collected... | reverse complement strand
CCGAGTGGTTACGGCGGGGTCGTCTCGTCATTTTCTCGCTCCTGTTTCTTGAGGCATTATCATGCCTCACTCAGGCAGCGATTCCACTTATCCCACTGTGCAGATTTCCGGGACCATCTCTATATTAGCAACTCCCAGTTCAGCGTCAGAGGGTCTGCAACAGCTACTTCTCGTACAGAAGCAATAATGCAGAGAAGAGCATCACCAGTGCGGTAGATTCCCTGCATTTGGATCAGTTCAATGGCCAACGTGACTCCCCTGCACGATTTTCGACTTGGGTAGGTGTTATCGTCGAGGACGTATCACTAGGGAAAGCCTGTAATAGATATTCACGGCAGAATTTCGTCGTGTGGCACTGCATCAGCAGCAGCGGATCTAACTGAACTTCTAAGTTGCAAAACCCCTTCGCACCAAGACCAGGCGACAAAGTCGTCCGCCGACCTCGGCAAACTGAGATGTCGCCGGTGCACGCTCACGTGGAACGACGTGCGGTGTCGGTTCGCGGCCCAACATCGCCGATGATGCTTGTGTACAGCTTCTTCGCTGTCGCAGCTATCGGTGCCCTTCTGCTTTCGCTTCCTGTATCGAACACAGCGGCAGGATTCATGTCGCCGATAACGACATTCTTCCATTCCGTGTCTGCTATGACAGGTACCGGGCTAGTCATCGTCGACACGAGAGACGGTTGGACCGGATTTGGTCAGTCTGTAATCGCAGGCCTGATTTTTATTGGCGGTCTGGGGTTCATGACTGGAGCGGCGTTCCTATTGCTCATTACTGGTCGCCGATCAAGTTTGCAGGGCCGGTTAGTTGTCGGCGCAGGGCTCGACGATAATCGTCTTGGCACAATTGCAACGCTTGCCCGCAACATCATCCTGATGGCGATTATCGTTCAGATTGTCGGTGCCATATTTATTTTCGTTCGCTGGTACATCGTTGCCCCACTTTGGGAAGGGATGACATTGGCAGATGGCATCTGGCAAAGCGTGTTCACATCGATTTCTTCGTTCAATAATGCCGGATTCGAGATACTTCCTGACGAGCTCGTCGGCGGTGGAAGCCTGATCGGTTTGAGCAGAGACATTCCAACGCTGATCATCATCGGCCTAATGATTCTCGCCGGTTCAACCAGCTACGCCACGCTTCAAAACGTAATCGAAATTCGCGGCTGGCATGCGCGAGCACTTGGAGCGAAGCGTTTCTTTGTCGGTGTCGGCGTGCTAGCGATCATAGGATTGGGCATTTTTATAACCCTCATCGGCATAAATCGCGATATCGAATCTCTAAGAATTTTTGGACTGATTATCCTCACAATCTCTGCCAGCTACGCAGTATTTGCCTACATCATCAAGATTCGGCGATGGCGTCTTCTAACCCTCGATACCAAACTTGTACTTGTGGGCATCGGAGTGATGCTGCTAATCGGCTTCGTGTCGTTTCTGAGCCTCGAATGGTCGAACGCCAACACGATCGGCGAAGAGAACGTGCAAAACAAAATCACGCAGAGTGTATTCCACACCGTCAACAGAACGGCCGGTTTCTCGACTATCGAATATAGCAAGATGCACTCCGCCAACCTCGGAGTCTCCGAAGGCCTGATGTTCGTCGGAGGCGCCTCTGCGTCTACCGCAGCGGGTATCAAAGTAAACACATTCATGGTGATCGTTATCGCATCGATCGCTATTTTCAGCGGTAAGGGTCGAACCACGGTATTTGGGCGCGAGATACCCCGGGTCAACGTTCAGCGAGCGTTTGCAGTAGCAGGCACCGCTGCGGCCGCAGTACTTGTACTGATCGTCGCGCTGTTCATAGTTCAACCTGGATTAGATTTCCGAATGGGGATGTTCGAGATTATTTCGGCATTCGGAACGGTCGGTTGGTCAGCGGGAGCGACTCCGCTCCTGAACGAAGGTGCCCAAATAGTGCTGTCGATCACCATGTTTGCCGGTCGATTCGGACCACTTACGATCGCACTTTTCATGGCGGGACGTGAACGACAGGAATCAATCCGATACGCAACTGAGCGTATTCGTATCGGTTAGGAATCCCACCATTGAAAATCACAGCCATCGAAATATCGGTGTTTGAGCTGCCCATGTACCCGGCAACAACAGATGTGATCGAGATCGAATCGACGCCAAATCTTCGCTGGAAGCAGGCGTTTCCAACTGGCGGGCCGGTGCCGGTGCAGGTGATGCGTGTCTCTACGGACGAGGGTATTGACGGTGTTTGTACCGTTGGCGACTGGCGATACACGGAGATGACTTGGCGGCAACTCGCGCAGCTTCGAGTGCTTGCTATCGGTGAAGACCCTCTAAATCGTGAACGGCTGCAATCCAAACTCAATACGGCCAGCAGATTTTTCGAACGCGGCTGGTTTGGCGGCTTCGACAATTGCCTCTGGGACATTGCAGGCAAGGTAGCGGGCGTGCCAGTCGCAGAACTGCTAGGTGGCGCCCGGAACCGGGTGCAGGCCTACTACAACACGGCAGGAACTACTGCTGACGAGCTGATCCAAGACGGTGAAGCAGGCTTGGATGACGGTTACTCCGTGCTCAAAGATCATTTGGCGTTCTCGTTTGAGGAAAATATCGAAGTATTTGCGAAGTTTAGAGATGCGTTTGGCGACAAAATTGGGTTGATGCACGACGCCGCACTCGCTGGATACAACTACGACGAAGCATTGCAGGTTGGAAAAGCTCTTGAGGAACTTGATTTCATCTGGTTCGAAGAGCCAATTCAAGATCGGCAGCACGGAAACAACGTACGGCTGTGTGAGCTTCTCAATATCCCGATCGCGGGGGCAGAAACGCTGATGCACGACCGTGAACTTGGCGAACTATGGCTGAAAACCCGAGCCGTGGACATTCTGAGAGTATGTGGCCGCCACGGGACGACACCGCTTGTACAGTCCGCTAAGTACGCAGCTGAACTCGGCGCAAACGTGGAACCAAACTCATACGGCCCGTTATTCGGAATCGTCCACGCCCACATCAACTGCGGTATCGATAATATTGCTTGGTTCGAGAACGCACCACCGGCGAACGGTGCTGCGATGGGCGAAGAAATCGGCCTGCTGAACCCGATTAAGCCAGTCAACGGCTGGGTCACCTACCCCAACGCTCCCGGTTGGGGGGCGGAATGGGATTGGGGGCAGTTCGAAAAGAAGCGCGTGGCTGTCCTTTAGTTAGTCGAGGACTGCTAACGAAAAAGAGGCGGAAAAACTCCGCCTCTTAGTAAAAATGTTTTCATCTACCACTGAACAAACATTGGCATCACAACGTGTGTGTAGCCCTCGTGTTTGGCTGATCGGAACACACCGGGACTCGATGGGGTCGTCGTTTCCAGATCGACGTCATCGCCGTTCATCACGTTCAGAACGTCCATAAGGAATTTGCTGTTGAACGCCACCTTGGTCTCTTCACCTTCAACAGCTGCATCCAGTTCGTTCTCGTTTGAACCAACTTCTTCAGCTCGAGAAATTATCTTCACAGCGCCTGTAGCGTCACTCTCGCCGGGACTGACCATCACTCGAATGATGCCACTTCCATCCCTTGCGAAGATCGAGGCTGCTCGTGTCGCCTGAACCATACTGCTCAGATCGACAGTGGCCTTCGTGCCGTAGCTGGTGGGAATGAGCTTTTCATAGTCAGGGAACGTGCCCTGAACCAATGCAGTAACGATTTCAGCGGTATCCAAACGAAATTTTGCTGATCGACCGTCTGCATCAATGCTCAGTTCGACGCTCGATGAACCGTCACCAAGCAAACGCTCGACCTCTGCGAGGGTCTTAGCAGGAACGATCACTCCCACTTCGTTTTCTATTGATGCTCCGAGCTTTCCGTGTTCGACAGCCAAGCGAAAGCCGTCAGCCGCCGCAAGTGTGAATGTATCTCCCGACAGTTCAACTTTCACGCCGGTAAGCACTGGCCGTGAGTCATCTGTAGCTGCAGCAAATACAACTCGTTCAAGTGCGCCCCTGAACGAATCTGCTGGAATAGAGACCGATGCCCCACCTTCGACGGTAGGAATTGGCGGAAATTCTTCAGCATCAATTCCGTTAATCGTGCCATTGAACTTGTCGCAAGTGACGATGACACCAACGGGATCGGTCTGAAAATCGATTAGCACTTGCTGACCGGGAAGCGAGTTCACAAAGTCGGTGAGCATACGAGCAGGGACAGTTACGGTGCCCTCGCCTTCGATTTGAGCACCGATCCAGGTGCTAATCGATATCTCAGTATTGGTTGCGGTCAGTTTGAGCTGACCGTTATCACCTTCAAGAAGCACGTTTTGCGTCACAGGCAGGGTTGCCCGGGCGGCCACCGCTCGGCTGACGTTAGCCAGACCGCGACTAAGGTTCTCTCGAAGGCAAGTTACCTGCATACTGTTCCTCTTACTCATCGCATCGTCGTGCACGCAAATGCACAATATAGGGTGTCGCAGTATAGGTACACCCCTGAGGGTTGGTCAATTTGCCGCGACATCGTTTTGCATAGTGTTTTCTTCTATTGTCGATTCAGCGATAAAATGCAACACAGTTTCTACAAAATCACTCAACTCGACAACGAACTACCCCACGGATAAATATCCCATCAATGAATAACTCCAGAATCAGTGAACTATTGCACCTCGTAGCCGACGGTAAAATGTCGGCCGAGCAGGCAAACTCCGAGATGAGCCTCACGGCGCCGACATCTGATCTAGGCTTTGCCACTTTGGATAATGATAGAGCCGACAGAATCGGCTTTCCTGAAGTTGTATATGGGCTAAGTAAGACACCAAAAGACACCGCCGAGATAGCAGCCCGCATTTTTGAGCGTTCAGGGGTTGTTCTTGTAACAAAATCGACTGAAGAGGCGTTCGATTTGTTTCAGAAATCAGTGCCTGAAGCAGTTTGGGAGGAAGGTCCTCGTGCGATCTGGGCGGATCGACGCACGAACGAAGATCTCATTACCGGTGTGGTTGTGGTGGCTGCTGGCACATCTGACCTTCCGATCGCACGAGAAGCCGTACTAACAGCGACCCTTATGGGTTGCGATGTAAATATGATCACTGACGTCGGTGTTGCGGGGCTGCATCGTCTCTCGAGCCGAGTAGACGAACTCAACAGTGCCAGAGTCATTGTTGTGGTCGCCGGGATGGAAGGTGCTCTTCCAAGCGTCGTTGGAGGGCTCGTGAGAGCTCCAGTCATCGCACTACCCACTTCAGTAGGCTACGGGGCGAGTCTGGGCGGAGTAGCCGCACTGCTTGCGATGTTGAACTCCTGCGCCCCCGGAGTCTCGGTCGTGAATATCGATAATGGCTTTGGAGCCGGCTATCAGGCGGCATCGATAGTTGGGGCGACCTGGTCATAGCACCCTCTTCCAATCCAATAAGCCATATTTGAACTGAAATCTCTCCGATTAATCTAAAAACACCCCGGCTTAACGTCGGGGTGTTTTTTGTTTTGCGACTACCTGTTTGAAATTACTCGAGTGTCTTCAGGTAAGCGATGACGTTCTGTACGTCCTCATCGCTAAGTTTGTCGTCGAACGAAGGCATTACTGCCGCGAAGCCGTCGACCAAGAATGCCCCCGGATCTCGAACAGATTGTTCGATGTAGGCATCAGCATCGAGCGATGTGCGGTCCCCTGCACGTGCGTAGGCGCCACCGAGACCAGGGCCGACAATTTTGTTGCCACCCGTAGAGTGGCAACCGCCGCAGCTAAAGCTGACGAAGAGGCCCTGCCCGGCTTCCGCATCGCCGCCTGTTGCTACTGGCTCCACAACTTCAGGGGCGTTGTCCTGCCCTGGACTGTCGGGCCGGTCTGCCGATGTTGCAGCAGTTGGATTGAATTCAACCGGCTCTTGAGTCGGTATTGCCTCTTCGGTGCATGCTGCGAGCACAAACAATGTTGCGATCGAAGCCACAATCAATAGATATACGCGTTTACCCGACACAAGCTCGTCCTTACTGAGTGAACTGGCCACACTGTCCACACAGGACGGTGTTTACTACAAACTGAAAATATTCGTCGGTTCACGTTAGCAACAGCCCGAAACGCGGTCAATGAACTAGAGGCGACAATTCGGGTGTGAATTTTGGCAATTTACAGTGATCGTCTGTGATCAACCGGAGATGCGTCTAATCTCAATCTCTTCACCTGGAGCGAGGGCAACCCGGTGGATCTGTATTCCCAGTTTGAGAAGCCAGTAACTCAATGTCGCCTTGCTAACGCCAAGTCGCTTCGCGGCGCCTGTCAGGCCCACTTCGTTGACCATTTCAGGAAGCGCACGCTCAAGAGGTCGCCTCAACTTGCGTTCGGCGATAACCATCTTCTTTGTTTTTGAGCCCTGCATTGTTTCCCCTATCCGTGATCAGTGACGCAGAAGTGAATGTAACTACCTGCTAGCTGAATAACCGTGTGATTCAGCAACGCATTCTGATCACTTTCCGACCGTCCATTCCACTTTTCCAGTCATTTTACTGACCTATGACGGTACTAAAAGACTAACGAACAGTACCCGAACACGTCAAGAACATGTTCCTTTTTTGTTTCGTCTTTTTTTTATACTTGTTCGGAATATATTTTATATAAGAACTAATTATCCAATACTATTTGTTCTTATTTTGTTCTCGATCAATCTGGTGCGTCGAAGGCGCACATATGGCGTACTCATCACAGTAATTTGCCGACATACACGCATTCACCGTTCAATATCGGATCAACGGTCGTCCCGCAGCGGCGCATATTGGGAGTGGCAGGAGTGGCGAATACACGATTACGTGTTACCTGAGCACGAACCCGCGATTCTTCCGACGACTGGTCGGCTTCATTTGAAGGGCGTCGTAGGTGCTGCACGGGGAAATGATCGGTTTTGATTCGACGAACTCTCTCCGTCGAACGTGCAGTTCAATCAAGGTTCGCGGAAAAGACCTGTATATCGCTGGATTCTTGTGATCTTCAAATGGGGTCGCTGCTAGAATTCATCGTCGATTACGAACGGAGGATCCGCGGTCAATACGATTGCACCGCCCTCCCCTGCCCTGCCCTGCGCATACCTCGCAAGTCCCGATCCATGAATCAACCGGAGAAGAGTCGATAGAGCCCGTCACCGATCTCATCCACGCCCTTGAGACATTCGTGCTCACTTTTTCTGGAGACGTCTACGACTTCATGGGATGGTTTGGCGTGATCGTTCTCATGTCGATCGAGAGTACGGCGATTCCCCTGCCGAGCGAAGTGATCATGCCTCTTGCAGGCTGGCGACTGGTACTCGATGAAGGTCATGGAGTTCCTCATGTATTCCTTGCGGGGTTCTGGGGGGCGGTCGGCAGCCTCATCGGCTCTCTCGTCGAGTACTACATCTCTCGTGCGGGCGGGCGTCCGTTCGTTGAAAAATACGGCAAATACATACTGATAACTCATAGAGATCTCGAGCGTGCCGACCGCTGGTTCCAAACGAGAGGTGAACTGACCGTATTCATCGCCCGGATGATCCCAGGTGTACGAGGATTCATCTCGATCCCCGCCGGTATCGTACGAATGAACGTGGTCAGGTTCTCTATATTCACTTTTCTCGGTGCCTTCCCATGGACTCTCGGCCTTGCATGGGGTGGTTACCTGCTCGGAGAGAACTACGACTCCATCAGGGAAGTATCCAAGCCCTTCGACATCCCCATCGTCGGCACCCTACTCGTAATTGGCATCTGGATTGTCTGGAAGCGTATAAAAGAGGTAAGAGCGGAATCGGCAGCTTCGAAGGCATCGAACGACTAGAACGCCGACATCCGTTCAGCGAACCAGTAACAACCGAACGTGCATAGTCGGTACTGTATATTTTAACGTCGTAGTTAGAATCGGCGTGCACATCTGATCACAGGGAACCACATTGGTCTCAACTCAGTCGCAATCACCCAAAGTCAGCAGACAGCTCAATGTCGAAGTAAACGGCGTTACAGTTGGTTGCGGGACTGAATCACGCGTGCTCGATGCGATTCGAGAAGCTGGATTCGACGTACCTACGCTCTGCTACGACGAGCGAAGCGGTCCTCAGGGCACTTGCCGAATGTGCCTGGTAGACGTCGAAGTCGATGGCCAGACCCAGCAAGTAGCCGCCTGTACTGCGTTCAGTTCCGATGGCATGCGTGTCGCTACTCACTCAGACGAAATAGCCGAGTATCGAAAAACGATCCTCGAAATGCTCCTCTCTGAGACTTCATCGCCTACAAACTGCCCCAAGTGCGTTTCGTTCAAGAAATGCGAACTTCACGTTGCAACTGAAGAGTACGGCGCCAAATGGGACGCATTCCCTTCTCTCGTGAAACGTGAAAAAGCCGAAGATGACAATCCGTTCATTCAGCGAGATTACGACTATTGCATTTCGTGCTTCCGCTGCACGAATATCTGCAACGACTGGGAGCAGGCAGGAGCAATTGCCGTCAAGGGTCGTGGCCAAGAAAACTCGATCGCTTCGTATTTCAACAACCAACTGCTCGAATCTCCCTGCACGTTCTGCGGCCAGTGCATCAACACATGCCCCACCGGAGCACTGACCGACCGCAAGATAACTGGAACGGTCAAAGCAGAGAATCTTGAACGAACAAAGACAGTGTGCCCGTTCTGCGGAGTTGGCTGCGGAATCCATCTACTCAGTGAGGGCGACGAGCTAAAAGGCACAGAACCTGACTTCGACTCTCCAAGCCGTGGTTCACTCTGCGTCAAAGGTCAATTCGCATCGTGGGAGTTTGTGAAAAGCGATGAACGCCTCAAGTTCCCGTTGATCAAAGAGAATGGCTCATTCAGACGTGCGTCATGGGACGAAGCACTGGATCTAATAACGAGTCGATTCACCGAAATTCGAGATGAATCGGGACCAGATTCTCTGGTTCTTTGGTCGTCTGCCCGTTCAGTTACCGACGCGTACCACCTGATGCAGAAGTTCGCACGAATAGGTATTGGTACTAACAATATCGATAACTGTTCCCGCACCTGACACGCTCCAACGGTCGCCGGTATGGCGGTCATGGTTGGCAAGGGTGCCATGACCAACTCGATTGAGGAGTTGGCAGGCACAGATTTACTGCTCGTCGCGGGATCGAATACAACAGAAGCCCACCCGGTCATATCGCTTCGTATGAAACGCGCTGTTCGAAATGGCGCAAAGCTGATCGTAATCGACCCACGCAAGATCGAGCTGACGAAATGGGCAACAAGGCATCTTCAGATCAACATCGGTACTGATATCCCGTTGTTCAACGCTCTCGCACACGTGATGATCAAAGAGGACCTATTCGACAGGGAATATGTCGAGAGCCGAACCGAGGGCTTCGACGAACTTGCCAAGCACGTCGAGTTCTACACGCCTGAGTACGCAGCTGAAGTTTGCGGAGTTCCGGCTGAGGAAATCATTGCAACTGCCCGTGAGTATGCGGCCGCTTCTGGAAAAGCTGCCATTTGCTACACATTGGGCATCACCGAACATTCCTGCGGATCACACAACGTTCAGTCGATAGCCAATCTCGGAATGCTCGGTGGAAATTTTGGCAAACCAAACGCCGGTGTGAACCCGTTACGGGGTCAAAACAACGTCCAAGGAGCATCTGATTCCGGAGCGTTACCTACTGATCTTCCCGGGTACCAGAAAATCGAGCGTCCAGGCGTTCGTGAGAAGTTCGAAAAGTTCTGGGGTGCCGAGCTGCCAAAGCGGCGCGGAATCACCAAAATAACGGCGATGGACCAGATGATTCGCGGGCGGGTTCGCGGCGTCTACATCATGGGCGAAAACACGGTCATATCCGACCCCAATACGAATCACGCACAAGCAGCCCTCGAAGCGACCGACTTCATCGTGGTGCAAGATATCTTCATGACCGATACGGCGAAGCTGGCTGACGTAGTTTTACCAGCTGCTTCGTTTGCAGAATCAGACGGTACTTTCGCCAACAGCGAGCGTCGTGTGCAGCGGGTTCGGCCAGCCATCAAACCGGTCGGGGAAGCGCGAACTGACGTCGATATTCTGCTCGATATCATGAACCGCTTTGAAGTCCCCCAGAATCTGAAAACAGCGAGTGATGTTTGGGATGAAATGCGGCAGTTGTCACCGATATTTACTGGGATCACCTACGATCGTCTCGATGCCGAGGGCGGACTTCAGTGGCCTTGCCCAACCGAAGACCACCCAGGAACGCAGTATCTGCACAAAGATGAGATGGATTCGGGCATGCCGGGATACTTCGCTCCGGTTGATCACATTCCGCCCGCCGAGCCTACCGATTCTGAATACCCGCTCGTGCTCACGACTGGCAGGCGCCGTTCGACCTATCACACCGGCACCCAGACGGGTCGTGCGAGCGGGTTTGACCTTCTAGTGCCATCAGAACTGGCTGAGATTCATCCCGACGATGCTGACCAGATGGAACTGACGGACGGCCAAACGGTCACGATCAGTTCACGTCGGGGTTCTGTTGAAGTGCCAGTCAAGATTACTGACCGATCGCCCCACGGCACAGTGTTCATGAGCTTTGCGTTCCCGGAACTCACGCAAACGAATCGCCTCACATCCGACGCCTTCGACTTCATCACCGAAACGCCTGAATTCAAAGCCTGTGCAGTTCGCATTGACCCAATCAACACGCCAATCACGGCTGCTGACTAGCTCAATCCTGGCGTGGGCTCATCCGCGAAGACCAGAAGCTAGGATCGCCGATTTTTGGGAAGTCAACGAAGTCGATTAATCCCTGAACAGGTGATCCCTCCTGAAACGCCTTGATATTGGCCGCAACCAACTTTGCAATGTGCTGAGGCGCACCAACTTGGTTTGTCAGCCGGTTGGCCGAAGCGAATATCTTTCCCGATTCAAATAGCGCTTTGTCTGCACCGGTGATAACGCCCGACATGGCATCCGTCGCATAGCCAGCTAGCGAGCCGTTCGAGAGTGCGGCAATCACCGCTTGTTCGTCGACGACGGATGAGTGCGACGTATTTACCAAAACAGCGCCCGGTTTCATCAGATTGAGTTCACGTTCTGAGATCAATTGCGATGCCGTCGGACCTTGAGACACATGAATCGAAACGGCGTCGGAACCAGCCATCATCAGATCAAGGGAAGATCGCCGGACATTCAACTCAGCTAGTAAACCCGATCTGGGTGTACGGATTTCAGCAATCGTCACCGATGCCTCAGTTGGCTCAAGTTTCCGAGCAACTGCGACGCCATTCTCACCAAAACCAACCAAACCCCACTGTGCGTCGGGTTTCACTCTCAGTGGACCTCCAAAGCCAATCACTCGATTGGCGACTCGAGGTGCGATTACCGGTGAAATACCAGCTACGGTCGTGCCGGCGCTCACCAATCGCTCGATCAATGTTGGCGATTTTTGACAGCCCATGAACTGAACAAAAGCGCCGTTTGGCGTGCCATTTTCTGAAACGACGTGTTCATCGTGGTCACCGACTATCAGCACATCGCCAACGCCCAACTCAATTGAGAGATTCGCGGCTGAAGGCACCGAGTGGAATCCTTCTAATTCGCTGACAACCGCTGCGACCGCGTTCCCAACATTGTCGTTTTCGCTTGTGACTAAGAATATTTTGGGCATCGGCAGTAGAAACGTGGTAATCAGCTAGTAGGTAAACGAGAAGTCAATCGTACAAGAATCGTTGACACGAAATTACCCACCCGCGGGCTGGTCCAGCGCATATGATTCACACGTTCGATCCCAACAACGCTAAACAAGAATCGGAAATATAGAGTGACGAACTCGATATCGAACCCACGGACCTTATTGTTCGTCCCCGGCAATCAGGAAAAAATGCTGACCAAAGCAGCCGGTTTAGCGTCCGAGTGGCTAATTCCCGATCTTGAAGATTCCGTACCGGCTGGCGAAAAAGAGGCAGCCCGCGGAATAGTAGCCAAGCACATCCCGATTCTAGCGAAAGCAGGAAAGCTGCTAGCACCAAGAGTCAACTCGATGGTTTCCGGATTAGCAGAAGGCGATATAAATGCGGTCGTATCGAGCGATATTGTGGGAATTTCAATCGGCAAAATCGGAAATGTCGATGAAGTAGCGGTTCTCGATCGAATGCTCGCCGCTGCGGAGAAAAAAGCTGGTATTCCAATTGGGCACACCACCATTCTGCCGTGGCTTGAAACAGCCGAAGCAGTGATAAACGCATACGCGATCTGCAAATCGACCGACCGCATACGATGGGCGGCGTTCGGCGCTGAAGACTTCTCAGCAGACATGGGTATCAGCCGAACGGTCGATGAAATCGATTCAACATCGAGTGAAGAACCCGGTCTTGCGTACGCCCGCGCAGCGGTTGCCGTTGCTGCTAGAGCTGCCGGGGTTCATGCGCTCGACACCCCGTACACAAAATTTCGAGACCCTGACGGGCTACGAATTGAAGCCAATCTCGCAAAATCCATTGGATACAAAGGCAAACTCTCGATACACCCGGCTCAGGTCGAAGTTATCGAGGATGTGTTCACGCCAACCGACTCGGAGATCGAACGAGCGCGCAAAGTGCTTGAAGTCGCCGCGGAAGCTGAAGCCAACGGACGAGGTTCAATTTCTCTCGACGGCGAAATGATCGACATGCCGGTGATTTTGCGGGCTCAAAACGTGCTCCGCGATGCAGGCATCGAAGCTTAATCAGTAACGGATCAGGAATTACCCAATGACTTACGGACGTTATTTTGAAGAATTTGAAGTCGGTGAAGTGGTCAAGCACTGGCCAGGTCGAACGATTTCAGAAACCGATAATTCCTGGTTCTCGCTGCTAACTCAGAACCAGCATCCTCTACATATCGACGCCAACTACGCTTCACAAACCCAGCACGGCCAGCCACTCGTAAACGGCCTGCTCGTAATGTCGCTTTCAGTCGGACAGACCGTTGCCGAGATATCAGGGCGCTGCATCGCTAATCTCGATTACGAATCGGTTACTCACGAAGGCCCTACGTTCGCAGGCGATTCGATCTACTCGACATCGACCATTCTCGAACTCAGAGAAACCTCGAAAGGCGACCGAGGCGTTGTCTATCTAGAGACTGAAGTATTCAACCAGCGCAAAGAGCGGGTAATGACCTACCGTCGGCACGTTCTGATCCCCAAGCGGAACCACGCCACACTTGGCGAGGGAAAGCTGCCACACGAGACGGATTCGTAAATTGTCAGGCGATACAGGCCGTAAGGGCCCACTTCACGGCATACGGGTTTTGGCGATCTCACAGTTCGGTGCCGGGCCTTTCACCACGCTGAATCTTGCTGATCTTGGCGCTGAGGTGATCAAGATCGAAGATCCGACCGCAGGGGGTGACGTGGCGCGCTACGTACCACCGGCAACGAACGATGCCGACTCGCTTTATTTTCAGGCGTTCAATCGCGGCAAGAAATCGATCGCTATCGATTTACGCAAACCCGATGGCGTCGACGTGTTTCACCGGTTGGTCAAAAAATCGGATGCAGTGTTCAACAATCTGCGTGGTGATCTCCCGGAGAAACTTGGCCTGACCTACGAAACGCTGCGAGACATCAACCCAGCGATCGTCACATGTTCACTTTCGGGATTCGGCCGTACAGGGCCTCGCGCAGCAGAACCGGGTTATGATCCCATAATGCAGGGCATGGCGGGCTATATGTCGCTTACAGGCGAGCCTGATGGACCTCCGGGAAAAGCCGGGGTATCGATAATCGACTTCGCTGGCGGGTATGCAGCTGCGCTCGGACTCGTCGCAGCGCTGCTCGAAGCAAAAACGACAGGCGTTGGTCGAGACGTTGATGTCAGCCTTCTGGATACTGCTGTTTCGATGCTGACTTACTTTGCTTCATGGCAGATGAATAGCGACTGGCAGCCTATCCGCACTCAGAACTCATCTCACCAGACGATTGTTCCCGGGCAAAACTTCCAGACCAGCGACGGCTGGATCAGCGTCTTCTGTGCGAAAGAGCACTTTTGGAGACAACTGGCCGAACTGATTGGCATGCCTGAGCTGGTTTCAGATGAACGATTCGCCAGTTTCGCATCTCGATACGACAATCGAGTCGAGCTAATCTCAACCCTCTCGACTCGCCTACTTCAAAAGACGAGTGCGGAGTGGCTCGTTTTGTTCAGGGGAAAAGTGCCTTCGGGTCCGGTCAACTCCATTGAGCAGGCTCTCGACGATGAGCAGGTTCAGGCACGGGGGATAATCGTCGATGTCGATCACCCATCCTATGGCCCAATAAAGCAGGTCGCTTCTCCTATCAGTACAGAAGGTTCGAACCAGGCGATATCGCCAGGTCCAAAACTAGGCGAACACACCGATAAATTACTGGCTGATCTGCTCTCGCTCGATAAGGCCGAGATCAAGCGGCTTCGTGATGAAGGCGCAGTTGGCTAGTTTTTGTACCTCAGTTGGTGGCTACTACCGGCACTACTGCCCTTAGAATGAAATCAGTGCCCCCGTAGCTCAACTGGATAGAGCAACAGGTTTCTACCCTGTAGGTTGCGGGTTCGAGTCCCTCCGGGGGTACCAATTGCTAGCTGCTCTAGATTGCGGAATATCGCAACAAAACAAAAACGCCCTCACTGACGAGGGCGTTTTTGTTTTCATAAATCAGTTGCTAAGAAGCTTTACGGCGCCGGACTCTCACTCGACGTGGGCGTCGACGTATTGCCCGAGGTGCAGCAGCCTGTTGGGGTGCCCGCTGCGGTCGTGCCTGCGGTGCATCCTGCTCCATGATCTCGGTTCCAAATTCCACACCAGCCCGATCAGCAAGCGAACTCATCGTGTTCAGCCTTCGAACTATGGAGTTGCGCATGTCTTTGACGGCCCGGCTCTTAGATTCAAGCACGGTTTCGGCTTGAGCGAGCCGACTCGATTCAGCGTCGAAATCTTTTCCAAATTCCTCGATTCGATTCCGGGTGTGCTGCGCTTCGTTACGGAGGCGGGCTGCACCTGCTCCGCCGCCCGACATGGCTGCTCGAACTGCGGCATCTTGGGCTTCAGTAACCAGATCGATTCTACGTTCTGATTGTTCATTCAAAGCCGTCGACATTGCATCAACGCTTGCCTGAAGCTCGCCGACTTCTACTTCGAGAGTTGCAAGTTCATTACGCAGGTTAGCGACATCCTGACCATATGCCTCGATTTTTATCGCCATCTTGGCACGAACTGTCGGAACACCATCGTCGCCCAGTTCGTCTATAAATTCGAGCACTTCCTTAAATCTAGGATCCAGCATATTTTCTTCCCAAAGCTACGACTAAGCAGCGTTCATCCCAAGGTCTTGTACGGGGCTGTTGTAGACGTAACCAAATCCGCGGCGTGTGACGATCAATTTGTTCGAGGGATCGGTGTCCCCGATTTTCTTGCGGAGACGAGACATGTGCCATTTCACAAGGTTCTCAGTCTGGTAGTCAGGGCCCCAAACACGTTCAAGTAGTTCGGTTGGGGGTACTGGAGATCCTGCACTGTTTACCAGCTCGCTGATCAACCGATATTCGATCGGAGTGAGATCGATAGCGAATCCGTTCACCATCACTTCGCTGGTAACGAAATTGATATCAAGGAAGCCATCTTGGAATCGATCGATTATGGGTGCCGGCGCTGCCGATATTGCCCTGCGAAGATTTGACTCGATCCTTGCAAGAAGTTCAGTAAAGCTTCCACCCTTGACGACGAAATCATCGCCACCGGCTCGGAGTGCTTCAACTTTCTGGTCGATGTCTTCAACACCACTCAAAAATACGACGGGGACGTCCGACATCGAACGGACCTGACGACAGACATCTATGCCGCTCATCATCGGCATGATGAGGTCCAGCACTACTAGCTGAGGTTGAAACTCGTAAAAAGCTCTCAGCGCAGCGCGCCCGTCTGAAGCTGCTGAAGTCTGGAAACCAGAATCTTCAAGGGTCGTCACTAACGCCTCCAGAATATCCGGGGCATCGTCGACGACAAGGATTCTCTCACCGGCCATGCGGTCACTGCCTTTCGGGTGCAGCTAGAAGTTCGATCAATTCGCTCTACTTCCAAGCTAGCCCAACCGGCATCACACCGACAACACGTGATCCCGCAATTCTCGATGCGGGATTTCCTCAAGCACGATGGCAGCGTTTACCCACCAAAAACAAACCTTATTGGTCCATTAATGCCACATTCACGTTTCTCCACAATGTCTTGACATCAATGAAGTACAACTTAGGTAGAGCAATATTGTCGCTGCTCTAACCACCCTGACCTGCACGGGTCTTAAGGATCGATACTGATGTTCAAACGCTGGATACCTGCAAGTTTTATCGCCGTGGCAATGGCACTTGCGCTCGCGGGTGGTGCCGTTTTAGCCGTTGGGAATTCTCACGGATCAAAACACACCGACGTCTTCGATCGCGCCGCGCAGATACTCGGAATCGAATCTTCAGCGCTGCAGTCCGCACATGATCAGGCGACTCAAGAGGCACAGGACGCCCGACTACAGGAGATCGTCCAGCGACTGGTTGCCAATGAGGTGATCACGCAGGATGAGGCCGATAGCTTCAATCAATGGATGGCGGATCGCCCTGATGTAGCCGACGAAGCACTGGTATCAAAACTGTCTTCGTCGCTGTTCGGAACATCTTTTCAACCGAACATCAGAATTGAGTTACACACGTTCCGTAATTTTAATGGTGATGCCGATATCACCAACCGAATGGCAGAGATTCTCGACATAGACCCACAAGATCTCGCCGATGCTATGAAGAACAGTGCGCAGGAGTTGGGAGAAGCAGATCGTCTCACTAAGCTGCATGCAGCAATAGGCGTTCTGCTCACAGACGGCTCGATCTCTAATGACGAAAGCACTGCGCTCCATGCATGGGTCGATGAAGCACCGCAGTGGCTGCTCGATTTCGACATTTCTCCGTATCGAATGCCGGGACTACAGCTCTTCGGAGACGGTTTTGGCTTAGGCGAACACGGTTTACGCTTCGACCGATTACCGTTTGGACGTCGTCATATCGAACCACAAGATGGCGAGTTCGACTTCGAGTTTGAATTCAGCGGTCCCGAAGGATCGTTCCGGTTCGGACCGGGAGCGGGAGAATTTCCCTTTGCTGACGAACATTTCCGAGACCTTTTTGAAAGATTCGATCTAGAACGACTTGAGGAATTGGAAGGACTGGATGACCTCGAAGGTTTCGAAGGACTGTTCGAACGATTCCGAGGCTACCGATTCGGTCCGGGGTTCCGTATCGAGCCGACAGAAACGCCTGATTCAACGGCAACATCGGCGTAACACGTCATGACAAACGCAATATCATTCTTGGCGATGAATTCCACCGAACAACATAAAGAAACAACTGCACTCATTGTCGAAGATGACAAGGCGGTCTCGCAGCTCATTCGACTTTATCTGGCTCAGGCTGGCTACAGGGTGTTATCGGCTGAAGACGGGCTGCTCGGGCTGAGCATGGCTCTCGAAGAATCTCCCGACATCATCCTCCTCGACCTCAATCTGCCTGGAATGGACGGCATCGAAGTCTGCAAGAACGTGCGGAAAGAATCCGCAGTCCCCATCATCATGGTTACGGCGAGAGTTGAAGAAGACGATCGGCTAACCGGGCTTGATCTGGGTGCCGACGACTACGTGTCAAAGCCGTTCAGCCCAAGAGAACTCGTCGCCCGTGTCAACGCGGTTCTTCGACGAACGACGCATGCGAACGAGAAACGAGAAGAATCAGGAACCCAAGTCAGCGCCGGCGACGTGGTGATCGATCTCGATCGCCGATCAGCGTCTGTGCTTGGCGACGAGATTGAACTGACCCCAACAGAATTTCGACTGCTCGCTTACTTCATCGAAGGGCAGGGACGCACCGTTTCAAGGGAACAGATCATCGAAAACGTCTTCGGTTACGATTTCTCGGGCTACGACCGAACAGTCGATACGCACGTATCTAATCTCAGGAAGAAACTCGAAGCTGCCAATCCTGATCGGCAGCACTTGAAGACGATGTACGGAGTTGGGTACAGATTCGATGCTTAGTTGGATATTTGGCCTTCAGGGAAGACTCACACTCGGCTTTGCCCTAGTGCTGGCGTTGTCGATTACAGGCGTCAGTGTCTACTCGGCATACGCAACACGTGTTGAAACCGAACGCTTCGCCGCAGAAATTGAACAGGCGAGGACGGAGCGGGCTGAACAGTTAGTTCGTGACACCTTCGAGGCTAATCAGGACTGGGATGAAGTTCAGTACGCCGTTCAACAGGTAGGAAATTTGTTCGGCTGGCGAGTCGCAGTCGAAACCGACTCCGGTCTAATCGTTGCCGACTCTCACCAACTCGTACGTGATGCACAGGGTTTGCTCGAAACATTTGCCCAACGTTTCACCTCTCCTACGAGGTTTACCAGACGACCCGTTATCGTGAATGGCAATTTGATCGGCTACATGCTGGTTGACGAGCGTCCGAGTCGGCAGGAACGCCCACTTTCGATGCGTGACCTCTCGCAGTCACCGATTTCCCGACTATTTGGAGATCGTACTTCTACTACAGGTGGCGCATTCACACCTCCGACCCAGATTCCAACTCAATCCACTGAGAATTTTGTCGCAGAAGTGCTCGAATATGTCGATCCACCATTGAGCAATCTCCAATCTTCGTTCCAGCAGTCATTGCTGATCGCGGGCATCGCTGCTGGGTTCGCCGGTTTACTAATCGTGGTGTTACTGACCAGACAAGCACTCGCACCGGTTCGAAGCCTAACGGCTGCGGCCAGTAATCTCGGTGCAGGCGATTTGAGTCAACGTGTGCCCGAAAGCGGAACCGACGATATCGGCAAGCTGGCGAATACCTTCAACACGATGGCAAGTGATCTCGAACTCGCTGTCGACCAACGACGCCAGCTCACTGCGGACGTTGCCCACGAACTCCGAACTCCCCTGACCAACATTCAGGGCTATCTGGAAGCGATCAAGGACGGGGTTGTCGATGCTGACGAAAAGACGATCGACACACTGCACACCCAAACGATTCATCTTGCCAACCTGATCGAGGATCTCCGAATCCTTGCGATCGCCGATGCTGGCGCACTGGCGCTCAACATGTCCCACGGTTCGCCGCTACAGGTAATTGAGGATTCTGTCGATCACTTCACGCAGCGAGCCCGAGAGCGTGAAATCGGACTGAATATTTCGAAGACCGGAACCGATGTTTTAGTTGATTTTGATGAAACTCGATTGAGGCAAATCATCTCAAACTTAGTAGACAATGCGCTAACACACACGCCAAATAACGGGCATGTTTCTATCGACATAGCATCTGATTCTTTAGGGTTGAACATCTCGGTTAGTGACTCCGGATCAGGTATTTCGGCCGATGATCTACCCCGAATTTTCGATCAGTTCTATCGAGCGGATCAAAGTCGAACCAGAGCTACAGGTGGTGCTGGTCTCGGGTTAACTATCGTCAAACGATTAGTTGAAGCGCACGGCGGAACAATCTCAGCGACCAGCGAATCCGGTGAAGGATCGACGTTCAACGTATTTTTGCCCGCCAGCCGTACCTAATTTCTATCTACTCTTACCGCAATTAATGATCCACAAGGAGAATCTGGTGGCAATTACCCCACCTGAACCTGAAATGACGATAAAGAACGCCCAAATATTTGCTTCGCAGCGAGGATTCGCGGGGGCTTCCATCGTGAAAACTGGCGTATTTATAGTCGTAGCATCGCTGATCGCCGTTGGAGGCTATTTTGGCGCGCAGGCGTTCCTTCTGGACGACGATACGACCACGGACGATCGTCGACCAGTCGCCGTTCAACGGGGAACGCTGCTAGACGACGTGACCGCATCAGGGTCGGTCTCGTTCCCTGAACTCGAGAGTCTTCGGTTCGATATCAGTGGAACCGTCGCCGAACTCCTTGTCGAAGAAGGCGATGAGGTTACTGAGGGTCAGCAACTTATTTTGCTCGATCAAGTAACGATCTCAGCGCTTGAATCAGCCGTAGCGACCGCGGAACTGGCACTGCAAGACGCCGGGGAAGATCTCGCTGAGTTGCTGGGCGGTGTGACCGATCTCGAACAAGCAGTGGCGGCGTCGAACCTGGCAGACGCCCGTGTCGCCTCCATGAACGCCGCAGAGGCGCTAGCAGAATTCACCATGGGTGATGGAGATGACAGCCCTGCGACCCTTGCCGCCAGGAAAGAATTGAGCGACGCCAACGAAGCGCTGGCAGACGCAATTTCAGCGGCAGAAGAAGTCGCCAAAGCACAATCGGACCTGGTCGATGATGCCCAGACCGTGGTCGATGAAGCTGTAACTGCATACTCTGATCAAATCACCAGCTGGTTCGGCAGTGATGTGATCGAAGGTGATCGGACATTGTCACCCGCCAATCTGTTCGAAAAATGGGGTGCGACTATAGATGAAATTGTGAATGAGTCGATCACTGCAGTCGACGGCCAGCAGGATGATCTAAACACCCCTTGGAACGAAAATATCGTTTGGGTTTGGACTCACCTCTCACCGTTCCCCGTACTGACAAATTGTGATGTATCACCCGACTCCCTGCAGTTCAGATGCCCGAGCGCTGAAATAGACGATGCTTGGGATGTAAAAGTAACGGCTGTGGAGTCGCTCGTAGAAGTACTCGACACCGAAGCCACCGCCCTCAAAGCAGAGCAAGTATTAATCGATGCTGCACAATCCGTCGTCGAGTCTGAAGCAGAAGACATCGTCGAAACAGTCAACAACATAGATATCAGTGCCCTAGCTGCAACTCTCGCTGAAAAAATCGAGCTAGAAAAAGACTTCGCCGCCACTCTTTCGGCATTGAACGATCTCGATTCGCTCGAAATCAAACTCTCAACCGCCGCTGTAAATCAGGCGAATGCGCAGCTCGATAACGCTAAAAGCGAACTGGCAGCCGTAAATCTGCTGGCACCGTTCAACGGCGTGGTAACTGCGATTTCGGTCGAAGTGGGAGATCCGGTTAATCGCTCTACGCCGACGATCGACATCCTCGATCCCAGTGTGGTGATCATCGACGGCTCTATCGACGAGATTGATGTCCTATCGTTGAAGGTCGGAGACGACGTAGCAGTCACCCTCGACGCCCTACCCGACCAACCACTTGTCGGAGTGATAGACGAGATCGGCGATGGCATTAATCAGCAAGGTGTCATCGAATTTCCGCTGACAATCACTCTCACGCCACCGGACAACGTCGATCTCATCGAAGGTTTGAGCGCCACGGCAACTATCGTAATCAACCAGATCGACAATGCCCTGCTTATACCGCTCCAGGCTGTCGGTGGAAGCTTTACGGCTCCAACTGTCGATGTAGTGAGCGATACAGGTCACGTAACGACGGCAATCACGCTCGGAGCAAGCGACGACTTCTGGGTTGTCGTGGAGTCGGGACTTATAGAAGGTCAGGAAGTGCTAATGACAGTTGCTGAATCGGTCGATCCCTTTCAGCAACTATTCGGTGGTGGCAACGTCATTCGCATTCCCGGTGGCGGCGGCGGCGGTGGGTTCACTGGTGCAGGTGGTGGTCGACGGCCATGACCATTCCATCACTCGTCCCGATTATCGAACTCACGAACGTCACACGTGAGTTTCAGGTCGGGTCACAACTCGTCAAAGCTCTAGATGGAATTAGCCTGACCATAAATCGAGGGGAGATGGTCGCAATCATCGGTCCCTCGGGATCAGGCAAATCCACCCTGATGAATACTCTGGGTTGCCTTGACACGCCGTCTTCTGGTTCATTCGCTCTCAACGGCACAAATGTGTCCGAACTATCCGACAATGAACTCGCCGAGATTCGTTCAAAGCAGTTGGGATTCGTGTTCCAGAGCTATAACTTACTACCACGCGAGACCGCCCTCAAAAACGTCGAGCTTCCGTTGAAATATGCGGGTGGGTACAGCGGTAAAGATCGTAGAGAGGCCGCCAGAATTGCGCTCGATCGTGTGGGGCTATCTCATCGCTACGATCACCGCCCCGTGCAAATGTCAGGTGGTGAACAGCAGCGAGTTGGAATAGCGCGTGCGCTCGTGAAAAACCCCGATCTCATTCTCGCCGACGAACCGACCGGTAACCTCGACTCTAAATCGAGCGCTGAGGTGATCGAAATGCTTCGATCCCTGAACGAGCAAGACGGAAAAACAATCGTAGTCGTTACGCACGATCCCGAAGTTGCAGAAGCTACCAAGAGAATAATCGCATTCAGAGACGGTCAAATCGTAGAAGACCGGCCGGTGGTTCACCCTTCGAACACAGCGACCGCGAATTCCGAGGCCACAGAATGAACTTCGTTCTCCTTTTCTCGACCGCCTTTGCATCGGTGACTGCGAACAAGCTTCGGGCGGGTTTAACCTTGCTCGGCATCGTGATCGGTGTTTCATCCGTGATCGCAATGATGGCAGTGGGTCGAGGTGCACAAGTTTCGGTCACTTCGAGAATATCCGAGCTCGGCACTGACCTGATTACGGTTCGCCCCGGCGCTCAGGCGCTCAGGTTCGCATTCTTCGGCGGAGGCGGTAACTCGGATGTTCTTTCGTTCGCTGACGCACTAGCACTCAAGGACGACGTGTTCGCGCCAGAAGTCAGGCTAGTTGCGCCGGAAAATTCGTTCTCTGGCTCGGCCGTCGTTGGCGGTGAAAACACGTTCGTAAACGGCGTAGGAGTAACGGCTGAATATCTGGAAGCCAGAAATCTGGTTATCGCTTCGGGTCGAAATATCTCAAACGTCGATGTGCAGAACACTTCTATGGTCGCCGTACTTGGATCTGAAACCAGTGAATCGCTATTCGGTCAAAGAGATCCGATCGGCGCCACATTGAAAATCTCCGGGCGTTTACTCACGGTTGTTGGAGTGATGGAAAGCCAGGAAGGAACCATTTTCAATCCCGACAACTCTGTTTTGGTCCCGATTACCACCGCCCACTACCGATTGAACAATGGAAAAGGGCTGATCGATTCAATCGGGGTTTCGTCGATCAACGTACTGGCCACATCTGAGAGTACCGTGGGCGAGGCTCGCCTCGACATTTCGACCGTTCTTCGACTCAGGCACGAACTCGATGCCGACGAAGATGACGATTTCTCAATTACTACTCAGCAAGACACGATCGAAACTCTTGAAGGAACGCAGGGGACGTTCGTGATTCTGCTGGGTTCCATTGCCGGGATTTCCCTACTTGTGGGTGGAATTGGCGTCATGAACATCATGCTTGTTTCAGTCACGGAAAGAACAAGGGAAATAGGAATACGCAGAGCGGTCGGAGCGAAACGGCGGGACATCCTGTTCCAGTTCGTCACCGAGGCGGTTCTAATGACCTTCGCAGGTGGGATCCTCGGAGTGCTGGTCGGCTGGGCGATTGCCTACTTCGGGAACGGTGCGACCGTCGATGGTGACATCATAGAAACAGTCATTGAAACGCGTATTGCGTTGATCGCTCTGGGTGTGTCGGTTGCCGTGGGTCTGTTCTTCGGGATTTATCCTGCTGCCAGAGCAGCGGCACTTAATCCAATCGAAGCACTCAGGCACGAATAACAGCCTCGGTCACGAAGGTTTCGCAGTGAAAATTATTATCGCGATAGCCGTGGTAATTGGATTGGTCGTCGGGATTGGATTTGCCGTATTAACCAACGGAAGATCCTCCGACGCCGGTTCGAGTGCGGCGGCGAGTTCCAAGAGCGATGAGATCGACCCAGCAAAACTTCCCGCCGAAGTTTTGAAAGCTCTGCCGCCTGAACAGCTCGCTGAGATGTTTCCCGAAAAGGCCGAGGCGATCTTGAATCCTGAGTTGGCCGAACAGATCAATGCTGGTGGCAAAAGTTCTGATGATCCAAAATATCTAAGAGCCGTTCTCGAAAAAATGGGAGCAAATCCACCCGCGGACGCGACCACCAAGCAGCTCCAAGACATGCTCGCCCACGCGTCAGCCGAGTCGGCTCCTTCAGGCAAGTAGCGCTCCAACGTTATCCACTGGCGTACACTCCGTGCCTTCACCTTCGACATGAGCATGGAGTGAGTGTTGACCCAAATCGTTGATCTCTTCGAATCTACCGACCCGCATCTGCATGCCTACAACGTGGCAGCCGACGGTACGCTCAGCAACAGTCGTCGAGTTCACGAGATGCCGTACGGTCCCGCTGGCGAACTTGACGGCGTTCCTGATGGACTAAAGCTAGATGTCGATGGGAACATTTTCAGTACCGGACCCGGTGGAATCTGGATTTGGGACTCGCAGGAGAACTATCTGGGACTGCTCGAACTGCCAGAACTCCCAGCAAATCTCGGCTGGGGGGATGCCGATAATAAGACTATGTACGTCACCGCCCGCACGTCGGTTTATAGCCTTCGTGTGCATTCAGCAGGAATCCCGGTTCAACATTGAGTACAAATATCGAACTAGTCGCTTTCGATCTCGGAAACGTGCTTTGCACCGTGAATGAGATGCCGGTCGCTCAAAAACTTGCGGCGATGTCAGGACGATCAGCCGAAGATACGTTTGAGATCATATTCAGCAAGCAGCGCAAGCTGCTGTTCGAAAGTGGTGAGATGACATTCACCCAGCACGCTGAACAGGCAATTTCAACGCTCGGACTCGATATGTCGACCCGTGATTTTACCGATCTATACGACAGCGTCCTAATCCCATCAGAAAACATGTTCACTCTGGTTTCACGAATTGGCACCACCCATCGACTCGCGCTCGTATCTAACACCAGTGAACCGCACTGGAAGTCGGCCCAGCGATTCCTGCCGTTCAGTCCAAAACTCGACCCGGTGATCGTTTCTTACGAAGTCGAATCCATGAAGCCCGACAGAGCGTTCTACGATGCACTTCTGGAGCAATCAGGCGTGCCAGCGAGCAACATCCTGTTCGTAGACGATCTTGCTGTGAACATTGCCGCCGCTAGAACGGCAGGGATGATCGGGCACCAGTTCGAATCGCAGGCCGGGCTGGAAACAGCACTGATCGAACTCGGCATTATTTAGCCGTTCATCCATTCCCCGCCCGATTGCGTCTATCTCCGTACTGTGAGACAACATTGCTGACTGACCTCGCAACCGCGACGTCCACACTTCGGAGAAGATCACTTGACCACGGCATCAGCATCAAACGACTACACGATCATCAAAGCGGCCCGGATATTCGATGGAACCGGCTCGGCGCCCGTGCAAGGGCAGGCTGTGCTGCTAAACGGCGGCAAGATCGCTGCGATAGGGGCTGTTGGCGAACTGTCAGCTCCCGACGGATCGAATCTTGTGGTCAAGGACTACGGCGATTCCACTATTCTGCCCGGCCTCGTCGATGGCCACACACACATGATGTCTCCCGGGGACGGAACACACGGCGATATAACTGGTGCTGAGCAAGACGACATCCTGCTTATGCGAGCGCTCCAGAACGCCCGAACGTTCCTTCACGCCGGGGTGACCACAGCTCGTGAAAACGGTGCCAAGAACAAGGTCGGGTTCTCCCTGAAAGAGGGGATTCAAATGGGTCTGTCGGAAGGCCCAGAAATGGTTGTTTCGGGTCGACCAATTACGATTACAGGCGGCCACTTCTGGTACTGCGGGTCCGAGGCCGACGGCGTCGACGGCGTCCGCGCCGAAGTACGTAAGCTCGTCAAAGAGGGTGCCGACTTCATCAAAATCATGGCGACCGGCGGTTCTACATGGTCGTCCAGCCCCCTGCTGCCCTCGTACACGGTCGAAGAGATGGCGGTGATAGTTGACGAGGCACACCGGTTTGGCAAGCTCACTGCGGCGCACTGTGCGTCGATGCAGGGAATCAAGAACGCTCTCGATGCCGGCGTCGACATGATCATCCACTGCGTATTTGAAGACGAGACTGGCATGTACGAGTTCAACGAACCGCTAGCCGAGCAACTCGCAGCGGCGAAGGCATGGGTAAACCCAACACTTCACGTCGTGCAAGCCGGGATAGATCTCACCGAACGGATCGGGTACGACAGAGGCTGGCTCACCAAAGAGGAGCAGGCAAGTATCGACTCGTCCAAACAATCTCTTGAAACTCGAAACGAATCTGTAAGTCGATTGGTCAAGATGGGCGTGCGAATGATCGCCGGCAGCGACTCGCCGTGGGGATCGTATCCACCGGGTGAGTTCGTGAAGGAAATGATCGCTCTCACCCAAGCCGGGCTGACCAACACGGAAGCTCTTGTGACCGGACTCAGCCATGCCGCCGAATCGATCGCAGTTGGCAAGCAAGCGGGGACGCTCGCAATTGGCCGCCCCGGTGATGTACTCGTTGTCGGTGGCGACCCAACCAACGATCTCAACGCCCTGTGGGATATCAAGGACGTGTACAAATCGGGGCTCCGCGTAGAGCGACCTGTTTAGCTAGTTTCCAACTCTCACCGGACATATAACGGCGATAGACTGTCCGCTATTCCATCTCAAAAACACTAATCCACGGATCAATTCTGAACATGCCTACAGTTGCCTTTCTTGCGAATCTCTCGACCGCCGAGCACAAACGACGCTGGGATCTCCTGATCGAAAACGCCGGACCGGGAGTGAATGTTGTGGTCGCCGACCCAACAGGCTCGCCGGGAGAATTAATTGAGGCGCTCAAGGACGCAGACATGGCAATTCCATGGCTCGCTTCGATTCCGGTTGATGTCGCCGAAAACCTTCCCAAACTCAAGTTGATTCAATTGCTTACTGCGGGTTACGACTCGGTTGATGTTGTCGCTCTGAACAAACTCGGTATCGCAGTAGCAAATAACGGCGGATCGAACGCGATATCCGTGTCTGAACACGCGATGACCTTGATGCTCAGCGTCTACCGCCGCATGATGGATTCCTGGGACAACACTCGAGACGGTAAATGGCGAGATGGAATCGACCAGCTTCCCGTACGAACCGAAATAAACGGCAAAACTGTCGGAATAATTGGCTTCGGCAACATTGGAAGGCAGGTCGCCCGTCGACTCTCAGGATTCGACTGCGAAATTCTCTATCACGACCTCATTGAACTCATGCCGGGTCGAGATCAGGAGCTCGGAGCGCAAGGGGTCGAGCTAGATCACCTGCTGCGAGTCAGCGATATCATCACAGTTCACGTACCGCTCAACAGCTCCACTCGAGGCCTGATGGGCGCACGTGAGTTTGGCCTAATGAAAAAGACCGCTATTTTCATCAACACATGCAGGGGTCCCGTTCATAACGAATCCGATCTGATCAAGGCGCTTCAGGACGACGAAATCGCCGGTGCAGGACTGGACGTTCTCGAACAGGAGCCGACCGACCCGAACAACCCGCTCCTGAGCATGCCGAACGCCGTTGTCACGCCGCACTGGGCTGGCGGAACCGGGGAGGGCAACGAACGTGCGGTTGTATTCGCTCTATCGAACTTGGAGCGGCTCGCTGAAGATCGAAAACTGCTGTCAGTCGTAGACCCGGCTTCGATTTTTTAGTCGACAGCTTCCAGTAAGGCGTGGTTGCTGAGCTCACGTCGCCGACCCATCCTCTAACTCCCTCCCAGCCTGGGAGGGAGAACCAGTCGAGCCATTGCCGAACGAGCCCCGATTCAGGCAGCTTCGTCGCAACCGTAGTAAATGTCGCACGCGACTTACTGGGCCGTGTAACCACCATCTACGGGCAGATTCACACCTGTGATGAACGACGCTTCGTCTGAAGCGAGGAATAGTGCAGCGTTCGCAATTTCGATCGGTTCACCCAGACGTCCCATCGGATGCAGTGTCTTCAGGCGTTCGTGCATGTCCGAATCCTCTACAAGCGTCGAAACGAGCGGCGTGTATGTGAATCCGGGGCAAAGTGAGTTCACTCGAATGCCTTCTTTTGCCATTGCGATGCTCATATCGCGAGTCATCTGGACCACCCCGCCCTTGGTGTGGGGATACGGGTTGAAGCCATCGCTTATGCCCTGGGCATAGCCAACGAGACCGATGATCGACGCCAGATTCACGATCGAGCCTGACTGCTGCTTTTTCATCTCGGCTACTGCGTAGCGCGACATCATCATTGTGCCCTTGAGATTAATGCTGACCACCCAGTCCCATGTTTTCTCGAAATCCCACTCTGGCGGAGCGTAGCGTGGCGTCACGCCTGCGCTGTTCACCAGCACATCGATCCCGCCCATCTTCGAAACAGTGTCGGCGATTAGAGCCTCGCATTGCTCTCGGTTTGAGACGTCGCCTGCAAGAGCGATCGCATCTCCACCTTGAGCAACGACTGAATCGGCGACTTTTTGCGCGACTTCCAATTTCAGATCAGATACAACGACCCTCGCACCTTCACGCGCAAAGAGGTGCGCCATAGCGTCACCAAGACCCGATCCGCCGCCGGTTATGTGTGCAATTTTGCCTTCAAGCCTGCCTACCATGTGACGTCTCCGTATCCCGAACTAAATTGTGAATCTTTGTGAAATGACCAGTATGCGTTCGCAATCAGCGAATCTGGCGCCGATTCTAATTCCAGATCATGGTGCCGTGGAGCCAACTGAGCCGTAATATTGGATTCATATGCCTTCAGGAACAAAAAAACGACGTAATCCCCGTCAGCGGTCGTCAACGACACACTACAAAGCCGATCTACAGTCGAAAACCGATACAAAAGATCAGGAAGACCAGAAACCTGAAAAGCCCGAGAAATCAAAAGGTCCGGTCATCTACCCGATGAATTATGCCCGGCCGATGAGTCGGCTCTACGCGTTCACGATCGATCTGGGTCTGCTGATGATGATCATCTACACCGTTGCGCCTCGAGCAGGCGGTGCGATATTCAGTGATGAGGCAGTTGCGCCTAATCTCGTATTTTTACTCGGGTATTTCATTATTCCGACGATTCTCTGGGGACGAACACCCGGAAAGTGGGTCGCCGGCATCGTGGTTGTCGATTCGGATGGCCGAACGCCCGGTCCCGCGGCAATCCCACGAGAAATGATTGGGAAGCTCGTTTCCTTCCTCGCCGCTGGAATCGGCATCATTTGGCTTGTGTTCGATTCCAAACATCAGGGCTGGCATGACAAGATCGCCGGCACGTTCGTGGTTGAAAATCCGTATTCGGGCGGACCACAGTTCATGAAGGATTTCTTCAAGCTCGGTGCGAAAAAGAAGGACGATGAATCTGAAACGACCGATGATGACGATTCAGAGGTCGTTGATTCAGACGCCGTTGATTCAGACGCTGGCGAAGACACGAAACAGCCCTCAAACAAAGACGATAAAGACGACGAGTAGTTCCTAAGGACACCTTGAGATGGCAATTTCTCGAAAAGTTCGAGAGCAGATGAACAACAGTTCATGGATTCGCAGGATGTTCGAACAAGGTTTTGAACTAAAACAGAAGCACGGCCCCGAGAACGTGTTCGACCTATCGCTGGGTAATCCACTTCTCGAACCACCTGCCGAATTTCGAGCCGAATTAGCACGCCTGGTTGCCGATGAATCACCGCACACACACAGGTACATGCCGGGCGCTGGATTTCCAGAGGTTCGAGCCAGCGTCGCCGAAGTGCTTGCCGAGGAATCTGGGACACCATTTACCGCAGAAGAAATATTGATGACGGTAGGTGCCGCCGGCGCGATCAACACGATTCTTCGGTCAATCCTCGATGAAGGCGACGAGGTTGTGCTTATTGCTCCTTTCTTCGCCGAGTACACCTTCTATGTGCAACACCAGACAGGCGCCGTGAAGCTCGCAACGTGCGATGAGAACTGGCTTCCCGACATCGAATCGCTTGAAGCTGCAATTGGTCCTCGCACGCGTGCCGTGATCATCAACTCTCCAAACAACCCAACTGGCGTCATCTATCCCGAATCATCGATAACCGCTATTTCAGAGGCAATACAACGCGCCGAAGAACAGCACGGCACGGAAATCTACCTGATCTCCGATGAGCCCTATCGCAAGTTGAGGTACACCGATACTCCGTACCCGTTCATATTCGATCACCACCCTCGATCGATCGTTGCAACATCGCACTCGAAAGATCTCGGGCTGGCCGGTGAGCGAATCGGCTACATAGCTGTAAATCCGGGAGATCCCGGCAAGGCCGATCTAATTGCCGCGTTGAATTTCTCACTACGCACACTCGGATTCGTGAACGCTCCTGCCCTGATGCAACGCGCTGTCGCCAGCATTCAGCGAGCTACGGTTGATATCGACATCTACCGCAGCAAACGGGATCTGATCTACGGCGCGCTCATCGATATTGGCTACGAGTGCGTGAAGCCAGAGGGTGCGTTCTTCGTGTTCCCAAAGTCGCCGATTCCAGACGATATCGAGTTCGTTGCAGAGCTGCAGAAAGAGCTCGTGCTGGTCGTGCCGGGCGTTGGATTCGGAACACCGGGATACTTCCGAGCCTCGTACAGTGTCGAGGACTCGGTTATCGAAGGATCAATCGACGGCTTCCGAACAGTCTTCGCTCAAGCCAACAGCTAGCGAATATCCCCAGACTCACTGACTCAGGACTTCAAGGGCTCTTTCAATCCGGACCCTGTTATTGGCACGCACACGTTCGAAGCGCGTTCGATAACGCCTGTCTCGATCAGTATCTCGAGCCCTGCGAAAGCACCGGCAGAGGTCATTTCGGCGAATATGCCTTCCGTCGACGATAGTCGTTGCTGCCAAGCGGTTAGTGACTCTTCTGAAACCGTTACGCCCGAACCACCGGTCGATTGAATTGCCTCGACCATTTCAGCGAGTCGTGGTGGCTTCGAAACGGCGATGCCAGATGCGTTCGTTGGCTGAACGTCGTCATGCGACCATTCTTCTCCATTCAATGCAGCGACCACGGGTCGGACGGCATGCGCTTGAACGCCGTGGAATTTCGGAATCCTGGTGATGATGCCGGCTTCGAGTTGCTCCTGATAGCCGCGAACCATTCCGATCAAAAGCGAGCCGTTGCCGACAGGCAGCACTACGTGGTCGACATCTTCGTCGACAACGTCAACGATTTCGTAGCTGGCGGCCTTCATTCCTTCGGAAAAATAAGGGCTGAGGTTGTGCGACATGTAGACAAGACCGCGTTCTTTAACGAACTCCTCAGCGGCATCCGTTGCGGCCTGCCTCGGTCCTTCGATCTTGTGCAGACTCGCTCCGAATATTTGAATTTGATCGAGCTTACCGCTTGCCGCGCTGGCTGGGGCAAACACATGAGCTTTGAGTCCGGCTGCTGCTGCGTACGCCGATAACGATGCACCAGCATTGCCTGACGAATCTTCAATGAATTCGGTCACGCCCAAATCTCGCCCCATCGTTGTGAGAACTGCTGAGCCTCGGTCTTTCAACGAACCGGTCGGAGCCATGAATTCCAATTTGGCCCAGAGCGCGCTCAAGCCCAGCTCAACTCGGGTTTTATCGAGAGAAACCAGTGGCGTATCGCCTTCACCGAGTGAGTTTGCAGTTGCGGGATCGGCCATCGGCATTCTCGGTCGGGTACCGTCCGGGGCATCCAAGTAGTCCACGGCCAGCAACCCACCACACTGGGCACAGTAAAGATCGTTTACAGACGGATCGCGTGTCGTCGAGCAATCGATACATCTCAACAGATGGTTCGGCACGTTCAAACTGCCGCTCCATCGTTTTCACAGGTGACATCGGGAGACCCTTGCTCAGAATTCGCTGGAGCTGGAGTAGAAGACATGCCGACATTTGCTATCTCATCCAGATCAGGTGTTTCCTGATCATCGACGGACGGTCGGAATCTCACTCCAGACCTCGCGAATCCACCTCCGATTCCAACGGCGTGACCATCAGCTCGCCAGCATGCGGAGCCCGAAAGCATTCCACCAGCTTCGAATCTCACTATGTTCATTCCACCGCCGATCGCGTTGACCGGAGTCACACGATGTCCTTTGGCAGCAACGCTCTCACGGACTGAATCCGTAATACCCATCTCGATCTCAGCATCTTGACCTTGAGTCCAAACGCGTGGTGCTTCCACAGCTTCCTGCGGGGTCATCTTGTGATCGATGATGTTCACGATCGCCTGCAGAACCGAAGTGAAAATCCTTACTCCACCGGGAAGTCCGAGTGCGAATTCAGGTTGGCCGTCACGCATCACGATCATGGGTGCCATGCTGCTGGTAACACGTTTTCCGGGCTGCACCGAGAGTGCATTGCCCGGGTGCGGATCGAATATCTGCTGCGTGTTGTTCAAAAGCATCCCGGTGCCGGGAACGGTGACTTTCGACCCGAATAATTCGTTGATCGTCTGGGTTGCAGCAACAACGTTCCCCTCCGAGTCGGCGACGGTCATGTGGGTGGTGTGATCTGGCTCGACCGAGCTATGACTCGGTCCAAGCTCGGGTGAAGCCCTCTCCATATCGATATTGTCGATGAAATTCTCGACATGGTGCTTCGAGATCAGTCGATCGACAGGAACCTCAACAAAGTCGGGATCGCCCGTATATCGGTTTCTATCGGCAAAGGCCTTTTTCATCGACTCAAGGAGAAGGTGGATCGAATCCGCAGTACCAAATCCCATCTCAGCAACATCGAACTCTTCGAGAATGTTCAGCATCTCGGTGATGTGGACGCCTGCCGCAGATGGCGGAGGAGGGCCAAACAACTCGTATCCCCGGTATTCGCCCTTGATAGGCCTACGGCGAATGGTTTTATAGTCGGAAAGATCCTGCGTTGTAATAATCCCACCGTTGCGACTCAGGTAATCGCAAACGATCTCGCCAAGCGACCCGTTGTACAGGTGGTCTGCTCCGTTCTCAGAGATCGCCCGCAACGTCCGAGCATAGTCTGACCGGTCGACGTGATCCCCCGGCTTCAACGGTTCGCCACCCGGCATGTAGGTCGAAGCGGTCTCGGGGAATCGGCGGATGATGTCTTCCATCTGCACGATCGTGTCGTGAAGATACTCGCTCGCCTTGAAGCCTCGTGTGGCAAATCGGATAGCGGGCTCCATCACCTCATCGAGTGGCATTGTCCCCCAGGCATCTAGCGCCTCGGTCCACGCTTTCAAGTTCCCGGGGACGCCAATCGACAAATAGCCGATTGTGTTGGCGTCGCCGACCGCT
>Ga0115002_10001421_pt1 | contig 33063 bp, 28 predicted proteins | sample ArcticOcean_MG_C_8_FD_89576 | JGI IMG/M metagenome (GOLD analysis project Ga0115002, IMG submission 89576) | Marine microbial communities from western Arctic Ocean - ArcticOcean_MG_CB11_86 | ecosystem: Environmental > Aquatic > Marine > Oceanic | place: Arctic Ocean: Canada Basin | collected... | reverse complement strand
GAGCCATTAATGGCTCCAACACCTCGGAATTTTCTCAGGTGATCCCATTTAGGCGCGTGAATCTGCTCTAACATATTTGCTCTAATGATGGTCGGGATGATCCGTCGCGTGCGAGTGAGGATGGTCGTAGCCCATTTCGTGCATCCGGTTGTGCAGCCGGCGGTGGGCGCTCTGGAGTAGCATGCGCATCTCCGCCGCGCGCTTTGAGTCGGCGCGCGTGCCGATGGTGTCGATGTAGCCCATCGCCCCTTCGATCTGCTCGAGAATGGTCAAGGCGTCTGCCGCCGCGAAGAAGGGTGAACCCTCGACCTCGACCATCACTGGGGTCGAATGGGCCGCGATCATCTCCGGTTTGTCGTCGTACTTCGCGCGCACGAGAAGCGCGAGCCAGGCGCTTTTGTCGACAGGCACCGACCAATGTCCGCTGTCCTCGTTCGGTTTTACAGACTGTGCTTCGCGAATCTCGCCATTGACGATCAATTCGACGCGGGTCATCGGGACGGTCGCGCTGGCCACGGACCAGTCGACATCCACCGTACCGCCACTGGCGGACAGCGTCATGCGCTTGCCCATCGGCTGTCCGTCCACTGTGAATTCCAGCAAAGGCCCATAGGTCACGAAGGTATGTGCGGCGCGGACCGCGTCCATCTACGCGTCATAGGTGAAAGGCCTGCTGTCGGGCAGGCGGGCGTAGGTGCGGATCGTTCCCACGGCCCATGTCGAGCCCATCTTGTCTGTCCCACCGACGGCTGGAACGAGATAGTCGTTGTTTAGATAGCGGTACCAGTCGGATAGAGAATAGGGGTCGATGCCCCGGTAGAAATCGTCCTGCGAGCACATCTCCACGGCGTCTACGCGATCGAGGACGAGGGCCGCTGCATTCTCCAGCCGTGGGTCTGGGAAATGCGGGAGGACGACGAGACCGCCCAGGTTGCTGGTTCTGGCGCGTTTCGTCCCAGGTGTCGTTCGGATACTGAAGACGCGGCGTGACCGAGATAACTTGCCCGAGATCGAGCTGGACGTGGTCCAGCAAATCGTGCTCGTCGAACGCATACGTTTGGACAACATCTTCGGGAAGACGGACGACGGCTTTGCGGCGGGTTTGCCAGCGCAGAGGTATGGTTTCCGCCTGTCCGGCCGATACGGCGGAAACGATCAATGTTCCGCTGTGGGGTTCAAAGCCCAGTCCGATGATAGCCTTTTCCGGGTGCGGGTTCGCGAAGGCCCAGAGATAGTTGGTCCACGGCCCCCAACCCGGATTGCTGCGGGCGGTCGCGGCCCGTTTCTGGCCCCGGCCCCACTTGACTGGCACCGACTCCTGCGATGGCGGCCGTATCGGGCGAGGCTTCCGCGCGGGGACACACAGTGCGCTGTTCTCGCCCCAGCGGAAATCGAATCGGCCGACCTCATGGCGCCGGCGAATGGCGGCCCGTTGAGACGATCCATCTTCGTAATAGATGACGTAGTCCGCCGCGTGCTCGCTGAACTCGTCAGGCCGCGTGTCTGACGTATGGAGGAACACGAACCACGGGGCCTTGGTTGACGCGATGTCGACTTTCAGGACTTCGTCCCGAACGAGGAGCGCCTTGCCGATATGAAACAGAATTCCCCAGCCGACGCAGTCGCCTTCATGAGCATACTCGACCGCGTCCAGAAGGCTGGGCGACACCTGTTCTTCGGTCAGTTCGTCGAGCGCGATATTGCCTTCGAATGCGATCGGCGAGAACAGTGATGGGACAGGACCGTCTTGTATAGTGCTCATGATTGGAGTCCTTAGCTCGGCGTCAACTTCCCGGAATGATGCCTGCGGGGAGCGTCTTGCAGTAAGCCGCAATCTCGCCCGGCGTTGTGACCCAGACGTCGTCGCGGTGCTTCATGATGTGCTCCATGGCCTGGCGCAGCGCTCGGGTGCGAAATGGGTGGCCGAGGACGAAGGTGTGGAGTGAGAAGCAGAAGACGAGCGGCCGGCGCTGCGATTCCTCCAGCATCTCATCGAACTGGTCGATGAGCATTTCCGCGTACTGCCGTGGCGTATAGCGCCAGGTGTTGATGAGGACAGGCAGGTCGTTGAGGGCGATGGTGTAGGGCACATACAGGAGGGGCCCGGAGCGGGTCCGCATCCAGAATGGCTGGTCGTCACAGGGCCAATTCAGGATGTAGTCGAAACCTGCTTCTTTGAGGAGGTCCGGAGTGACCTCGGATTCGGCCAGGAACGGGCTGAGCCAGCCCGTCGGGCGTTTTCCCCAGTTTTCCTCGATGGCCTCGACGCAATGATCGATCATCTCTTTCTCCTCCGCCTCGGAGAAGGTGTCTTGACGCTCGGAGTTCGTACGGCCATGGCCGATCATCTCGTCGCCACGGTCCTTGATGCGTTTGGCGACTTGGGGAGAGTATTCGAAGATGGCCGTGTTGATGTTGTGCGACGCCGGTGCGCCGAGGTCGTCGAACAGGTCGAGCATGCGCCAGATGCCGACGCGGTTGCCATAGTCGCGCTGGGCATAAGTTCTCTGCGTCGGCACTGGCGTAGGCAAGCCGGCTTCGTTGAGTCCGGCTCCGAAGGCGAATTCCTCGACGTTGTTTCCGAAGTAGACCGCGAGGCGCTTGCCATCGGGCCACGAATAGTCGGGGCGTTCATCGATCGGGATGAAGTCGTAACGGTCGTGCCGGGGGAAATCCATCGTGGGTCCTCCTGAGGATTCCATTCGTTGCGGTGCTGGAGCCGAAACTCTGCCCGGCACGCGCATGTGGTGCAACCAGCACACCATGTTGCTTGCCCCACCAGGCACGCCACAGCTAGAACTATCCCCATACTAGGTTTGAACTTTCAGAGGATGCCGTGATGGGCACTTCATCCGAACCGTTCCCGCTGATCACCATAGAGGGGCCGCCCCGCGAGCGCGGCCGGCAGTACGGCACTGCGGCGGCCGATCGGATCGCTCGGAGCATTGCCGTCTATATGGACGCGTGGATTTCCGGTGACGTCGGCAGCCGTGAGGAAGTCTATCGCCGTGCGCAACGTTTCGGTGTCACCATCGAGGAACGGTATCCGGACCTGTTGGCGGAGATCACTGGAATTGCCGAGGGCGCGGGTCGCGATGTCGAAGAGATCATCGCGCTCAACGCGCGCACCGAACTGCTGTTCGCAGAGAGCGCGACGGACGAAGGTTGCACCGTAGCCGTGATTCTGCCCGAGGCCGCGGGCGGCCACACGCTGATCGGCCAAAATTGGGACTGGAAGGCGGAATGCGGGGCACTCCCAGTGGTCTTGCGGGTACGGCCCGAAGAAGGTCCAGCCTTCCTGACCTTCGTCGAAGCGGGAATTCTTGCGCGCCATGGCTTGAACGAAGCCGGCATCGGCACCTGTGGCTCATTTCTCGGGTGTGATCATCCGCCGCAGGCGGGTATCCCGATCGCCATGATGCGACGCGCCGTGCTGCAAAGCGCGGCGTTTCCTGAAGCCATCGGCCAGATCGTGCGCTCGCCCCATTCGTTTGCGTCCAATCACGTGCTCGCGCATCGGGACGGTGAGGCGATCGATCTCGAAATGACCCCCGAACGCGTGTTTCCTATGTACGCGGAAGACGGCATCCTGACGCACTCCAATCATTTCGTCGCAGGTATGGGTCATGTGCGCGACACCGGGATCGCGTTGTTTCCGGATTCGCTCTATCGCTATCGGCGGTTGCGCCAGGGACTCGAGGCACAGTCGCGCCCCCTCAGTGTGGAGAGCTTTCAGGTCGCGCTGGCGGATCACTTCGGACACCCGCACTCGGTTTGCCGTCACCCGGACGAAGCCGGTCGGCAGGCGAACGCCGATCCCCGAGCCGACATCGTTACGGTCGCGTCGGTGGTCATGGACCTGACTGAATCTCGTATGTGGGTGGCGCCAGGTGCCCCATGTGAGACCCCGTACACCCTCTATACCTTGGATGATCAGCCGGGCGCCGTCGCGGCCGCCGCGGCCGAATAGGCAGATGAGAACGTGACGGTGAAAGAGTCCTATGACGTAATTGTGGTTGGCGCCGGGAACGCGGCCCTTTGCGCGGCGCTGTCGGCGCGTGAACATACGTCCGATGTCTTGGTCCTCGAACGGGCGCCGCAGGATGAGCGCGGCGGCAACAGCCAGTTTACGGCCGGCGCCATGCGCATCGTCTATGACGGTGTCGAAGATATCGAGACACTCGTCGACCTCTCGGACGAGGAGAGGGCGATTACCGATTTCGGTGAGTACACGGCTGATCAATATTTCGACGACATGGGACGCGTCACCCAGTATCGCTGCGACCCGGATCTGGTCGAGGTGCTGGTGACCAGGAGCCTTCCCACCGTGCAGTGGATGAAGTCGAAGGGTGTCCGCTTCGTACCCATATACGGCCGTCAGGCCTTCAAGGTGGATGGCCGTTTCAAATTCTGGGGTGGCATCACTGTGGAAGTCGCCGGCGGCGGCCCTGGATTGGTCGATTCACTTCATACGGCAGCAGGTCAGAACGGAGTCGAGGTCCTGTACGAGGCGCGGGTCATGTCACTGCTGCAGGACGACGACGGGGTGCACGGCGTACGTGTTCGTCATGGCGGGCGGACGCAGGAAATTCGGGGCCGAAGCGTCGTGCTGGCGAGTGGTGGGTTTGAGGCTAATACTGAATGGCGGACCCGCTATCTCGGGCCCGGCTGGGATCTCGCCAAGGTTCGGGGCTCGCGGTTCAACACGGGTGACGGCATCCGTATGGCACTCGACGTGGGCGCTTCACCAGCCGGCAATTGGTCGGGCTGTCACGCCGTGGCCTGGGATCGCAATGCGCCGGAATTTGGCGACCTTGCCGTTGGCGATCAATTCCAGAAGCACAGCTACCCTTGGGGTATCGTGCTGAACTCCCAAGGTCAGCGCTTTCTCGACGAGGGCGCCGAGTTCCGTAACTACACCTACGCCAAGTATGGGCGCGAGATTCTCACGCAGCCAGGTCAGTTCGCCTGGCAGGTGTTCGACGCCAAGGTCGCCCACCTGCTACGCGATGAGTACCGCATCCGGCAGGTAACGAAGATCCAGGCGAATACCCTCGAGGAGCTTGCCCAGAAGATGGACGACACCGATGCGGCGGGTGTTGTCGCGACCCTCAAGGAATACAATGCCGCGGTGCGCACGGACATTCCCTTCGACCCCAACGTCAAGGACGGGCGTTGCACGGAAGGGCTGACGGTGCCCAAGTCGAACTGGGCCAACACGATCGACGAGCCCCCGTTTGAGGCTTATGGAGTCACCTGCGGCATCACGTTCACGTTCGGTGGGCTCCGCGTCAATCCGAGGGCGCAGGTGATCGACACTGATGGCCACGTGATTCCCGGCCTGCATGCCGCGGGTGAACTTGTCGGCGGGCTTTTTTACTTCAACTATCCGGGTGGAACGGGGTTGACCTCGGGTTCGGTATTTGGCCGCATCGCCGGCGCCACCGCCGCGGGCGCCAACACGTAGCCGGCATGATAAACGGTGTCAGATTCCATTTTCCCAATGCGGGACGATTAAATGGGCTCTGACATCGATTTTCTGATGGGTACAGCTCGATGACCAGATTCGGTATCGGCCAACCCGTTCGTCGGATTGAAGATCAGCGCCTGTTGCGCGGCCACGGACGCTACAACGACGACATCAATCTGCCTCGGCAGGCTTACGCCACCATTCTCCGGTCACCGCATGGGCACGCGGAGATTCTGCGCATCGACGCGGATCAGGCCCGGTTGCTACCGGGTGTCTTGGGCATCTTCATGCATGAGGACCTGGCGGCGGACGGATTGGGACCGCTGCCTTGCCCCGGTGCCGACAAGTTGGGCGGCGCAGAGGCGATCGTCCCGGCGCGGCCCGCGCTGGCCGATCGCCGGGTGCGCTACGTCGGCGACTATGTCGCCCTGATGGTCGCGGAAACGGTCGATGGTGCGCGCGACGCGGCTGAGGCCATTGAGGTATCGTATGACGCGCTGAGTTGCGTGACCGATACGGCATCGGCAGTCGAGGGCGATGCACCTCAGATTTGGCCTGAGGCGCCCGCCAACGTCTGTATCGACTGGTCCAAAGGAGACGCTGCCGGCGTCGAGGGTGCTTTCAGCCAAGCGGCTCATGTCGTCCGGCTTCGTGTCATCAACAACCGTGTAGTCGTCAATTCGATGGAGTCGCGCGGGGCCATTGGAGAGTTCGATCCTGGCTCCGGCCGTTTCACGCTCCATGCGGTCAACCAGATACCCCACCGCATGCGCCGCCATCTCTGTGAGAGCGTTCTGCATATCCCTGAATCGGACTTGCGGATCATAACGCCGGACGTTGGTGGCGGCTTCGGCATGAAGAACATGTACCCTGAACATGCTCTGGTGCTGTGGGCTGCGAAGAAGCTCGGACGGCCCGTGAAATGGAGTGGTGACCGGTCCGACGCGTTCGTCTCGGATACCCATGCCCGCGATCACGTGACGGATGTCGAGTTGGCGCTGAACGGAGAGGGCCGTTTCCTCGCCATTCGAGCCTCCACCATCGCCGATATGGGAGGCTATCTCTCCACCTTTGGGCCGATGATCCCGACGGTGACCGGGTCGAACTTGCTCGTCGGAATCTATGCGATCCCCGCGGCGCACGTCCGGGTCAGGTGCGTTTTCACGAATACCGTCCCTGTCGATGCTTATCGCGGTGCCGGGCGTCCCGAGATTTGCTACGCGCTGGAACGCATCATCGATGCCGCCGCGCGCGAGCTCGACCTGTCTCCGGCCGAAATCAGAAGGCAGAATTTCATTCCATCCGATGCCATGCCCTTCGAGACTTGCATGGGAGAGGTCTACGACAGCGGCGATTTTCCGCGAAATCTTGCTGATGCACTTGCCAATGCAGATGAGAACGGCTTTGCGGAACGGCGCGCGGAGGCTGAGGCCCGCGGGCGGTTGCGGGGTGTCGGGATTGCCACCTACATCGAATCGTGCGGTGGCGGCACCAACGAGATGGCGGAAATTCGGGTCGATGCGGACGGTCGCGTCACCCTGTTGATCGGCTCCCAGAACAACGGGCAGGGACACGCCACCGCCTATGCGCAGATCGTCTCCGAACAACTTGGCCTGCCGCTGGAACGCATCCGGTTGATCCAGGGTGACACCGACGTCGTGGCCTATGGGACCGGGACAGGTTTCTCGCGCTCGGTGACGGTGGGTGGCGTGGCGGTCGATCGCGTGGCCGCGCAGGTCGCCGAGCGTTGCCGTCTCATCGCCGCCCATGTTCTCGAAACCTCGGATGCCGACATCGAGATGGTCGATGGCATTTGCATCGTTCGAGGCACCGATCGGTCCGTCACGTTCGAAGACATCGCGGCGCGTGCCCACACCCAAGGCGGCTTGCCGCCGGAACTGGGTTTCGGCATTGCCGAGCGCAACGAGTACATGCCCTCAGGCCTCACCTTTCCCAATGGCTGTCACGTCTGCGAGGTGGAGGTGGAGCCTGACACCGGCGTCGTCGACGTGGTGCGCTACACGGTTGTTGACGATCTCGGCAATCTGATCAACCCGATGCTCGTGGACGGACAGGTTCACGGCGGGATCGTCCAGGGTATCGGCCAGGCAATGCTGGAGCATTGCGCCTACGACGAAGCCAGCGGCCAACTGCTGACGGGATCATTTATGGACTACACCATGCCCCGCGCGGATGACGTGCCGTCCTTCGATCTCGCCTACAACGAGATTCCCTGCACGACAAATCCGCTCGGCATCAAAGGCGCCGGCGAAGCCGGAACAATCGGCTCCGCGCCTGCCCTGATCAACGCGACCGTCGACGCCCTATCGGACGTCGGCGTGACCCACGTCGACATGCCCGCCACCCCCCAACACGTCTGGCGTGCGATCCAGGCGGCCCGGGCCTAAAAATGGTGTCTGACACCATTTATTCAAAATGTTGTAGAGCTGGTATTTCGATCCCCTAGATAGGGGCGAGTCGTTCTTCAGCCGTTCGCGAACGGTTTGAGCGCTGCATAGATCGTTGAATGTACGGGCGTCGGCACACCGAGATCGGCGCCCATCCGGGAGACCGTTCCGCTCAGGTAACCCACTTCCAGACGCTTGCCGGCTTCCAGATCTTGCAGCAGGGATGCCTTCACGTCGGGTGGAAAAGCCTCGGCCAGCTTGATCTGCTCCGTGACGATCTCCGCTTCGAGGTTCACGCCGCGCGCCCGCGCCACGGCCTCGGTTTCCCGCATGGCGGCGATGAACATTGCACGCATGTCGGTGTCCTGCAGCACGGGTCCCGTAGGTCCGCGCGTGATCGCGTTGGTCCCACTGACCGCCGAGAGCATGACGAACTTGGTCCACAGCGTCGCTTCCACGTCCGTGCTGATCTCGGCCTCGACGGCCGCAGATTGAAATGCGCGTTGCAGGGCCTGCGCCCGATCGCTCAGGCGCCCGTCGCGTTCCCCGAAGACGACCTTGGCAAAGCCGCCGCCGTGGACGATCACGCCCGGTTCTCCGATCTTTGCCGGAATGTAAATCGAGCCACCCATGGCATGTTGCGGTCCGATGGTCTTGGCCAGGATATCCGGCGCTTCGACTCCGTTTTGCAGGGCGACCACTCCGGTATTCGCGCCCAGCATCGGCACGATCTGTTTCGCGGCCGACTCGACGTCGTAGAGCTTGACCATGAGTAGTATGATATCGACCTGTCCAACCTCTCCCGGATCATCCGTGGCTTTCGCTGGGTTGATCGTGACATCACCGAGAGGACTCTCGACGCGAAGTCCCTTCTCGCGGATGGCCTGAAGGTGCGCGCCCCGCGCGATGAAAATGACGTCCGATCCCGCTGCGGCAAGCCGGGCTCCGAAATATCCGCCGACCGCACCGGCGCCCATCACGGCAATTTTCAGCGCTTCATCCGTCATGATGATCTGTCATGCCTCAGCAAGTTGTTTGTCCAACGCGGCGTCATGGTCGTGGCTGTGGACTCCTACCGGGTTCATAGCCTTCCAACAAGAACATGTCTGCCGTGATGGGCGTCCCCAAGGTGCTTGCGCGCGTCTTGGTAGCCGGGCGATTTATAGAAGGCGCGGGCGCGCTCCATATCAGGAAACTCGACGACGACCGCACGCCGGTCCTCGATCTCGCCGTCCAGTGTCACCATCTCTCCGCCGCGCACGAGATAGCGTCCGCCGTACTTCGCGACGACGGCAGGTGTATGCTTTTCGTGCTCGGGCAGAACCTCCGGTTTATGCACATGGCCAAGGGCAACGAGGTAGGCGACCATGACAGACCTCCTGAATTGAAGGCCGGCTCAGCCTTTGGCTGTAACCGGCTGTGAAAATGGCGGGTCGCTGGGCAGACTCCGGAGATTGTCCCGGATGTATGTCGTTTGCTCTGGATCCGGCGACGCGTCGCCCGAGGCCACTGTTCTGTACACGGCCTCGGCCACGCCCAGCCCCGTTCAGCTGACTGCGTCTATAGATTTTACGAAACGTGGATCATTCGGCAGCTTCTTGAGCTCATTCCTGATATAGGCGCTGCGCTCAGGTTCGGCACACGCGTCGCCCGAGACGACGGTATCGTAAATCGCCTTTGCGACATCCCGCACCAGTTGATCGTCATCCACGCCCTCTTGGGCGGGGATGGGGAGAACAGTGTTCCCCGCATAGCAGGTCAGCGCCGAGCCATTCTGCGGCGGCAAAGGCACCCGCTCGCCGTTTTGAACCGCGCGGATCCCTTCCCGCAAGTTCTTGCGCAGCATGGCAATTCCTTGGTCGTGGGCCACAAGATTCTCTGCAGAGTGCACGGAGATGGCGCCCTGGCCGGCCTGCGCCTCGAAGTCGTTGGGGTCGCGCTGGCGCTCGGGGTACGGCCCGACGCCCGTCTGGCCCGGGAAGTCAACGGACTGCTTGCCAAGGAGCTCGCGCCGTCCCTTGCCATGGACATCGATGTCGCCGAGATACCGCCAGCCAATCACCATGCAGTTGGTGTCGTCATGCGGGATAGTCCATTTCGTCAAACCCGCCCGGGTGAGGTACTTCTCCTCAGTGCCTTCCTCCCACAGGTAGCCGATCGTGCTGTTACCGGGATATACGGTCTCCGCAAGTGAGGTCCAGATCTTGTCACCAAGACGGCGCGTCATCGTTCGGCTCATCCTCCAGTCGGCTTCGTGAAATTCGATCTGCGGGAGCGTGCCCCACGTCGAGCCGAAATGGATATCCCGCTTACGCGAATGCAGGAAGACAACGTGCATGGGATCCTGGGTATTTTCGGCCACCTGGAGCCAATTGCAGGGCATGTCGATCGAGTATGGAACAAGTTCGAGGCCCGGAAGATCGTACACTTCGGACAGGGGAAACTGAGGCATTTCAGTCGGGGGACCCATGTAGGCGAAGACGAGTCCCTTGTACTCGATGACCGGATAGGCGCCGTGACGAACGCGCTCCTTGACACCGCTCTGCGGGTCTCCGGGCGTCGCCAGGATCGTGCCATCGATGTCGTAGTGCCAGCCGTGGTAGCAGCAGCTGATGCCGCGTTCCTCGATCAGGGCGAATTCGAGGGACGTATTGCGGTGGCTGCAATGCATGTGGAGGAGCCCGTAGCGGTCGGATTTGTCACGAAACAGGACAAGATCTTCGCCCAGAATGCGCATGCGCAGGGGAAGGTCCGTTACCTCCTGCGTCATCGCCACTGGAAACCAGAACCGCCGCCAATATTCCCCACACGGCGTTCCCGGACCGACATGGGTGAGTTCGGGGTCTTCGGTGGGACGGTTCGACGTCTCGTACCCGTCGAAACGCCCTACGGGTGGCTGCAACTGTTGGGCTTCGCTCATGCTATGGATCCTTCAACTGGCTGCAGCAACTGACCGCGCAATCCGGGGATCGCAGGGCAATTTCTGCAATTCTTTGCGGATGTAGGCAGACCGCTCCGGTTCGGTACGCCCGTCACCTGACGCAATGACGTCGAATACGGCTTTCGCGACATCCCGCAGCAATTGTTCGTCGTCCGCGCCGGGCTGCGCGGGAATTGGGAGCACCGTGTTCTGCGCATAACAGGACAGTATTGAGCCATCCTGCGGGGGCCGTTGAATAAGGTCACCGCGCTGTACCGCCTCAATCCCTTCGCGGATGTTCTTTCGCAGTAAAGTCACGCCCTGGTCGTGGGCCACGAGGTTCTCGGTGGCGTGCACGGATACGTCCCCCTGACCGACCTGGGCCTCGAAATCGTTGGGGTTACGTTGCCGCTCGTCGTAATGCTCGGTGCCCGTCTGTCCGGGGAAGTCCACGGTCTGCTTGCCGACGAGTTCGGGCTTTCCCATGCCCTTGACATCGATTTCACCAAAATGCCGCCAGGCGATGATCATGCAATGAGTGTCGTCGTGCGGAACCGTCCACTTGTTGAAGCCGACGCGGGTGAAATATTTCTCATCCGTGCCTTCCTCCCACAGGTAACCCACCGTGCTGTTGTTGGGGTACGTCGTTTCCTGAATGGTGACCCAGATCTTGTCGCCCAGACGGCGCGTCATGGTCAGGTTCATCTTCCAGTCGCCCTCGTACCACTCGATGAGCGGCGGCTCACCCCAGGTCGAAGCGAAATGCATGTCCCGTTCCCGCGAATGCAGGAACACCGCGTGCATCGGATCCATCGTGTTCTCGGCGACCTGCAGCCAGTTGCAGGGCATGGTGATCGAATAGGGCACCATCTCGACGTCAGGCAATTCAAACGAGTCGAACACCGGGAATTCCGGTGTTTCGGCTGCTGGCCCCATGTAGGCGAAGACGAGTCCCTTGTACTCGATGACCGGATAGGCGCCGTGGCGCGTATGCGCCTTGACGCCGCTGTCGGGGTCTCCCGGTGTTCCCAGGATCGTGCCGTCGATGTCGTAGTGCCAGCCGTGATAGCAGCAGCTGATGCCGCGTTCCTCGATCAAGCCGAATTCCAGCGATGTGTTGCGGTGACTGCAGTGCAGCTGAAGCAGTCCGTACCGGTCCGACCCGTCCCGGAACAGCACAAGGTCTTCACCCAGGATGCGGAGTCGCAGAGGAAGATCGGTGACTTCTTGGGTCATGGCGACCGGCAACCAGAACTTCCGCCAGTATTCTCCCCCGGGTGTTCCCGGACCCACATGGGTCAGCAGCGCGTCTTCGGACGGGCGTATGGATTTTTCATATCCGTCGAAACGGCCTTCCGGCGGCCTGATATGGCTGGTTCCGTTCATCACGCTGCCTCCCCATCTTGCGGCGTATGAAATCTATGCCAATAGCTTATCACGGACTCGGTAGCTTGAACCGACCCATGTCCGTAGGTGACAGTGTTCCACCAAATGGGAACGCGTGAGGGGATGCGAACGTGGTATTGCGATTGGGCTGCGATATCGGTGGCACATTTACGGATTTCGTACTGCTGGATGTTGAGTCTGGTGAACTGGAATTTTCCAAGGTCCTGACCACGCCTTCCGATCCGTCCGAGGCCGTTGACCAGGGCGTCGCAAATATCGATGGACGACGACCGGGTTTTCTGGAAGCCACGGATCACGTCATCCACGGCACGACCTTGGTGATCAACGCCCTCATTCAGCGTTCAGGCGCCAGGACCGCCCTGGTAACCACAAAGGGATTTCGGGACATCCTCGCGATGCGGCGCGAAGCCCGGTACGACACCTATGACATTACCGCGCGATACCCGCTGCCGTTGGTGACCCGTGATCTCAGGTTCGAGGTCACGGAACGGGTTTATGCCGATGGCCGCATTGCCGAGCCACTCGATGTCGACGAGGCGCGGCGCGTGCTGGATGATCTCGTCGACCAGGGTATCGAGTCGGTTGCCGTGTGCTTTCTCCATTCCTATGCCAACGCCATGAATGAACGCGCATTCGCTGACTTGGCCGCGGAACACTGCCCCGGAATTGCGCTCTCGCTCTCCTCAGAAGTCTTGCCCGAGATCCAGGAATATCCACGTACCTGCACCACGGTTGTCAACGCCTTCGTGAAACCCGTGATTGGCCAATACTTGGGGCGGCTGGAAGAGCGTTTGGCCGCCCGCGCGTTTGATCGGGGCCTCTACCTGATGTTATCGGGCGGCGGCGTGGTTTCGGCTGAAACGGCGCGGGAGTTTCCAGTGCGGCTGGTCGAATCGGGGCCGGTCGGCGGTGCGTTGGCGGCAGCACATATCGGAAGCATCGCCGGTCTGTCGGAACTGCTGTCCTTTGACATGGGCGGCACGACGGCCAAGGCTTGTTACATTCGCGACGGCCGTCTTCCGATCACGACTGAGTTTGAGGTCGATCGGGTTCACCGGTTCAAGAAGGGCAGCGGCACGCCGATTGCCGTGCCCACCGTCAACGTCATTGAGATTGGCGCCGGCGGTGGCAGTATCGCCCAGGTCAGTGATCTGGGGTTGGTACAGGTAGGCCCGCAAAGCGCGGGCGCCGACCCGGGGCCAATCTGTTATGGGCTTGGCGGCGAACTGCCGACGGTGACGGATGCCGACCTGGTCCTCGGCTATCTCAATCCGGATTTCTTTCTCGGCGGAGAGATGGGCCTGCGTTTCCAGGAAGCACACGACGGTATCCATCACGCTATTGCCGAGCCCTTGAATCTCACCGTCGAACAAGCTGCGTGGGGCATCCACGAAGTCGTCAACGAGAACATGGCCGGTGCCGCCCGCTATCACATCGCCGAGCATGGCGGCGATGCTGCCACCGCGACGATGGTAGCATTCGGCGGTGCCGGGCCGCTTCATGCTCTTGAAGTCGCACGCAAATTGGGTATCGGCAAGGTTTTGGTCCCCGTGGGTGCCGGTGTATTTTCTGCGCTTGGGTTCGTGGTGGCACCAATCTCCTACGAAGTCTCACGCACGCAGGTCACGCCTCTGGATGGCATCACCGAGGACGCCTTCGAAAGCATGTTCCGCGAGTTGGAAGCCGAAGGCAGCGCCATCGTCAGCGCCGCGCAACATGGTGTCGAACTCGTCTGCACGCGGGCGCTGGACATGTGCTACCGCGGACAGGGATCGAACATCCGTTTCGAGATCAGCGGCGGGTTGGAGAAGGGCGTTCCCTTCAACGCGATCGCGGAGCGTTTCGCGGACGAATATCGCGCACGCTACGGCTACGCCTACGACGACCTCGAACCTCAAGTGCGAACACTTCGCGTGATCGTCAGCGCGAAGGCCGACCAGCCAGTATTGGAATTGAAATTCTCTGGTGAGCAGGACGATGCGGCGGGCGCACACTGCGGCACCCGAATGGCCTATTCGGTGCCCGATGCCACATTCAAGGAGCATGACGTGTATCGGCTCGACCGCCTCGGAGATAATGCCCAACTCGAGGGCCCCGCCATTGTCGAGGCTCCGGATTCAACTTTGATTCTGGGTCCGAGGACGACCGCCGTTGCGGATGCCCGGGGCTGGCTGCTTGTGACCATAGGGTGACCGCATGACGTCTCAACAATCCCCATCTCAGTTTCCCATGTCGAATATCGACCCGATCACTTTCCAGGTGTTGTGGTCGCGCCTGATCGCGATTGCCGATGAGATGGCCGTCGCGCTTGAAAAGACGGCGTTTTCGCACGTCGTGCGCGACAACCACGACTACGCGTGTGCCGTTTACAATGCGGATGGCGAAATGATGGCCGAGGCCACGCATTGTACGCCCGGGCAAATTGGCGCCATGACCCGGGTGATGCATCAGTTCCTCGATGTCTTTCCGGCGGATACGCTGTCGCCCGGCGATGTTCTCATTACCAATGATCCGTGGTTCGGCTCGGGCCACACGCCCGACATCTTCATCGCCTCGCCGGCGTTCCTCGGCGAACATCTCATCGGCTTTGCGGCCAATTCGGCCCATCATGTCGACATCGGCGGTCGCTTGGCCTCGCCGGATGCGCGTGAAGTCTACGAAGAAGGCCTGATCATCCCGATCTCCAAGCTCATTGTCGCGGGTGAGCCAAACCGGGATTTGTTTAATATCGTGCAGCGCAATGTGCGTATGCCCGACAAGGTGATCGGCGACCTCCGCGCCCAGGCGGCCTCCAATCACGTCGGAGGGCGCCGTTTGGCCGAGATGATGCAGGAGCGCGGACTGCAATCGCTGACGGACCTGTCTTCCCAGATCCTGGCCCATACGGAGGCCAGCATGCGGGCCGTGATCGCCGAGGCGCCGGATGGCGTTTACACCTGTGATCTCGAACTCGGCAACCGTGACCGCCAGGGTAATCCACTGCACATCTGTCTGAAGCTTGAGATCTCGGGGGATCGTATACATGCTGATTTCACCGGCACCTCGAAGCAAATCGATCTGCCGATCAACGCCGTCTACAACATTACCTATGCCTACGTCGTCTTCGGCGTTAAGTGCGCCCTTCATCCGCATATTCCCAACAATGTCGGGTGTTACCGGCCGTTCACGGTGACAGCGCCGGAAGGCTCTATCTTGAACGCCACCTATCCTGCGCCCTGCATGTGGCGGACGGACATCGTCTACAATGTCGCCGAGGCGATCTTCGTGGCAATTTCGCAGAAGATGCCCGACAAGGTCTTTGCTCCCTGTGGAACCTACCCATTGTGGTTACCGATTTTCGCAGGTCAGATGGATGACGGTCGTTCGTTCGTGCAGCATTTCAATGCTGCCGGCGGACAGGGTGCTGGCCATGATCGCGACGGGATCTCGACCACCGTCTACCCTGCCAACGTTTCCAACACACCTGTCGAACTGTTGGAGATCGAGTCGCCGTTGATCTGCGATGAAAAGTACCTGCTTCAAGATTCGGGTGGTCCGGGTGAGTACCGCGGCGGACTCGGTCAGGAAGTCGTCCTGCGCAACGGCGGCGTGAACCCCATTTCGGGGACTATTATCGGCGGCCGTTACGACGCGGGAGCGCCGGGACTGCTGGGCGCGATGGCCGGCTCAAAGGGACTTGTTCGAATCAACGATGACCCCCCCTTCACCTGGCACCGCGAAATCTCACTAGCGCCGGGCGATCGACTGACACTGCGCTACCCCGGCGGTGGCGGATTCGGCGATCCCGCACAACGTGAGCGATCGCGGATAAACGACGATCTTCGAGAAGCACTCGTATCTCAGGATCAGGTGGAGAGCGTCTACGGGTCTTAGACTGGATCGTTTGATTGGCGTCGCACAACTGTCGGCCGACGCCTGCGTTTTCGTATCTGTCAACGTTCGTGACGAGCCGGATGTCGTGGTTCGATATCTGCCCTGCACTAACCCTGATTAACTTAGATATCGGGGCAGGGAAGCGGTTTTTAAATAGGGATAAACGGTTGAAATTTAGCGACTATTCACACGTCACCTTCGGTCGGCTGTCCATCGCCCAGTTTTCCAAAGGCCCGGCGACGTCGTAGTGCGCCCGACGGTCTCCGTGCGGGCTACAGGCCGTATTCCCGAAACATGGCATAATCGACGGCGCGGCCGATGCCACGGCGCAGGCCTTCGAGGCGATAACACTGCCCCGCCGCGATATTGGCGAGGTTCACTTCCGGACCAAACTGTTTGATGATCTCACCGTGTTGCTGCGGGAAGCGGTAGGGATCGCCCTCGATCAGTGCGTGGGGAAACCAAGGCTGCTCGGAAAGCTTCGCGAAATCGCCCGGTGACGCTTCCTCCAACAAATCGAGTTCACTCTGTTCCAGGATCACGTGGTGCGCACCGGCATCCATGGCGCCCTTGATCATTCCGCCGACCTCATCGAGATCAAATGGGGCGTCAGGGTTCTTGCGGCCGAACTCCCAAATGACCTGAAATCCCCGTTTGGCCGCGCGCGCGACGAATTCGTGGCGTTCGTCCGAATCGAGGGTCACATAGTTCTCGGAAATTTCGAGGGCCGGAACGCCGAGCCGCTCGACATGATCCAGCATGTCGTCGACTTCACCGCGGAGATAAGCGTATTCGAACAGGACACCACCGGTGTAGGCGACTACGTCGTTGTCGCGGTAGATTGCGATGTTCGCCTTGACGGCGTCTTCCGGCATCAGAATTGCGTTCATTGCATAGATTTTGGCCATGTCGATGAAAGGGGCAGCGCAGGCCATGAGGTCGCGCAGCCCATGTTCGCCGGTCCAGCCCATTTCATCGGGCCCGAAGTCGATCATCGCCGTGATTCCGGCGGTACGCGGTTTTTCGGAACGGGGGGGTGGTGCAAAGGTCATGGCCTCCTCCATCATGTTCGACGGGAATCAGCATTCTTTTTTGAACGAAGGCAACTGCGGACCATGATCATAGACGTCAAAGGCGTTCAAGTTCCGGCACTCGGGCTGGGAACATATTCTCTACAGGGACAGCAGGGCGTTGAACTTGTACGTACAGCGCTGGACATCGGCTACCGGCATATCGACACGGCGCGAATGTATGGCAACGAGGCCGAGGTGGGACGCGCGGTCCAGGACTCAGGCGTTGACCGGAGCGATATCTTCATCACCACGAAGATCTGGCCGGATGATCTCGCCTATTCAGACGTCAAGCGCTGTGCGGACGACAGCCTCGGCAATCTCGGAACGGACTACGTTGATTTGCTGCTCATCCATTGGCCGAGCAAAAAGATTCCCCTGGACGAGACCCTGACGGCGTTCGCCGAGATCAAGGCGGCAGGGAAGGCCCGGCTCATCGGGGTCAGTAATTTCAATACGGCGCTGATGAAAGAGGCCGTGGAGCAATGCGGCGCCGATATCGCCTGCAATCAGGTTGAATACCATCCCTTGCTTTCGCAGCGCCCGGTCCTCGATCTCGCGCGCGGCTACGGCATGATGTTGACGGCCTACAAACCGGTCGCAGAAGGACATGTGCTAGAGGAGCCGCTGCTGAACCGGATCGGCGAGAGCCACGGTAAGACAGCAGCTCAGGTGTCTTTGCGTTGGCTCATTCAACAGCAGGCGGTGGTGGCAATCCCGAAAACCGGCAACGTGGCCCGCTGCCGCGAGAACTTCGACATCTTCGACTTTGAACTCTCGGCTGATGAAATGATCGAGATCACGGCGCTAACCTCGCGAAACAAGCGTCTCCTCGACGTCAGCTTGGGCCCTGTCTGGGACGTGCCGTAATCGCCGAATGTGATGGGTGATGTTTGCTACGCAGCTTGACGCTTGGTGTCGTCGTATTCCATGAAGTGGGCGGTCTCGGCTGCGGCTTTCTCGCCGCACAGGCGGCTCACGATGTGCAGCGACATGTCTATGCCTGCCGATACGCCGGCTGACGTTACGACTTTGCCGTTATCCACGAAACGCCGGTCGTCGTGGATCGTCGCCGTCGGCGCCAGCTCCTTGAGTTCATCGATGGAGACCCAATGGGTCGTCGCTTCCAGGCCGTCCAGAAGGCCCGCAATGGCCAGAATTCGCGCGCCTGTGCAGACGGATAACACCAGCTCTGCGGGTTCGGCCTTGGCTGTCACCCAGTTCAGCATGACGGGATTTTTCTCTTCGACGCGGGTTCCCGGTCCACCCGGGACGATCAGGATATCGGGCTCGGGACAGTCGGCGAACGTGTATTGGGGAACGACTTTGAACCCGTTTCGGCCCTCCACGGACGCCTCCGATTCGGCGACCAGGTAAACATTGAACGAGTCGGGATCGGCAACCTGGGTCGCAACCGAGAACACTTCGTAAGGTCCGGCAATATCCAGGACCTCGACCTGGTCGAATACGACGATACCGACGTTGCGCTTGCGTTCGGCCATTTCTCTGTACCCTCTCCCGGACCCGGTTTTGCCCTAATTCCTGGACCTGCCCTAATTCCCGGACCGAATTGCCGCGACTGCTTCTTGGCCGATGATCAAGCCGGTCGTATAGGCGACGAGCAGTCCGTTGCCTGACATGTATCCGCCTGCCGTGTCGCCCGACAGCCCGACCATGGTATTGCCACCTGCATAGAGGTTCGGAATCGGCGACCCGTCCGGGCGCAGCACCCGGCAGGACGTATCCACTTTGAGGCCACCCTGGGTATGCCCCATCGCGCCCGTGATGCGTGAGGCATAGAAGGGTGCGGTGAGCGGCTCGGTGAGCTTTTTCCGCTCCAACGCATCTCGTCCGGCTTGCACACCGTTGTTGTAGGAAGCGACCGTCTCCTGAAGGACATCGGCGGGCAGGTTAAAATGTTCGGCAATTTCGGCGACGGTGTCACGGATCTCAATCCCGCCCTTGCGCATCGATTCCTTCATGACGTGCATGTTCTCCGTCATGTGCTGGATGCGTTCGTCCCAGATGAACACGGCGAAGCTATCCGGCTGCGCCCGGTAGACAGCGGCGAGTTGTGAGTAATCCTGTTCTTCATTGACGAACCGCTTTCCGGTCTTGTTGACCGCGATGCCGCCCTCATTGATCACCCCAGGGGTCAGGCGCGTGCCATCCTCGAAGATGCAGTCGCGGCCCTGGTAGCCGGTCATTTGATCGACCGCTGCGCCGGCCTCCATGCCCCAGAGGATTCCTTCGCCCGTATTGGTTTTGGCACCGATTGTGGGAGCTTCCGCCATTTCGGGGATGTACTGGGCCAGCATGTCGCGATTGGCGTTGAAACCGCCGGTGGTCAGCACGACCTTCTTCGCGCCGATGCGAATTTCGCTACCGTTCCGTTCGGCGGTCACGCCGATGACGGCACCAGCCTCATCGACAACCAAACCGGATCCCGGAGTCTTGTCGTGATAGTCCGTGTTGTCCCTCGACGTGAAGTACGAGCGCATCTGTCCGATGATGGGCACACCGATCCGGGTGGGGTGACTATGCATGCGGCTGTTGGTGTGTCCGAACCACGTCACCTCGGGCGCAAACTCGATATCCACGCCGAGCCCGTCGATGAACCAGTGGATCGTTTCCGCCGAGCGGCGGCACAATTCAAGCGTGATGTCCTGATCGCTCTTGTGGCCGTTCTTCTTGAGGATGTCTCCCGCCATGATCTCAGGCGAATCTTCGATTCCCGCGGCCCGTTGCAGGCGCGTTCCCGCGGCGGGGATGAAGCTGCTCGTGATGACGGACGTGCAAGGGTCGTCGGAGTCTTTCTCCAGCAACACGACATCGACGCCGCCTTCCACCGTTGCCGCTGTCCCTGCGGCCATGAGGCCGCACCCGCCACCGCCAACGACCACAACATCCGTTTCGATATCCCAAGCCATTTTCTTTCCCTCTACGATGAAACCAGTGCGGCCGCACCTTCGCCGCCGAGGCGGCCCAGTGTCGTCGCAGTCATGAGTCCCGCTCCGGACGTATAGCCCCAGCAGGATGGACCAGTGAGTCCGCGGGCCGCTCCGCCGCCGGCAAACAAGTTCGGTAGCGCCTCATGTGAGCCGTTGCGCAGCACGCGCGCCGCGCTGTCGATGACCAAGCCACCTTGCGTGTGGAATAGGGCGCCCGTGACGCGCACGGTATAGAACGGCGCCTCCAGAGATGAGTTGTCGCCGAAGTCCCGGTCGAAGGGATCGGCCTTGCGGCCGGCGATGATCTCATTCGTCTCGGCGATGGTCTCGGCCAGAGCATCCTTCGGCAGCTCCGTGATTTCCACGAGCTGATCGAAGTTGTTGGCCTTGCGGATGGCGCCGGCCTCTACCGATTCCTTTTGGTGATTGAACTGCATGGCCACATTGTGGGCAGTTTCGTTGAAGATCGTCCAGGCGATGTTTCCGGGCTGGCGAATGACCTCGATGGCCTGCTCGGAATAGCCGCGATTCTCGTGGCTGAATCGCTTGCCGTCCGTATTGACCATGATGCCGCCTTCGGTGATCGAGGGCCAGCCGATGTGCGTGTTGTGGGGCGTGGCGACGGCTCCGTGCCCCTGATAGCTGCCCATATCGGCGACGTCCGCACCGAGCTCAAGGCCCCACTTCACGGCGTCACCCTTGTTGCCGACGTGTCCGAAGTAGAGCGCCTCCGCGATCTCGGGGATGTACTCCTGGACCATCTCCGGGTTGCCGCCGAATCCGTTGCAGGCAAGGATCAGCGAGCCGCAGCCCACGTCTTCATAGTCGCCGCCCGGACGCTGGATTCGAATACCCGCAATCTTGCCGTCCTCATCTGCGTAAAGGTCGGTTGCCATCGCCGCGGTCAGCATATCGATCCCTTCGCGGGACACCGCGCCGAGAAGACTCGTCAACAATTCGGCGCCGTCGCGGTTGGGCGTGCCGTGCATGCGATACTTCTTGTGGCCGGGGTAAAAGAAGTCGGTCAGGACTTCCAGCGGCGCGCCGTAAGTGTCGGTCAGCCAATCGACTGTGACCGTAGAGCCGCGTGATATCGCCAGCGCCATGTCCTTGTCGGTCTGCTGCTTTGCCTTCTCCATGATTTCTTCGGCGAAATCCTCGGGCGTATCGGTGATTCCCGCCGCCTTCTGGAGTTTCGTGCCCGCTGCGGGGATCTGGCCCCCGGACAAGGACGTACTGCCGGTCGGCGGATCGTCGCGCTCGATCATCAAAACGCCAGCGTCGCGTTCGTTGGCGGCCAGGGCCGCGCTGCAGCCGCAAGCCCCCGCGCCGATCACGACAACTGGCACGGAGATGTCGAAAAGCTTCCCGCTCGATCTAATAATTCCCATGGGTATCAGCCTCTGAAGGGGACGAAATTCCACCCTAGTTGGCCGTCACTATACCGTGACCGTATCGCGTGCAACCAGTCATGGCGGCGGTGGTAAATATTCTAATGAAAAATAGAGTGATACGGCGCGTTGACTCGCCGCGGCCGCTCCCCTGTAATCCCGGAAATCGCGCATCTGTGCGGCGCTACAACACAGGGAGATCACCGTGGCCAAAAAGAAAGTCCTCGTCATCGTTCCATTCCCGATGACCGAAGAACAACTCGGTTTCCGGCAGGAACAGCACGAATCTCTCGACTTCGGACCGGACATTGAATTCCACTACCGGCCGGTCCGCGCCGCCGGTGGCAACCTGGTCAGTGCGTATGACTGGACCATCGGTGACCTGGTCGTTCTCGAAGCCGGACTCAGTGCCCAGGACGATGGCTATGACGCGGTCTGCATCGATACCATGAGCGATTCCGGTGTGGCCGCATTGCGCACAATCTTGGACATCCCGGTCATCGGTCCGGGCCGTGCGTCCTTCCTCATGGCCATGCTGCTGGGCGACAAATTTGGCGTGCTGGCGATGTGGGACCGTTGGTCGGGTCTCTACAAGAAGACCATGGAAGAGCTCGGCATCGGCCATAAGTTCGTGGGCGTGCACAGCATCGATGCCCCGGTCGACAACCGGAACCTGCTCAGCGGCAAGGAAGACGAGACCTTCGCCATGCTTGAGAAAGGGTGCTGGGCGCTGATCAACGATTACGGAGCCGACGTGATCTGCCTCGGATCGACCTCCATGCACCAGTCACATGCCTATCTCATGGAAAAGATTCCCGTGCCGATCATCAATCCGGGTCCGGTGACCTACAAGGTCGTGGAGGCCGTGTTGGGTCTCGGCCTCTCGCACAGCCGCCAATACTACAAGCCCCCCATCGTGCGGGTCGACGAAACGCTCACTGCCATGCTCGACGGGGCTGTCGAAGCGCAGAAGAAATCTTAGAACTGTCGTAGGTTCACAAAGAGGGAGATAAGCCATGCCGAAGGCTTTGGTGCTGGTGCCGTTCGCACTCGATGAGAGCGGTATCGCAAACCGGCGCGCGCAACTCGACTACGTGCGTCTGGGTCCGGATATCGAGTTCGATTTCAAGGGCGTGACGGCGGGTCCAAAGAGTTACATGAGCCCGCATGACTTCGTGCTTATGGATATGGCGATCTTCGAGGCCGGGATGAGCGCCCAGGATGACGGCTATGACGCCGTCTGCATCGACACCATGAGCGATTCGGGTCTTGATGCGCTGAGGTCTGTTCTCGATATTCCCGTCATCGCGCCGGGCAAGGCGGCGATGCTGTTCTGCCTGACGCTGGGTAACAAGTTTTCCATCATTTGTCAGTGGGAATACGCCGTCCTGCGAACGACCAAGATGATAAGGGCGCTCGGGCTGCAGGATTTCTGCGCCGGGGTGATCAACTTCGACGTCCCGCCCGACTATGCCAACCTGCTCGATGGCAAGGAGGACAAGGTTTTCCCTAAGATGCAGGCGGCCTGCGAACAGGCGATGGAGGCCGGCGCGGACGTCGTCTGCCTTGGATCAACGACCATGCACCAGGCGGCGGAATATCTGGCGGACAAGCTGCCCATCCCGATCGTCAATCCGGGGCCGCTGACCTACAAACTCGTCGAATCGGTGATCGATCTCAAGCTCACGCACAGTCGAAAGGCCTACCCTCAGCCCCTCGACCCACACCCCGAAATGATCCACGCCATGCTCGAGGCCGGCAAGAAGTCGCTGGGGTAGATCTGAATTTTCACCGAGTCATCCCCTCGAACGCCGGGGGAGTGGAGGATGGGCTGAGCCGTCTGGTTTATGGGACAGGGAACCTTGACGGCACGAACAAGGCGATGATTTAGCCCGGTCACAGCTTTCGCCTATTTGTGACCCGAAAACCTCGCGGTGGACCGTAAGACGATTTGGAATTCTTGTGTAAATTGAGATACTTGCACTTCTAAATCTTCGTTCTTGCCCTCGCGTAGCATGTTCTCCAGGCGAACGGCTTCCTGCTGCAATGCGTCCGCGCCGATGTATCCCGCACTCCCACTCACGCCGTGCACTAAATTCTCGCCGCGCGGAAGGTCATGTTGCGCTAGTGCCTGGCTCAAATGTTCGAGAAAGTCCGTGTACTGATCGTGGAATTTCCCCATCAATCTGGCGAGCAGGTCTGGCTTGACTTTGAACTTTTCCAGCGTCGCTTTGACGTCTATGCCCTCGAGTTCGCCGAGACCAGCGATGTTGTCGCTTTCGCCAGTGACGTTGTCGCTTTCGATTGACGCCGCTTCTTCGTTCCCGGCGAACGCCGTTGCCGCGTCTGGCCGACGCGACCAATTTAAAACCATCTTCATGAGAAGGTCGGATGTGACAGGTTTGGATAAAAAATCATTCATGCCGGCTGATGTGCATTTGTCCCGCTCTTCGGCGAGAACATGTGCCGTCATGGCGATGACGGGAAGGTCTTCAGGCGTGTGGTTCTTGCGCATCATGCGTGTCGCCTCCAGGCCATCCATCACCGGCATCTGCACGTCCATTAGCACGACGTCATAAGGCGCCTCAGATTCACCGACCATTTGCAAGGCTTGGCGGCCGTCTTCCGCAATATCCACGCTCGCGTTGGCCTCGTTCAACATTTCCGTCACCGCCAGTCGGTTGACTTCGTTGTCTTCGACCAGCAGCACCCGGATGCCGGTAAGGCTCCCGCTGATCGGATTTTGCGTCTCGGATAGCGGAGCGGAAGATGGATGGCTCGATGGGCGTGCCGATACATCGGAAATTGTCACGTACAACTCTGCTGAAGATACCGGCTTCAGAAGCAGTGCGGCGACCCCGGCAGCTTCGGCCTTCTCGGCAATTTCTTGCCGATCGTACGCAGTGACCATGATGATGGTGGGTATTGAGGGTCGATTCGCATCTTGGCTGATCCGAGTCGCGGTCTCGATGCCGTCCATCCCCGGCATTTTCCAATCCATGAGAACCATATCGAAGGGTTTGTTATCACTGATGGCCGCTCTTTCGATTGCTTTCAGGGCCTCGGGGCCGGACCCCACCGCTTCGAATTCAACGGGTAGGTGCGAGAGAGCCTGACACAGCAGTTCGCGATGCCCATCGGTGTCGTCGACAACGAGAATTTTCGTTCCGGAAATTCCTACCAGTGCGGGTGGGTCGTTCTCGACACTGTCGGCTGGCACACCGAATTCGGCCGTGAACCAGAATGTGCTGCCCTGGCCCGGTTCACTCTCGACATCGATCTGTCCGCCCATTCGCTCGACAATTTGACGGCTGATGGTCAATCCAAGGCCGGTGCCTCCGAATTTTCGTGTCATCGACCCGTCTGCCTGCGTGAAGGCGTCGAACAACCGAGCTTTCTCCCTGATAGCCAGGCCTATTCCGGTATCGCGGACGGCGAATTTGAGGATCACGCGTGAGTCCCGTTGATCTTCTACATCCACTTTGACGGCAACTTCGCCGGCGTCGGTGAACTTCACGGCATTGCTCGTGAGATTGATCAAAACTTGCAAGAGGCGAGTCGGGTCTCCGAGCAGATGTCGGGGAATATCGGGGGAGAGTGAAAAGAACAATTCAAGGCCCTTTTCATGGGCGCTGGTCGCAACGACGCTGGCAATGTTCTGAATGATCTTTCGGAATTCGAAGTTGATCTCCTCGAGTTCCAGCTTTCCGGCCTCGATCTTTGAGTAATCCAGGATCTGGTTCACAAGTTCGAGAAGGAGTTGTCCCGACGTTTAGATCTTTTCGGCGAAATCCCGTTGTTTGGGGTTCAACTCCGTCCGAAGGGTGAGGTCACTGAAACCGATCACGGCGTTCAAGGGGGTCCGGATCTCGTGACTCATGTTGGCTAGGAATTCGCTCTTTGCCTGGGCTGCCGCGTCAGCCGCGGCCTTGGCCACGTTAAGTTCCGCGACTTTCTGTTCGAGTTCATCTCGTGCCTGGCGCAATTCTTCGCCGCGGCGCGCCAATTCTTGCTCGGCGAGTTTGCGTTCGCTGATATCGTATATCCAGCCAAAGTGGGTGCCATCGTTTGCGCTTGTCGGTGCGAACGACGTCAGCGCCCAAATGGGTGAACCATCTGCGTGCCGATACTTCATTTCGAAGTCCTGGACCTGACCCTCGGCTCTGACGCGCGACCACAACCTCTCGCGATCTTCTGGATTCCAATATAGATCGACGGCATTGGTCGACATGAACTGTTCGCGCGACATGCCATAAATGTCTGCCATCCGCGCGTTGACGAATATCATGTTGCCATTCGGGTCCACGATGTCGGCACCAATCGGACTCGAATCGAGCAGTTTCTGAAGACGTGCTTCGCTGGCTCCAAGTTGTTCGCGATTTTGGACTTGCTCGGTTACTTCAGTTGCGAACATGACGATTTTGACGGGATGACCGTCTGGATAGAGGATCGGCGAGTAGGTTGCCTTTAGCCAGACCTCCTTGCCATCCTTACCTAGATATTTGAAATCTTCTGCTTGATGTTGGCCGTCACTCAGGGTCTGCCAGAATTTTTCGTAGTCATCACTGGCCGCGAAGCTCGGCCAGGATCTGTTTTTTGTCGTCATCAATCTCAGTGGGTTTGTGGTCAATCGCACATAAAGTACCGAGATTGTAGCCGGCCTTAGTTTGGAGCGGTGCACCAATATAGAAGCGGATGTTGGGCGCCCCGGTTACCAGGGGGTTGTCCTGGAACCGAGGGTCTAATGTAGCGTCGGGAATAATCAGCGTTTCCGTGCCCATAATCGCGTGGGCGCAAAAGGCCACCTCGCGCGGTGTCTCCTGTGCGTCGAGTCCGACTCGCGATTTGAACCATTGCCGCTTTTCGTCAACGAGGGAGACCAGGGCGATGGGAACATCCAGGCAACTGGCGACGATTCGCGTGATTCGTTCGAAGCTCTCTTCAGGCAATGTATCGAGAATGCCGTAACGCTTGAGCTCGTCAAGGCGTGCAGATTCATCGGGGGGGCAAGGGTAAGATCATGATTACCTGTTGAGGTGCCAGGCTCTGGTTATGCCAGATCGGGTTGAGCATGCACAGTGAATCGAATTGGTCTGTCGTGCGGTCCCGGTTTCGGGAACTAAACTTCTGACTTCGTGAGCTGAATTGGTGCCACGGCCTTAGCTGCGCCACTTAAATGATTCGTTATCGACGACCACCCGATTGCGTGCAAGCGGCGTCCATGATGCTTGAGGCGGCTGGATATACCGTCACGTCGAGCAAGGACAGCAGCAACCCCCCGGCTGCTGGACCATCACTCAAACAGGATTGACTCTTCGAGGCCCATTACAGAAGAGCAAATACAAGGAATCCTACCGGGTCGCAACCTGCTTTAGGTGCCGGTGGTTTCTTCGACGATCTTAGCTGCTTGTTGAATCTGTGTTTTAGACATGCTCTCGAGCAGATCGTCCCGAAAATCTCGGACTCTGACTCTCAAATTTTCAGACTTTGTCACTTTGAGCGCCAGCAGGGCCCAGCGCAGTGCGACCATATAATCGACCTTTACGCCGACGCCGCGCTTGTGATGCATGGCGAGGCGATAGCCGGCTGTCGGATGTCCTTGCTCGGCGGCTTGCGTGTACCAATGGATCGCTCTCGGAAGATCCCGGTGCTTTCCTTTGAGGGTGGAATATAGATATCCAAGATTGTACTGCGCGGTGACAACGCCTTGTTGGGCAGCACTCTCGAACCATCTCAGCGCGGTGTTCGTATTTTTGGCCACGCCCCGTCCATGGAGGAACAGTAAGCCTAGATTTGATTGCGCCTTGGCATGTCCGGCTTCCCCCAGTAGTAGGCCCTGGCGAAATCGTTGTTTCGATAAGCCTTTAGGGCGTTTTTGAAGCTCTTGGTAACTCTCGTTTGGGCTGTGGAAGCTGTAACGCTCTTGGCGTGCGCGTCAGGCTGATACAACAGAGTTACCAGCAACATTGCTGTGCCGAATATCAGGATCTTAGCCAGATTGTCGTACTGGAAAATCTTCATTTGGGGACCATTCACCACATTCGAATTAAAGGACTAAACGGATCATTACCGTTGCTCGTAGAGGTACATAGACGAGCAATGTGTGAAGATACCCAAAGAGATGTGAAGAACTTGTTAAATGCTCCTCAATCAGGCTTTGAATTTTGAGATGGGGATTGGCGCCCCCTGAATCGTACTTCCCAAGGATTCGCTGCGGCGTAGCCTATGGCGCAGCCGGGTCGGGGGAGGCTAAAAGGCGACGATCAAGAAATTCCCTCCCCCTTGATGGGGGAGGTTAGGTGGGGGTGACCACGAATAGACTACCGGCCTACCTCAAGTGAGGCAGCACTTCCTTTCCGAACAACTTGACCGCCTGGACAACAGACTCGTGTGGGATACCGGGAAAGTTGAGCCGGATTTGCAGATGCGTAATTCCCACATCTCGATGTTCGAGACATCCGCGGATGCAATCCTCGGGGTCTCCGACGATGAAGCGGTCGTTGGCGAGGTCTTTGATTGACATCTCTGCATTGCCGTCATCGCCCGTATTCTTGTCCATGCCCCAAGAAAAATAGGTCTCGAACTTTTTAGCGATGTACTGGCCGCCTTCTTCCCAGGCTTTCTCGCGGGTCTCGGCCACAAAGACCTCGACGTTGCGCGCGATTTCTCGGGGCGGTGGCAGGCCGGCCTCTTCGCGGGCCTGATGGTATATGGGGAGCTGTCGCTTGATCTCGCTGAAGGTCGGTACGGATGATCCGGCCCAGGCATCACCAAGGCGTGCCGCGCGCTTGACGGCAGGGTCGGCCGTCGCGCCGATCCAGATTTCCGGGCGGGGGTTCTGCAGCGGCTTCGGGCGGATTGACAGGTTCTTGAAGCGTACGTGCTCGCCTTCGAACGTGGCATCGTCCTCCTCCCAGAGGAGTTTCAGCGCCGCAATTTGCTCCTCGAAGCGGGGAACCCGAGTCTTGCGGTCGACGCCCATGCTCTCGAATTCGATCTCGCGATAGCCGAGCCCAATTCCAAGAATCAGCCGGCCGCCCGAGATGACGTCCATCGTCGCGTATTGTTCGGCGATATCGACGATGTTGTGAAGCGGCAACAGAACCATGTTGGTGCCGATCATCATGTCGCCGGTCTCGGCCGCGAGACGCGCCAGCAGGGGCGTGGTTTGCAGGAATTGATTGGGGTAGGTGAGGTAGTGCTGTCCCAACCAGAATGAATCGAAGCCCGCGTCCCGGATGGCCCGGGTCTGTTTAACGGTGTCTTCGAATTCGTGCCGAATGTCCGCTTCGGGCGGGTGCTGGCTGCCGAGAAAAACGCCGACTTTCATAGTCGCTCCCAATAGATGTTTCGTGACCAATTGATGCGTTGTGAAGTGTCGTCGATGACATCGGCTCGAATACCGATGTCCGCGACATCATGCCTGTGGATAGTCGCGAAAGGATAGGCCCGTATTGGCTTCAGCCTGATTCAGCAATCGTGCGGCCTTCAAATTGGCCTGTTCGACGAGCCGGGACTCGTCGACCCTCGTGAGCTTACCGTCTTCCACGACGACCACGCCATTGACGATGGTGAGCTTCGCCTGGGAATCCGATCCCGACATGAGCAATCCGCCCAACGGGTCGGCCAGGGCCCCGACATAGCCGATGCGGCGCATGTCGAATGCCGCCACGTCGGCAGCCAACCCGGGTTCGAGACGTCCGATATCGTCACGTCCGAGCACGGCGGCCGCCGTGCGTGTAGCCATGACAAGAACATCGTGAGGTGTCAGCCAGTTGTCCAGGGGGTCCGCATCGTCTTCGCTCCCGACGCGATGCAGCAGGAGCGCGAGCCTGAGATCGGCGAGAAACGCACCTCCGTCGTTGCTTGCGCCGCCATCGACCCCGACCCCCACTTTGACGCCGGCGCGGCGCATATCGGCGATGGGCGCGACGGCATAGCCAAGGCGGATGATTGTCCTGGGACAGTGGGCGACTCCGCAGCCCCTATCGGCGAACATCTTTATTTCCTCGGCATTGAGTTGTGTGCAGTGGGCGAATCATGTCCGCGGACCGAGCCATCCGGACTTATCCAGGAACTTGATGGGCGTGTCCCCGGTGAGTTCCAACGCCTGTGCTCGCTCGTTTCCCCGTGGACGGTAATGCGTGTGAAGTCCACATCCGTGCTCTTTCGCAAGATCTGCGATACGGCTCATGAGTGACGGCTTCTCATAGGTGACCGCCGTGGGGCCGAGGTCGAGACGGAGCATGGAGAGGCGGCTGGAATCATGATGGCGACGAACATCCGCCTCCATGCGCGAGAGCAGCGTTTCTTCGTCATCGATGAAGTTCGACAGTTTGTCACCAAGAATTGGACCGAGCTGTTGCTCGATATCCCCCTCGAGGGTTGGCATACCGCTCCGAACCAGGTGCAGTCGCAATCCGATTTCCTGGGCCGCACGGACTTCTTCGCCGACCGATTCACCATCGTTGCCAGGCAGAAGGAAAGCGAGGTCGGCGCTCGTTGTGGCACCACTGAGCAGCAGTTCTCCGGCCGCGGCGAGAGCGCCCCAGTAAATGGCCTCCGGGTCGAATTCTGCCCATAGCGGATACATGCCCGCCAGCCAGTCGAGCGATACGGCGCGCTGTCCCGCCGGTATCGCGCGGGTTAAGGACTGGAAGAAATGGTGGTGAATATTGACGAAACCCGGAATGACAAGGCATCCCGACAGATCGTGGACGGCATCCGCCTGGGCAACGGGGCAAGGCTCTTGACCGATGTCTTCGATGACATTGTCGCGGATCAGGACGTAACCGTTTTCGATCACCTCGTCAGTCTCGTTGCAGGTATAAATTCGATCTGCGTTGCGTAGCAATACGGTGGTCATGACAGTCGGCACTCCTTGGTGGTGTACCTGCGGGAACGGTCAATCATGCCTCAGGCGGGATTGCCGCCAAAAAACCTGGGGAGGAAACAATGTTTGAGGAAGTGACTCGGCGGAAGCTTTTAAAGTACTCAGCAGTCACTCTTGCCGGTTTGGCCACGCATGGAATTTTGCCCGGAACTGCCCGGCGGGCGAGCGCCGCATCGGAACTTACCGTTACTCATTTCGGTGGCCCATACGCTGCGCTCAGCGATATTGTAGGTAAGCCTTTCGAGACTGCGGGACTCGGTAACGTGAACTACGAAGTCGATTACCCCGGGGTTATCATGAGCAAGTGGAAAGCTGCTCCAGACGATCCCCCCTATGATATCGGAATGCTGGTGCGGGCCGTTGGATTGAGGGCTGGCGCGAGTGGTTTGGTCACTCGTTTGACGAGTTCCGATATTCCAGCACTGAAAAATGCCCATTCGAACGCGCTTCCATCTACCGGTCACGGTGTCGCGATGATCGTGGATAGCTTGGGTTTCATGTATGACAAGACCAAGGTATCCCAGCCCCTCACCTCGTGGCTCGATCTTTGGAAACCCGAATTCAAGAATCAGATCGTTTTGCCCGCGATGCCCGCAGTGGGCATGGTGACGCTCACGTTATTGAGCTTCGCCAAGGCTTTGGGTGGCGACGAGCGGACCGTGGACGACGCCTTCGCCAAGATCAAGGAAATTAAGAACAACGTTCGAACGTTCGTGACCGATCCGAACCAGGCCACCCAATTGCTCGAACGGGGAGATATTGTGGCCGCCCCGCAGTTCAGCGTCCGTATAAGCCAAGTCCTCAAACGCAACGACAAAATTGCGCGTGCGGTGCCAAAAGAAGGTGTCCCCGCCATCCCTTATGACCTGTGCATCGCCAAGGGATCCAAGAACCAGGATCTGGCCAAAAGCTATATCAATTTTGTGCTGTCCGAGGCGATTCAACGTGATCTTGCCGCGAAGTTGTTGGCGACTCCGATACATAAGTCCGTATCGGTGCCTGAGGAGTCGCGTCAATTCGTCATGTCTGACTTCGACAAGCTATTTTTCCTCGACTACGAGTACATTGCGACCAAACAAAAGGAGTGGACCGATCGGTGGGTGCGCGAAATTCAGAGTTAGACCGAACTGTTGCTTTACACCGAACTGTCGCTCTTCATTGTGTTGATGCTGTCGTAATTTTGATGTTGCCATCAACCGATTATTAGAGGCTCAGGTGTACACTTCGGCTGGCTCGGCGCGATGCGCTGGGTCAGCCGAAGTGTTATCTCGGGCGATACCCTTTCGGTCCTATAGGAAGGGCTCGACGATGAGTTCATCCAACCGCTTCACCACTCCCAATCAGCCAGACGAAGCAGAATCACTCATGGCCAGTAACGACGTCGATCTGCGCCTTGTGGGTGTATCCAAGTCATTTGGAGCGGTCCACGCGTTGAAGGAGTGCACCGTCGACGTTCGCCGGAATGAAATCCTCGCTCTCCTTGGTCCCAGCGGTTGCGGCAAGTCGACTCTCCTCAATATCGTGGCCGGATTTCTGGAACCCGATGCCGGCGACGTCTGGCTGCGTGGTCGGCAGGTGAACGAGGTGCCGCCGAACCGTAGAAATACCGGCATGGTGTTTCAGCACTACGCGTTGTTCCCGCATATGACGGTGCGTCAGAACATCAGCTACGGATTGCACGCCAGGAAACTTCCCGCCGACGTCATCGACGAGCGCGTGAAAGAGATGATGAATCTGCTCAAGTTCGAAGGGCTCGAGGACCGCTATCCTGAAGCGCTCAGCGGTGGGCAGAAACAGCGCGTGGCTGTCGCGCGGGCGCTCGCCATCCACCCTGACGTTCTACTGCTCGACGAGGCACTCAGCGCGCTGGACAAGAACCTGCGGGAAGAGATGCAGATAGAGCTGTCCCTGTTGCTGCGTCGTCTGGGAATTACCACGATCTTGGTCACGCATGATCAGCAGGAAGCCTTCACTCTCGGCGATCGTATTGCGTTGATGGAAAACGGGCGCATCATCCAAATTGGGCAGCCCGAGGACATTTATCTCAAACCGCAGTCGAAGTTCGTCGTCGAGTTCATGGGCTCGGCCAACCGCTTGTCTGGAACTGTCGGGCTCACACGTGAAGGGGACGGCGCCGTGCACGCGCGCTGTGGCCTCGCCTTTACAATTCCCCCAGGAAGTCCGGACTGGAGTTCCGGCCAGTCGGTGCTCGCCTACGTCCGCGCAGAAGACCTCATGCTGTCTCACGAACCGACCGCGGTTCATGCGGGAGAACCGGCACGAATCGTGCTGGTCACCTTCCTGGGGGCAAAATCGCGGTTCGTGATCGAGCTTGGTGATGACCAGATAATTGTCGAGCGGTCGGGTGGGGACGGCGCCACGGGATTCTCGGAGGGCGACAACGTGTACGTCAGCTTCCCACCCGCGCGGTGTCACGTGGTCGCGGATGACTGAACGTTCTCCGGTTGCGGCGCCGGCCTCCGATTCCGCTGCCGGCGGGACCGCTATAGGGCGCGGAAAAGCAGCCCGGGTACGCCGCATGCATCCATGGCTCTGGCTGCTTCCCGCCCTGGCACTGCTGATCCCTTTCTTCGTCATGCCCCTCGGCATATTGGCCCGCAACAGCGTCTATCGGGATGATCCGACGGCGCTCATGGTCCCCGATTTCACGTTCGATAAT
>Ga0115002_10001419_pt1 | contig 33104 bp, 30 predicted proteins | sample ArcticOcean_MG_C_8_FD_89576 | JGI IMG/M metagenome (GOLD analysis project Ga0115002, IMG submission 89576) | Marine microbial communities from western Arctic Ocean - ArcticOcean_MG_CB11_86 | ecosystem: Environmental > Aquatic > Marine > Oceanic | place: Arctic Ocean: Canada Basin | collected... | reverse complement strand
GACACGGAAGAATCAAGACAACCCTGCAGAAGGCGAAAGAGTCACGCATCTTTGCTGAGCGCATGATTACGCACGGCAAAGAGGGCTCTATCCACTCCCGCAGACAGGCGGCCGCATTCATCACCGACACCAGTGTCGTGAAGCGGTTGTTTGACGAAATCGCCCCGGAGTTCGCAGATCGCCAGGGCGGTTACACCCGAGTGATCAGGCTTGGTCCCCGCAAGGGCGATGGAGCCGAGATGGTCATACTCGAGTTGGTTTCCTAGCCAGATTCGCAACTCCGGGATCCCGAGATGTTCTTAGAAACATTTGGGGGCGTTCCGGGGCTTCGATTTATCGATAATGCGAATCGGGCTCGTAATTGAATATGACGGAACGGACCTGCACGGTTCACAGTTGCAGGTCACGGAACGGACAGTACAGGGAGAGATAGAAAGCGTCCTGCCGACGATATTCGGGAAGCCGGTCAGGTTGTACCTGGCCAGCCGCACCGATGCCGGCGTGCATGGAACAGGACAGGTCGGGGCGTTTAACGTCGAGACCGAACTGAATGACCAGAAGATACGGGACGCTATAAATTACTACCTACCCGACGACGTCGCAATCGTCTGCGTCTCAAGAGTCGCAGACGATTTTGATCCGAGACGGGATGCAACAAGCAGGGAGTACAGATACACAATTAAAGACCGGCGTTCCCGATCGCCGTTCTCTCGATTCCGAACGACACACGTTAGGCATCGGTTGGACGAATCAGCGATGAACGAGGCCGCCTCCAGCCTGAAGGGTGAACACGACTTTGCGTCGTTCGCCGGACCGGCAACTCCGTCGGACGCGATCACGGTCAGGCGGGTGGAGGAATCAGGGGTCGAGCGAAACGGGGACGAGGTCGAGTTTTATATCCGAGGAAATGCGTTTGTTCACCAGCAGGTGCGGCGCATGGTCGGTGCACTGGTCCGTGTGGGCCGCGCTCAGATGGAAGGCGATCAGTTCCAGGAATTGATTGACCGGTCAGAGCGTGGACTCGCAAAAGACCTCGCCCCGGCTCGCGGACTGTGTTTGACGAAGGTAAACTATCCAGGTGCGGACGGGACCGGACTTCCGTGCACCACAAGAGATCGAGCAACGATTAGATGACCACCAAGATCAAGCCATATAACCCGAGTGCCAACGATATCGGATCGGACTGGCAAGTAATCGATGCCGATGGGCAGACGCTTGGTCGTCTGTGCACGGGTATCGCCATGTCTTTGATGGGCAAGCACAAGCCGGGCTACGTCCCGCACTTGCTCAGCGGAGACTTCGTTGTGGTGATTAACGCCGAGAAGGTGAAGATCACTGGCAACAAGGCATCGCAAAAAGAGTACCTGAGGCACAGTCAGTACCCGGGTAATCTGAAGCGAATATCGTACGAGACGATGCAGGAAAAGCATCCTGATCGGATCATCCAGCACTCCGTCAAGGGAATGCTGCCGAAGACAAAACTCGGTGCCCGGATGTTGTCCCGGCTTAAGATCTACGCCGGATCAGAACACCCGCACGAGGCGCAGATCACGGGCGCAGAGATTGCGCGATCCAAAAAAGGGGATGCCTAGTTGACGGACCAGCACTATTACTACGGAACGGGTCGACGAAAGAGCGCAGTTGCGCGCGTTCGTCTCTACCCGACGCCCGGCGGCATCACCGTCAACGGCAGGCCCGCCAATGAGGCACTTCCCGCCGAGAAGATGATCTTCGAAGCATCAGCCCCTCTTCGCACCGTCGAAATGATGGACAACGTGACCGTTGTCGCCAAGATCACCGGCGGCGGCACTTCCGGCCAGTCCGGCGCACTCGCGCACGGCATCGCCCGTGCGCTTCTCGTGATGGACCCCAACCTGCGCGCTTCCCTGCGTGCCGGCGGCCACCTGACACGGGATGCCCGGGTCAAGGAAAGCAAGAAGTACGGCCTCAAGAAGGCTCGCAAGGCGCCCCAGTACACCAAGCGCTAACCCGGCTGGGTGGCTATGCCCTGCGGGGCGGATCCGATTTGGCGCTTATCTAGATCAGATGGGACACCCCTGGCGATTGTCGACGGGGGTGTTTCGAGTTCTGGCTCTGGTGCTACCGGATCGTTAGCCGAGCTCTGCGATCACGCAACGCTCCAGCCCGGCGAGGTCCAGTTCTACTCGCACCCTGGCTGATGGCAGCGCTTCTGATAGCGCTTGTACGGTCCCGGCGTAGGTCAACGGATCGATCTCGAAGAGCGCTATGCTGCCGGACGCATCCATGATGGGTTCCAACATCGGCGCAAGACGACGCACAACGTCGAGACCTTGCTCACCCCCATGTAATGCCAGCCGGGGCTCTCCGAGGATTTCTGGGCCTGCGGATTCGAGCGTGTCAGAGCGTACGTATGGCAGGTTGGCGAATATCACCCGGTAGGTGCGACCCGACAGAGGCCCGGCAAGATCGCCTTCAAAGAATTCGATGCGATCTGCCACAGAAAGCCTTTTCGCGTTGGACCTCGCCACTTTCAGCGATTCTGGCGACACGTCCACCGCGTCCACATGCGCCCCGGGAAGCTCCGCCGCTATCGTCACAGCCAGGGTTCCGCTCCCCGTCCCGATGTCTGCTACCTGAAGCCCGGACGATAACTCAGGGTTCTCGGTGCCCCAACCGAGCGCCAGGTCAATAAGCAACTCCGTCTCCGGTCGCGGGATCAAAACATCAGGCGTGACCTCAAGTTCACGGCCGTAGAAGGCCCTTTGGCCCGTGATGTAGGCGAGCGGCTCGCGAGTTTCACGGCGCTCGGTCAGGCGGTGCAGCTCCGCTACCGCGGCAGGCTCGACCCGGTCGTTCAGTCCGGCAAACATGCGGGCGGAGTCGATCTTCAATACATGCTGAAGCAGGAGTTCGCCCTCGAGCTGATACTCCTTGATGCCGATAGCCTTCAGTCGGGCGCGCGTCCGCTCCAATAGTTCTCTTATGGACGCGCCCGAAGGAACCCCGGCGTGGTCCCAAGAATCTTCCACAGCCTCATTAATCTCCGGAGCCGACCGACGCCAATTTTCGGGCCTGTTCGTCCCGTCGCAGGGCGTCGATAAACTCGTCCAGGCCGCCTTCAAGCACACGTGGAAGATTGTGGCTGGTCAGGTTGATGCGGTGATCCGTGATTCGGCTTTGCGGGAAGTTGTAGGTACGGATCTTCTCGGAGCGATCTCCGGTCCCGACCTGCGCCTTACGGTCTCCCGAGATCGCGTCATGTTGCTCTCGGAGCTTAAGATCCCAGAGCCGGGCGCTCAAGATTCCCATTGCGTGATGCCGGTTCTGAAGTTGAGATCGCTCTTTTTGAGATGTGACGACGAGCCCGGTCTCGAGGTGCGTCATGCGCACAGCGGTGGCGACCTTGTTCACGTTCTGTCCGCCGGCGCCGCCCGAGTGATAGATATCGATCCGGATGTCTTCCGACTTAATATCTATCTCAAGTTCGTCCGGCTTTGGCAGCACAGCGACGGTCGCCGTGGAGGTGTGAACCCGTCCCTGCGACTCTGTAGTGGGAACACGCTGGACTCGGTGCACTCCGCTCTCAAACTTCAGTCTGCTGAAAGCGCCCTTGCCGTGGACCTCAAAAATAACTTCGCTGACGCCGCCAATTCCTGATTCATTAATGTCGACCAGTGTGACCTTCCAGCCGGTCGTCTCGGCGTAGCGCTGATACATCCGGTAAAGCTCTGCGGCGAACAGGCCTGCCTCGTCGCCACCTGCGCCCTTCCGGATTTCGACGATGGCGTCGACCTCGGCCGTCGCATCAGGAGGCAGGAGAGCCAATTCCAGCTCTTCGGTGATACGAACCTCGTCCGCCTGCAGCTCCTGGACTTCGTCTCGGGCCATCTCAGCCAGTTCAGGATCGCTCTCAGCCGCCAGTATCTCTTGAGCGCCCTTAAGCTCCGTCCCCACACGCCCGTGTTGCCCCGCAAGCTGCACGATGTCATGAAGGCGCGAGTACTCCTGGCCGAGTCGTCGTATCGCGTTGGGATCGGTCGCGACAGCAGCGTCGGCCATCTCGCGTTCGACTTCGGTGTGGCGATCAACGATCGCCTGTATCTTTTGAAGAGTGGAATCAAGCACGAATTCAGAATATCACGCAGACGGGCAACGTCCGAGTTATCTGGGGACGTTATGGAGGTCACGGCGCCCGCGCCCGGGGCGACCAGTTATAGCTCGTTAGTCGGTCCGGACAGCGTTTGCGATGACTTCTACGCTCAACGACACCCCACTCTGGTCGGCATCGTCCTGAAGCGGCCTCAGAGCGCCTTCACCTGACTCAAGTTCACGATCGCCGATGATCAGCGCGTACCGAGCATTCATCGAGTTGCTGTAACGCATCTGCGCTCGCATGCTGCGTCCGGCTGGAGCGACAAGCACGCCAAGGCCGTGCTCCCGAAGTCCAGCGGCCAGTGCGGACGCACGCAATCCCGCCTCGTCTCCAAGGTGGACGATCACGACATCTGGCCCGATCACAGGCGGGACAAAACCATCCTGTGATTTCACTTCCGAAATAATCCGGTCCAGCCCGAGGGCGAACCCGATACCCGGCGTTGGCGCACCGCCGATCTCCTCGATCAACCCGTCATAGCGGCCCCCGCCAAGCAACGTAGTTTGCCCCGCGGCTTTCTCCGGCTCGATCTCAAACACGGTACGTGTGTAGTAGTCGAGACCACGGACGAGACGGTGGTCGACGGAGTAATTGAGGTCCGGATAGGTGTCTTTCAGTCCAGCAAGCAACGCGATTACCGAGGTCCAGTGCGCCTCACAACCGTCACACAGGAAGTCGGTCGATTTCGGAGCGGCGTCGCCAACCCCCTGACACTGAGTCTTCTTACAGTCCAGCAATCGAAGTGGCGCGCGCTCAAGTCGCTGACGGTCGTCGTCGCAGACCTCGTCGATGTGGCCGCGGTAGTACTCACGGAGCGCGTCAAGATAGGCCGGGCGGCACACAGAATCCCCGATGCTGTTGATCCGAAGCGTCGTGCCGGTGATGTTGAGGGACCGGATGTAGGACCATCCAAGCTCTATCACCTCAACGTCCACATTCGGCGAACCGTCCCCGATCGCCTCGATACCAAACTGTCGTAGCTGCCGGAAACGTCCAGCCTGGGGGCGTTCATATCTGAAGAAAGGCCCGGTGTAGTACATCCGCACCGGCTGTGGCTGGTTGTGCAGGCCGTGCTCGATGTATGCCCGGCACACGCCCGCCGTCCCTTCCGGCCGCAACGTAAGCGAATCCCCGCCGTGGTCCTCGAAGGTGTACATCTCCTTCTGGACGATATCGGTGGCGTCGCCAACCCCGCGTTCGAACAGGTCGGTCGGCTCAAACAACGGCGTGTCTATCCGTCCGTAGCCAAATCGGGCAGCGGTTTTGGCCGCAGCATCGAGGGCGAACGACCAGTAGGGCTGATCTTCAGGGAGTATGTCGTAGGTGCCGCGGGGGGCGCGAAAGGATGGCATCAGGCCAACTCCTTCAACTGCGGCCTTCCGGGTCCATACCCAGCAAGGAGCGCAGAGATAACCGTGTGTCGGTGATTACGCCGGATTCACAGCTCCGTAACTACATAGTTCGGAGATCTACGAACCCAGCCCCGCATGCTGGAATACCTTGCCTTCCGTCTTGATTGACGGGGCGATTATCATTTCAGCCTTGTGCATCTCTTCCACATTGGAAGCGCCGACTATTCCCATCGAGATCTCAAGTGCACCGACCAGGTTCTGCGTACCGTCCGTTAGCGAGGACGGGCCTTTAAGGATCTGTTCAAGGCTGGCTTTCGTGCCGACCTCGATGCGCGTGCCCCTAGGGAGGGAGGAGTGCGGTGTAGCCATGCCCCAGTTGAAGCCAAGTCCGGGGGCTTCATGTGACTGCGCAAACGGCGTGCCGATCATGACGGCATCGGCCCCTGCGGCGATCGACTTACATACGTCCCCGCCGGTCCTGATCCCGCCATCCGTGATGATCGGGACGTATCGGCCGGTGTCCTCGAAGTACTGGTCCCTTGCGAACGCAGTCTGGATAGTCGCCGTTACCTGCGGAACGCCGATCCCAAGAACCTCTCGGCTGGTGCAGGCTGCGCCCGGACCGACGCCGACGAGGATGCCAGATACGCCCTCTTCCATCAGCTGCCGAGTCACTTCAGGGCTGACGGTATTACCGACGAGCACCGGGAGTCCGATGCTCTCGACAAGCTCGGAGAAGATCAAACCCTTGAGGCTCTTCGAGATGTGCTTGACCGTAGTAACGGTGGACTGCACGACGATGATCTCTGCGCCGGCTTCCTTGACTATCGGGGCAAGCCGTTTCGTATTAGCGGGGATAACAGAAACGGCGCACGTGGCGCCGCTTGCTTTTATCTCTTCAACTCGCCGGGATACCAGGTCGTCCTGCAGCGGTTGGCTGTAAACCTTCTGGAGGAAGGCTGTCGCCTCCTCACGGGATTTACTGGCTATGTCTGAGTAGATCTCCTCGGTGTCTGCGTATCGAGTCTGCAACCCGTCCAGATTCAGTACCGCAAGCCCGCCAAGCCTGTGCAGTTCTCCGGCAAACGCCGGGTTGACGACTGCGTCCATCGCCGAGGCGAGGAATGGGATCGCAAATTCGTGCCCGTCCAGAGTGAACGATGTGTCCACTCCTTCCGGATTGACCGTTACCTCGCCGGGAGCAATTGCAACATCGTCGAAGCCATATGCGTACTTGAGTTCTTTGATCTGTGCCAACTTGGCGGGTACCCCCGTGAACGATACTAGAGGTCGAATCGATTGGCCTTTTGTTACCGGCGATTGAAGTTCATCAACGGACCCGAAATCGGGTCGGATTACGAAATTCGACGCACCATATAAAAAAGGCTATTCGGGCGAGTATACGACCGCCCTGAGCTATCCGGAAGCGGGTATCCAAAACCCGTCGCTACTCGATGTTACCGATAGCAATCACATATCGTGAATCCGTTCGTGATAACCTCGTGGTCCACCGCTAACTCCACAGGGTCCGGGTACGAATCGTGGCCGGGCGCGGAGAGGTGAGTGACGGGGCAATAGCCCGGAGATCTTTGGCCGACGGTATGGGCTATCGAGCGTAGCCGTACGGCGTGACGAAGGTCTACGAGGAGATGACCCGGCCCGCGGCATTGCCGCCCGCTCACCCCCGCGCACGTTCAGCTTTGAAGCGCATCCCGGGTTAGAGCGATCGCAAATTGACGAACAACGCCACAACTTCTGGCTCCAAGCTTCCTGACCGGGGACGGATTACCGATGTCCCGGGCATTTCTGTAGGTCACTACACAGATCTTGAGCACGCCACGGGGTGCACCGCCGTGCTGGTTGATGAGCCGACCGTCGGCGGGATCGACATACGCGGAGCGGCAACCGCCAGTCGCGAGACACAACTTCTGCACCCGCTCGCCACGGTCGAGCATATTCACGGGGTGACGCTTTCAGGCGGCAGCGTTTTCGGTCTTGATGCGGCTGCCGGGGTGGTGAGATTTCTTGAGGAGAATGGTCTAGGTCTCAAAATCGGCCGTGCCGTGATCCCGATCGTGCCCGCAGCGAACATTTTCGATCTTGGGCTTCTCTCCCACGCCGTACGCCCGAACGCAAACGATGGATACACAGCAGCCAGCGCAGCCGGCCGGGAGTTTGAACTCGGGACGGTCGGTGCGGGGACTGGCGCAACCGTGGGCAAGCTCAGAGGCGGCAATCGCTCGATAAAGGGCGGCGTCGGCACGGCGTCGGTCTCTTTAGGGGACGGCATCGTAGTCGGGGCCATCGTGACGACCAACGCCATCGGGAGTGTCATCGACCCGGACACAGGAATCGTGGTCGCCGGGCCTCGAACCGATTCCGGATTCGAGAACACGATGGACTTTTTAATAGATGACCCACCACGCCTCCGAGACCTGATGGGAATTCGCAACTCTTCCAACACCGTGGTCGGAGTGGTAGCAACCAACGTAGGGCTGGACAAGAAAGCTGCCAGCAGGTTCGCCGGCGCGGGACAGGATGCTATCGCCATGGCGGTCCGTCCGGCCCACATGTCTGGCGACGGCGACACGGTGTTCGCCCTGGCTACCGGCGCGCACCCTCGCCTGTCTGGCGAAGAAGCCATCGCCGGCACCGAGGACCGCTTAAGGGCGGCGGCGATGCGCGCCATGGTTGGCGCGATTCTCTCGTCCATCGAGCACGCGACCGGACTGGGTGGCGTACCGTCAGCCGCCGAACATGCGGCCAGTTTTGGCCCGGAGGCAAATTAGTGACCGTCGATAACGCCATCACGCTGGATGCGAACACTTCGATCGGGTTCGTTGGAGCGGGCCGTCTCGGGACAAGCGTTGCTTTGGCGCTGCAGCGCGCCGGTTACCGGGTGGTTGCTGTTAGCTCCCGTAGCTCGTCGTCTGCCGAGTCGTTTGCCGAGAGCGTTCCCGGCTGTGCGCCGGTGTCCGGTTCGCAAGACGTTGCGGACATAGCCGACGCCGTTTTCATCACAACCCCCGATGCATCGATCGAGCCGGTTGTAGACGGCATCTCGTGGCGCAGCGGCCAGGCGGTCGTCCACTGTTCCGGCGCTCGTCCGTTGAGCGATCTTTCATCGGCCAACGAATCCGGCGCCCGTACCGGTGGATTGCACCCGCTCCAGACCTTTCCGACCAGCGACAGCGCTGATCTCATATCCGGCGCATCCGCCGCGGTCGGGTCGGCCAATCCCGTGTTACTGGACTGGCTACAGAGTGTCGTCTACGCGCTAGAAGCTAATCCCTTCACGATCCGGGACGAGCACCGAGCCGCCTACCACGCCTCCGCAGTTATGGCCTGTGGCCTCGTTGCTTCCCTGATGGGTCTAGCCGCGGAGGTCTGGTCAGAGATGGGCATTTCTCGTGCCGACGCGCTCGTCGCTTTGAAACCGCTTACGGCCGCCACTGTTAAAGCCGTGGGGCGCGAGGGACTCCCGGAAGCGATAACGGGACCGGCCGTGCGAGGCGATGTCGAAACGATCCGCATGCATTTGAACGCTTTCGAAAGCCTGTCTCCGGAGTTGGGCCATGCGTACACGGCGCTCAACTACGACGCTATGTCGCTTTTCGAGGAGCGGGACGGCCTCTCGCCGGAGGCCGCCGTTGAAATTAAGACCTTGCTACGTCAATCACTTCAGGACCACGCAAACGAAAGGCGTTCGTGATGAGAGTTACGACCCGTCAGATTTCTCAGATGAAGCGGCGATCAGAGCGCATCGTCATGGTCACGGCGTACGACGCTCTGTCGGCAGGCGCGGCGGAACGTGCCGGGATCCCGATGGTGCTCGTCGGCGACAGCCTCGGACAGGTGGTGCTCGGGTACGACTCCACGGTTCCCGTGTCGATGGACGACATGGTGAGCCACACCGCCGCCGTCGTACGATGCGCGCCTTCACCGCTGATCGTCGCCGACCTGCCATTTCTGAGTTACCAGGTCAGCGAGGAGTTGGCTCTTACCAACGCCGCCCGACTGCTGCAAGAAGGTGGCGCTCAGGCGGTGAAGTTGGAGGGCGGTGTGCCGGTCGCTCCTACGGTGAAACGACTGACCGATTCCGGGATCGCGGTAATGGGCCATGTGGGGTTCACTCCGCAATCGGTGAACCAGCTGGGTGGCTATCGGATGCAAGGCCGTACCGAGGATGCAGCCGCTGAAATTTTGGAGGGCGCGCTGGCGCTACAAGAGGCCGGTGCGTTTGCCGTGGTGCTTGAACTGATGCCTACCGAGGTGGCCGAGACCGTGACGGAACGACTGACCGTGCCAACTATCGGCATCGGCGCGGGGCCTGAGTGCGGCGGCCAGGTGCAGGTGTTTCACGACTTGCTAGGGTTGCTGCCGGACTTTAGGCCGAAACACGCCGGCCGATACGGCGATCTAGCCGGGGTGATCGATGCCGCGCTCGTGAGTTACGCAGAGGATGTTCGCGGCAACAAGTTCCCGACCGAAGCCGAGTCTTTCTCCGTTGGCTCAGGTGGTTCGGGCAGCTCGGACTCCCGGAAGGCTTAGTCGAGATCGCTTCGTGCAGGTAATTAAAACAGTAGCTGCGATGCACGCAGCCCGCGCATCCATGGCGGCCCCGGTCGCTGTTGTTCCCACGCTTGGCGGATTACACGCCGGTCACGAGGCGCTGCTGCACGCAGCCCGAGAACGGGCTGGATCTGTTGTCGCAACACTTTTCCTGAACCCCACACAGTTCGGCGAGAACGAAGACCTTGAGACGTATCCAGCGGATCGCGAGCGTGACCTTGAAATCATGCGAAGCGCGGGCGTGGACGCCGTTTTCGCTCCGTCGGTCGATGAGATGTATCCGCCCGGCGATGCATTCGTCGTCAATCCGGGTCCCATCGGCGATGTCCTTGAAGGAGCGCAGCGCCCGGGCCATTTCCTTGCCGTCGCGGCCGTCGTCGCCAAGCTATTTAACGCAACACGACCCGATCTCGCTTACTTCGGACAGAAGGACGCACAGCAGCTTGAGGTGGTTCGTCGCATGGCGCGAGACCTCAGGTTTGGTATCGAGGTCGTTCCGGTGGAAACGGTGCGGGACGACAACGGGGTGGCGCTAAGCAGTCGGCTCGCATATCTCTCGGAAAACGAACGTGTAGCGTCCGAGATCGTGTACACGTCACTGTGCTCGGCGCGTGACCTCTGGGCCGGCGGCGAGCGCGCAGCATCAGCCCTCGAGAGCGCCATACGGGCCGTGATTCAGTCGGAACCGCTCGCTACACTGGAGTACGCCGCTGTCATCGATCCTGAATCATTCGAACCCCACGGTGGACCGATACCCGTTACGGGACCCAATACGGGCGCCCTGGCGCTCGTCGCCGTTAGATTCGGTACCACCAGACTGATCGATAATCTCCGGCTCCCCTGAGTCACGCCCTTGAACTACATCAACAAACTACTCGGATAGCCGGTGAATCCGGTTCCGGCAGGTAAATAACGCATTGCGAATTCTGATCTCTAACGATGACGGCGCGTTCAACCCGGCGCTCTGGGCGCTGGTTGAAGCGGTCAAAGACCTCGGCGACGTCATAGTCTCGGCGCCCGACCGCGACCGCAGCGGGGTTGGCGCAGGGCTGACGCTCAACGATCCGCTACGCGCAAAATTAATCAATTCTCCGGTCTCCGGTGTTGAGGCGTGGGCCGTTGAGGGGACTCCCGGCGATGCCGTAATTCTCGGGCTGAAGCAGTTGTCCAAAGAGCCGATCGACCTTGTGATTTGCGGGATGAACCCCGGCAACAACGTTGGCGCAGATCTGACGGTATCCGGCACGATAGGAGCCGCATTACAGGGCTACCTGAACGGCGTCGCCACTGCTGCGATCTCGGTGGCTCTCCTCGCCGAGTCCGATGACCACGTGATCGGCGCTGCGGTGCACGATCTGGCGAAATCGATGCTCGACCATGTCGCCGCATTAGGCCCGGACGAACCAAAGCCGTTTTTAAACATCAACTTCCCGAAGGTCAGCGATGGACCGTACAAGGGAGCGATGGTCGCCGCGCCAAGCAACCGCACGCCGGGCGCATCGGACGAGGTCGAGACGGAGATCCGCGGCGTCCGAACCATGTACTGGATCAAACGCCCGCCATCAGCATTAAATGCAGCGTCACAGAGCGATCCGGACACGGACGTGTGGGCGATGCGAAACGGCTGGGTATCGGTAACTCCGCTCGATGGTGGTCTGGCTACGATCAGCCCGGAAGGGTTTGCGAACGTGGCAGTCGAGGTGTTGAACCGTTCTGTGAAAGCCAACTCCGGCCAGCAGGCGGATCAAGCCGCCGGCTGACACGGGCTCGCCCAGATTATTTGGGGGCTTATTGGGATCCCCGCGCTGCGTGGAGTCTTTCTGCCCCCTCGGCCATGCCTCTACTTAGCATCTCGACTTCGCTTGAGTAGCAGATGATCTTGGCCCCGGCCTTGATCCACTGCTCGCCCTGCTCGATGGAGCTCACGAGCATCGATACCTGCTTCCCGTGCTTCACAGCGCCTTCAATCAAACACGTCCGGTACTCGTCGATCACCTTTGCCTGGTCCGGCGTGGCAAACACACCTAGCTCCTGCGCAAGGTCTGACGGGCCGAGCGTTACGGCGTCGATCCCCGGGACGCTCATGATCTCGTCCAGGTGATCGAACGACTGCTGCGACTCAAACATGATCGTGACGTGGATCTGCTGGTTGATGAAGTTCTGGGTCTCCCCAAGCGGGCCGTGTTCGTAGTCGGTACCGGGCCCGAACCCGGCCATGCCGCGCAGGCCATCTGGCGCGTAGTGTGATGCGCTGGCGACTTCTTCAGCGATCTCCGGGGTGTCCACCTGCGGGATGTGGAGGCACCACACGCCGGCATCTAGCAATCGCGTGATCCACTCACGGTTGCCCTCCGGGGGTCGCACGGTGATTGGGAAGCCAAGTGCGCGGGAGAGGAGAGCGAAGTTGCCGATCGTCTCCATCGATGGAGTCGAATGTTCGATGTCCACCCGTGCGAAGTCCATTCCGGCCGATTTCATTAACTGGAGGATCGCCGGGTTGCGGACCATGTTGACCCACGAGCCGATCTGCGCCTCGCCTTTAGCCAGGCCCTCTTTCATCGGGTTGGTTCGCATCAAGCACTCCCCTGTTAGGTCTTGGGTTACGTCTGGATTTCGTTGATCCACATCGGCTCCGGCAGTTTAAACCGGTGGGCCGCCCACATGAGCGCCACCTTCAGTTGCGCTCGCCGAAAGCCGCGCACTCTCGGCAACTCCGGAATTCCGGGTCACATTCGATTCCTGTGTGCGGCATGGCGCGGCAAATATACTTCAGCGCCGCGGCCTGAGTGAAATCAGGGCGGAATGGCCAGAAGCCCTCATGCCCGAAGCCCATATAAAGGAATCGAACCCGGATGCAAGAAACCCCGAATAAGACCCCGGACAAGATCAGGGCGCCCTATGGATCATGGGAATCGCCTATCACCGCAGAGAACGTGTCAGCGGCCGGGGTGCGCCTCAGCTCCGTATCCGTAGATGGCGATGATGTTTACTGGCTGGAAGGACGGCCACTTGAGGGCGGACGCAGTGTGCTGGTGGTTCGCCACTCGGACGGGCGCATCCAGGACATCACGCCCGATGGCTTTAACGTTCGGACCACGGTGCACGAATACGGCGGCGGCGCTTATCTCGTGCATGACGGCGTCGTTTACTTCTCGAATTTTCAGGATCAGCGACTATATCGACAGTTCGCAGCCGGGCCTCCCGAGCCGATTACGCCTGAGACCGATTCACGGCTGCGCTTCTCCGATGGGCGGATCACTTCGGACGGCACCACTATGTACTGCGTGCGGGAGAGTCATCCTGAAGACGGCGGTGAGGCGGTCAACGAGATCGTTCGCCTGTCGCTGGACGGATCTGGTGAGCAGGCCGTAGTAGCGACGGGACGCGACTTCTATGCGGCGCCGCGGCTCAGCCCGGATGAACGGTCCATCTCCTGGCTGACCTGGGATCACCCGAATATGCCGTGGGACACGTCTTTTCTGGAGATCGCCGATCTGGATGAGGAGGGCGAATCCTCGAATACGCGTTTGGCGGAGGGGCGTGAAGGTGTATCCATCTACCAGCCTGAGTGGGGCCCGGACGGGCGATTGTACTTTGTTTCCGACGAATCATACTGGTGGAATTTATACGCGCTTGGCGATGGAGGCGAGGCCTTACCACTTGCGCCGATGGATGCAGAGTTCGGTCACCCGATGTGGGGCCTCGGCGCATCGACATACGGTTTCTTGCGTGACGGTAGTTTGCTTGCGACGTGGAGCAAGGACGCTATTGCCGGAATGGGCGTCGTTGATCCAAGCGGCGGAGGCGTGACCCCTATCGAGATCTCGTTTACGTCTCTGGGCGCTTCGTACGGGAACGTGGCGATTCTCGATACAGCCAATGGGCCGCATGTCGTGGGGTTGGGCGCGTCTTCTCGCACCGGCGCAGCTGTGGTCTCCATAAGCATCCCGAGCGGCTCATCTGAGGTCTTGAAGCGCGGAAGCACGGCAGCGGTTGACCCGGGCTACCTGTCGGACGCCGAGCCGATATCGTTCTCCGTAAGCGATGGCCAGACATCGCACGCACTCTGGTATCCGCCTAAAAACCGTGAATTTGACGGGCCATCTGAGGAGAAGCCGCCTCTTGTGGTGATGAGCCACGGCGGGCCTACCTCGCAAACCGACGGCTCGCTGAGCATGGGCATCCAGTTCTGGACGAGTCGGGGCATCGGCGTGGTCGATGTGAACTACCGGGGCAGCTCTGGCTACGGGCGCGCCTATCGCGACGCTCTACAGGGAACATGGGGTCTTTACGATGCCGAGGACTGCATTGCAGCGGCCCGGTATCTGGCAGATCGTGGCCTTGTCGATCCAGCCCGCATGGCGATCCGCGGCGGCAGCGCCGGCGGATACACCACGCTCGTGGCGCTGGCGTTCCACAATGTATTCGCTGCAGGCGCCAGTTACTACGGCGTTGCCGATCTCACGGCGCTCGCCGAGGAAACGCACAAGTTCGAGTCCCGCTACATGGATGGCCTGATTGCTCCATATCCGGAGGGCAAAGACGTATATGACGAGAGGTCAGCGATCAAGCACGTCGATGGCATGTCGGTGCCCCTAATCCTGTTCCAGGGACTCGAAGACAAGGTTGTTCCGCCGGAACAGGCGCGGATGATGGCGGACGCACTGCGCCAGAAGGGCGTCCCATTTGCGCTAATGGAGTTCGAGGGCGAGCAACACGGCTTCCGAAAGGCCGAGAACGCCATCCGAAGTCTCGAGGCAGAACTGTACTTCTATGGCCGAATTATGGGCTTTAAACCGGCGGACGAGATTGGGCCGATGGTAATTGAGGGACTTTAACCCACCCCCAAACTGCAAAACCGTCATTCCCACGCAGGTGGGAATCCAGGCACAGCAATCACGCCGCCACGAGCGCTAAAGACAAGAACCGCTTCTGGATTCCCGACTCCTCGGGAATGACGGGTTGGCTGAGAGCGCGTCGCCCTCGCCTCTACCCACTCATCCCCTCATCCGTCCAGCGTTGAGCAACGTCAATGCAGCGCATAAACTCGACTCCCGGGCGAGAGCGGATGTGTGCGACCAGCTTCTCCAGCGCTACGAGACGGGCCAGTCGGCCCGATATGTGCGGGTGCATGGTCAGCATGAATGATCGGTTTAGTTGCACCGCACCATCGAACTCCCACTTCCAGGCTTCGAGAACGGCGGGCGGGGTCGACATCGGGGCCGTTCGTCCGGTTACCGGCGCGTAGGTGTAGAACGGCGCGTCATCGAGCGACCAGTGGACGGGCAGTTCGACCATCCGTCCGCCCTCGGCGTCGACGAAGTACGGGATGTCGTTGCCCATGAGGCTTGAGTCGTAGACGAAGCCGCGCTCTTTAAGCAGGTCCAACGAGTTGGCGCTCAACTCCCACGATGGCGAGCGATAGCCGAGCGGTCGTTGGCCGGTGATCCGCTCCAGGATTCCCAACCCGTGCTCGAGAACCTCGCCCTCTTCGCCGTCGCCTGACAGCGTCGCCGGCGGCTCGTGCCGGTATCCGTGATGGGCGATCTCGTGGCCTCGTCCGACTACATCTCGGACAGTGTCTTCGTGTCGCTCTGCGATCCAACCGGGGATGAAGAACGTTGCCTTGATATCCAGATCGTCGAGCAAATTCAGGATTCGAGGGACGGCTACGTTTGGTCCGAACTCGCCCATCGACATGATGCTCGGGTGGCTCTCAAGGTCGGGATTGCGATTCAGCGTTGCGGACTGTCCGTCCATATCGAACGTGAGCATCGCAACGCACCGGGTATCGTCCGGCCAGATTCCAGTCATATCGTTCTCCCCTGCTTACGCCCGGTCGTACCCATCTCTAAAAACCGGGCTCTAACCGCGTCTTTAGACCCAGCGGGCCGATGCCATAGCCGCCACCGCACCAAGCGCAATCAACGCGTGTAGCTTTTCGAACACACCCGTCCGCATAGCCAGCGACGCAATCCCTGCGGTGTCGGATGCGTCAAGCTTCCGCGCTTTCGACTGAGTGAACCCGGCAAGTCCCCCGAAAAGAAGGGCAACAAACGCCGCTATCATGCCGATCCCGATCGCCCACCCCCAGTTTGTGCTGAACAACTGGCCAAATCCGCGGGCAGGCGTAGCGGAGACAAGCTGGAATCCAACGATGATCGTTATCGCCGCTGATCCGTGCACGATGCGCGCCCAGGACTTGTTGATGGCGGCGGTGACCTTCATTTCCAACTCGGGGCCCAGCGTGCGCAGCCGGGGATTCAAGATGAATGCGGCAAAAAAGGCGCTGCCAACCCACACGACCCCCGGCCCGATATGGAGGATGCGTATTAATACGAGTTCGATGTCCATGAGAACTTTCTAAACCGGTAAGTCGTCTGTTGACCAGTTGGTTCGATATCAAACGGCATTGTATCGGTCAGATTACGGATGCCGCTTGGGCGTAAAGTAGCGCCCCGTATATAAACGACGTGTTCCAGCGCAGGGATTGCAGATGCACGAGCTATTAAGCCGGTCAGCAACACAGATCGCCCGGGCCATTCGTGATCGGGAGGTTTCTTCCGAGGAGATAACCAGCGCCGCGCTTGAGCGCATTGACGAGGTGAATCCAAAGCTAAACGCTGTCGTTGTGCTGGCCGCCGACCGGGCGCTTGACGAGGCTCGTTCACGAGACGCCGAAACGGCGCGTGGTGAGTCGCAAGGTCCGTTACACGGCGTTCCAATCACACTAAAGGACTCGCACGACACCGAGAGCATCGTCACTACCGGAGGCACGACCGGCAGGGCCGGAAAGACGCCCGATGCCGATTCGCCGCCGGTCGCACGGCTTCGAGCGGCCGGCGCGGTGGTGCTTGGCAAGACGAACACGCCCGAGTTCACGATGTCTTTCATCACCGAGAACCTGGTGTACGGCAAGACGAACAACCCCTACGACGTGACTCGTACTCCGGGCGGCAGCAGCGGCGGCGCGGCGGCGATCGTCGCTGCGTGTGGCGCATTTCTTGAACTTGGTTCGGACCTCGGCGGCAGCGTCCGGGTGCCCGCCCACTATTGCGGCATCGCCGGGCTCAAGACGTCGGCCGGTCGGGTTCCGCGTACCGGCCACGCCTTCCCGTGGGGAGGTCCGCTGGATCGTTTCGGGACGATCGGTCCACTGGCCAGGCGCGTCGAAGACTTGAAGCTCGCGTTGCCGATTATTTCCGGCCCGGACTGGATCGACCCCTTCGTGGAGCCGATGCCGATCCGTAATCCTGACGAGGTGAACATCGCCGGGTTACGTGTAGCCTTCTTCATCGATAACACGTTGCAAACGCCTACACATGAGGTTCAGGAGACCGTCAATTCCGCTGCGATGGTGATTGCGAACGCGGGAGCTTCTGTGGAAGGCAATCGACCCGGGGCTGTCGCACGAGCCTCTGAGCTTGCGTCGCGTTCTTTTGGCGCTGATGGCGGCTACCTCTCTCGCAAACTCCTGTCAGAGGCAGGCACATCTGAGCCTTCACGATTCCTGGCAAAACGCGCTTCCGGCCCACCGAAAGATGGCCTATCGGTCGAGGAATGGGCAGCTTTGATCCATGAGGTGGACGCCGTGCGAAGTGAAATGCTTGGCTTCATGAAAGATTACGATGCCATCATCTGCCCGGTGGCTGCGCAACCGGCGCCAACGCACGAGAACGCCGAAGGGCTGAGCTACACCTACACTCAGGCCCACAACCTGAGCGGTCTGCCGGGAGCGGTGGTGCGCGGAGGCACGTCCCCCGAGGGCATGCCGATCGGTGTCCAGATCGTCGCGCAGCCGTGGCGGGAGGACGTTGCTCTGGCTTTGGCGGCCGTAATCGAGGAAGCCACCGGCGGCTGGCAAGCGCCAGCTCTCTAGACGTTCATCGCGACCCTTCCCTCAGGAAATCAAACAAAGGAACTTCACATGGACAGCTTGCTCAGCGCATCCGCTACCGAAATCGCCGAGATGATCCGCTCAAAGCGGATTTCGTCCGTCGAGGTCGTTACGGCGAACCTGGAACGCATCAAGGCGGTCAATCCTGACCTGAACGCCGTCGTGCAACTGTGCGAAGAGCGAGCGCTTTCCGAGGCCGCCGCATGTGACGCTGAGCTGGCCCGTGGCGAAAACCGGGGGTCGCTGCACGGGGTGCCGTTCACGCTGAAGGACTCGCATGACACCGAGGGGATCATCTCCACCGGGGGAACGACCGGCCGATCCGAGTTCATCCCGGATGTCGATTCGCCGCCGGCAGCACGATTACGAGCGGCAGGAGGCGTCCTTCTCGGAAAGACGAACACCCCGGAACTGACCGTCGGCGGGGTCACCGACAACCTGATCTACGGCCAGACGAACAACCCGTACGATCTGTCGCGAACACCCGGCGGCAGCAGCGGCGGGGCGGCGGCCATCGTCGCCGCTGGCGGGTCGCCCCTCGATCTTGGCAGCGACACGGGCGGCAGTATTCGAGGCCCCGCGAACTACTGCGGGATCGCCGGCCTCAAACCAACTTCGGGAAGAGTGCCAAGGACAGGGCACATCGTTCCGCCTGGTGGTCTTAGAGACGCTTTTACGACTATCGGGCCGCTCACGCGCCGGGTCGAGGACCTGTCTCTGACCTTCCCTTTGATCGCCGGAACTGACATGCGAGATCCGTACATCGTCGATATGCCGATCCTCGATCCGGCCGATCTCGAGATTTCAGAACTGCGAGTGGCGACGTACGACGATAACGGAACGCTAACGCCGACTCCCGAGGTCATGGCGGGGGTCAAAACTGCTGCGGAGGCGCTTCGTGAGTCTGGAGCGGCCGTCTCTGAGGATCGGCCGCCTGTTATGGTCCAGATGTCCGAGTTGCTCGATGAAACACGGACATCGGACGGGGGGGCGTATTCCCGTGTGTTGCTTGAACTGCACGGCACGACCCGGGTCGGGCCGATCCTGCAAAGAAGGATCGCCGGAAGTGGCGGCGCCCTGGACGCCGACGAGATGGCGCGTGTCCAGGATGAAATGGATCGTTTCCGAACGGAAATGCTGACCTTCATGGACGGGTACGACGCCATCGTCTGCCCCGTGTCGGGATTCCCGGCCCCACTGCACGAGGACGCGCAGGCAACAACGGTCGGCGGATACACCCTCGTCTACAACATGACCGGGTGGCCGGTTGTCGTAGTGCGCGTCGGGACTTCACCAGAAGGACTTCCGATAGGCGTACAGGTAGTGGCGCGACCGTGGCGGGAAGACGTGGCACTTGCGCTTGCAAGCGCTATAGAGGCGTCGACCGGAGGCTGGAAAGCGCCGTCGCTTTAGATTTCCGTTAAGTCGGAGCCCGGGTGACAAAGGTTGATCTCACGATGGAACTCCTCCCTCACCCTAACCCTCTCCCGCTGGGAGAGGGGATCCTTGGGACAGCTAGCTGCGGAAACTAGAAGGAGAGATGTTTATGCCCGGCGATATCGCTGATCTCATATTCACTGGCGGCACGGTACACACCGTTGACGCCAACAACACCATTACTGACGCGGTCGCCGTTTCGGACGGTCGCATTCTGGCTGTTGGATCGGATGCAGACATTCTGGCGACCGCAGGCCCGGGCACCGAGCGCGTGGCGCTGGCGGGTCAATCGCTGCTGCCGGGGATGATCGAGGGTCACGGCCATTTCTCCGGGCTCGGCGCCGTTCAGCGGCAGATCGACTGTAAAGCTCCGGGAATGGGATCTATTGCTGCGCTGGTCGAGGCCGTACGAGAGCGTGCCGAGATGCAGGCGCCGGGAACGTGGATTTACGGCCGTGGTTACAACCAGTCCCGATTAGCTGAGAAGCGACACCCGGGGAGAGCCGATTTCGACGCCGTAGCTCCCAACAACCCGGTGCTGTTTACACGGACTTGCGGCCACATCGTCGCCTTCAACACCAGGGCCATGGAAGAGGTGGGCGTCACCGACAACACACCGGATCCCGATGGCGGCCGGTACGATCGTGACGCGGCAGGCAAGATGACCGGCGTGGCGTACGAGCGCGCCAACATCCCTTTCCGCAACGTGCCGCCGCCTCCGGCGGACGATCTCCGCGAGCACCTGCTTGTAGCCAATCGCCTCTACCTGAGCGCCGGCTGCACCAGCGTCCAGGACGCGGGCGGGCTGTTCGGCTCGTACATGGAGCTGGCGCAGGAGATGGTGTTAACCGGTGAATTAAACGTACGCCTGTACGCGTTCGTGACGGTGAACGCACTCGACCACCCGCTCGTGCCGATACTCGATACCGGGCTACACACGGGATTTGGCGACGAACGTTTGCGCATCGGGGCCTTCAAGGTGATGACCGACGGCTCGTCCTCCGGCCCGAGTTCGTCCACCCGTGAGCCGTACACGTCCGACCCATCAACTAACGGAATCGCCTACTGGGAGCAGGAAGACCTGGACAACCTGATCGGAAAAGCTCACAGGGCGGGATGGCAGTGCACGGTACACGCGGTCGGTGACGCGGCCATCGAACAGACGCTTGATGCCTTGAAACGAGCGCAGATGGAGTTTCCACGGGCCGGCCTGAGGCATCGGATCGATCATTGCGGGATCCTTCCGCCAGATCTACAGGAACGTGTAATCGAGCAGGGAATCGTACCGTCCATGCAACCGGCGTTCTTCTGGGAGTTCGGCGACGGCTACATCGCCAACTACGGTCGGCATCGGGCTGACGTGATGTTTCCCGCGGGGACATTGATCAACCGTGGAGTGGTGGTTGCAGGAGGGTCCGACGCGCCAGTAACGGACCATCGGCCGTTGCTCGGCATATCTCAGGCGATGACCCGGGCAACGCAGGACGGTGATGTGTGCGGCATAGAGCACGCAGTCACGCTGGACACGGCGATACGCATGCATACGATCAACGGCGCATACGCCAGCTTCGAGGAGCACCTGAAGGGCTCCCTTGAGCCGGGCAAACTGGCAGATCTGGCGCTACTGGCCGAAGACCTGAGGGATGTCGATCCGCAGGCGGTTCGTGACGTCTCCGTAGTTAGAACTTACGTTGGCGGCGAACTCGTTTATCGGGTGCGTTAAGTAAAAACCAGATCGCACATATTGCCCGCAGGTACCACCGCGGGTCGCAGTGTTCGTGAGAGAATTTACGATCACAATCACCTCGTAATTATCCAGTAATCCAACTCGCTAGATAATTCACGAGTCGTAATTCCTCCTACCCGTACTTGATCGAACGCAAGATGATGATGAGCGCAGTGGCGCTCATCTCCTCCATCTGGCAGGGCACGCGCATCATTGCGCCCGCCATCGGGGGTGTCTTAATTGCCATCGTCGACACCGGCGCTGCATTTGTGTTGGCCGCCGTGCTGATGTTCGTCTTCACCATCGTGGTCGCATTCCTGAAAGTCCCTGACGAGGCTAGTGCCGGGGCGTCTGCCCGGAAATCCAGCGCATTTAGCGACATCGTCGAGGGCCTCAAGTTCATCAAGGCCAACTCAGTCTTCTCGTTCCTGATCGGGATGACCTTCTTCAACAGCTTCTTCGGGCTGTCCTACATTATCTTGATGCCGGTGTTTGCGGACGACATCTTGAAGGTTGGCGCAGATGGACAGGGCGTCCTGATGAGCGTGAGCGGGGTCGGCGCATTGATCGTCACGCTGTGGCTCGGAACCCGAGTTTCATCGGGCAACACGGGCTTCATTTTGATCGGCGGCGCCGTGCTAACCGGGATCACCGTGGCGGCGTGGGCGCTAACGGCCGAGTACATCGCCTCGTACCCGCTGGCGCTGTTCCTAATCTTCTTCCTGGGATTGTTCTCGTCCGTCTACATGATCTCGATCATGAGCACGCTGCAGATGCTGGTGCCGAACGAGATGCGGGGGCGCGTGATGGGCTTCTACGGCATGACCTGGAACATCATGCCGCTTGGCGGGATGTTCGCCGGAGCGCTGGCGGTCTCCATCGGAGCGCCGTGGGCGGTGGCGATCGGCGGGTTGGCGGTGTCTGCGTTTGCTATCGGCCCGGCGTTGCTCAACGGACGCATTCTGAACCTGGGCGAACTGCTGGTGCCGCCGGAGCATGCCGAACCTGAGAGTTCTACGGCCTCAGCCGACTGACGGGGAGCCTACTCTAGTTGCACCCAATCTTCGTCCAATCGGTCGAACCGGGATTCCAGTTCGGTAACCGTCTCCGCATCTAACGAAATGCCACGTTCAAACAACTCCAGGTTTGAGGCCATGTGGCGCGGGTTCTTTGTCCCGGTTAGCGCCACGTCCACCGCGTCGTAAGAAAGCGTGAACCCGAACGACAGCTCGATCCGATCATCTGGCGCGCCCGGCAGCGGGCCGATCGCCTCCATGGCCTGGGCACGGGGCAGCATGCGATTCCACTGGGCCGTGCGATTGGGTCGCTCTGGATCTGCGCCCCAGGTCCCGTTGCCCATCGGCCGTTTTATCAGGACGCCCATGCCCTGCTTTACGGCCTTCGGTAGAAGCTCACGGCGGGCGCGCTGATCCACAAGATTGAAGCTGGTCTGAAGCGTGTCAAACAGGCCGCTTTCAACCGCCCACAACGCCTCAGCGTTGTCTCCGCTGTAGCCGATGAATCGCGTCTTCCCGGCGCCCCGAGCGTCCTGCAACGCGCGAATCACGTCACCGCGCTCGAGAATCTCCTGGCTGCATGAATGAAGCTGCACGATGTCGATGTGGTCCGTCTTCATCCGTTCCAGCGACCGGTCGATGCTCATTGCGATTGTGTCGTAGGTCCAATCGATGTCGGGATTTCGGCCTTCCCGGATGGACGTGGCGTGACCGGCCTTCGTCGCCAGAACGTAGTCGTCACGGCGATAAGCCACGGTCGCCCCGACGAACTCCTCACTGTTGACGTAACAGGACGCCGTGTCCAGCAGGTTGATTCCGTTATCCAGCGCCGTATTAACGACCTGTCCTGCCTGCTCGGTCTCGTCGAGCGACAGCTCCTGGCCGATCTCTGAGAGCCCGGCGCCGAGCCTGCTCACCTCAAGTCCGGTCTTGCCTAGCGTCCGGTACTCCATTGGCGATCTCCGTTGTTGGCCTAGAAAGTTGTACGGGTGTTGCGGGTTGGTCTTCCGGCCATCTTGCCCGCTAGTTGTCCCTATTTCCAGTGCGAATCACGAACGCGTAATCCAGGCACAAGAACCCGCAACCGGGCAAGTTGCATCAAAGCTAATGTCGGCGGGTCCACCGCACACCCCACGGAGCTTCGGCTCCCGGTGAGCCCGCCGCTCTGAGACACTCCTCCTCGAATGTGAAATAGGCCTCCTCATCGGGGGCCGGTTTCGCGTCAGATACGCAATCAGTCCAGCCGGATCCGATAGATCGCCATCGTCCCGTCTTCGTGCGACTCAGCCATCCGGGCGACCTCCCAACCATCAGCGTCGTAGAAACGCCTGGCTCGTTCGTTCTTCTCATCGGTATCGAGCACAACAGTGGTCAGGCCAGCCACTTTCAGCTGGTCGAGCGAGGATTCCATGAGCAGTTGTCCAGCGCCGTCGCCCAGGTGATCTGGATCGATAAGGATCGAGTAAACGACTCCAAGCGCGCAGTCATCACCGAGCCGTTTGACCTGCTCGTTAGGACCCGGGCGTGGCAGAACGCGGATATCAGCGACAACTCGCTATATAACGGTGATCTGAATGCGGCGCTCAAAGGCATCACTGCGAGGGCCGTCGTTATGCCATCGTCCACGGATCAATATTTCTGGTCTGATGACAGCAAAGACGAAGTCGGAGCTATGACCAACGCCAAGTTCAAGGAGATACCCAGTATCTGGGGCCACGTTGCTCCGACAGGCAGAGACGCCGCCGCCACGCGATTTATTGATGACTCCATCAGGGAACTGATCGGGTAATGTGCGCCCACTTGCCGAAGTGACTGACGCATATCGCAACCGACGCTGTATGAGATCTTGTTGGCCTGAGTCGCCTTTTGATGTCATCCTGAACTACATTCAGGATCGGACGCTTTGGCGATGGGCTCGTCGTCCTGGCAGGACAATGTGTAAATGCCGTCCCTAAGGTCCGGCGGGATGCGCACAGAAGCGGATCCTGAAACGAGTTCATGATGACAGTTTGAAGCGAAGATGATCTTTCAGACGCAGAATGGCGCTCGCTTCCGCAAGATCTAGGCATTCATCCCGGATACAGAAAGTAGACACATGACGCAGGTACGGATCACCGTTGGAGAGTTCGTTTTCGTGGCGAACGCAGAAGAGGATGCCGCGCCGAAGACGTGGTCGGAGTTTCGTAAGTTGCTGCCCTATCGCAACAAGCTAATTCAGGTCAGGTGGAGCGGCGAGGCGGACTGGGTACCGATGGACGAGTTCAAGTTGGATGTCGGTTTCGAGAATCACACAAGCCACCCGGCTCCCGGCCACATCCTGTTTTACCCGGGCGGTTTCAGCGAGACCGAAATTCTGTTCCCGTACGGCGGCACGTCTTTTGCAAGCAAGATGGGACCGCTCGCCGGCAATCACTTCCTCACCCTCGTTGAGGGTAACGACCAGCTTGCAGCGCTTGGTGAGAAGGTCCTCTGGGAGGGCGCGCAGGACATCCTGTTCGAGCAGATTTAGGTCTCGGCCCTATCTTCCACACTACCTAGCATACAATCTGCCCGCCCACATCGGGCATTGCTAATCGCTAAAGGAACAACAATATGCCCGAGATGCGCAAGAACCCGGCGAAGACAATCCTGGAGTCCGGCGGTGTTGTCACCGCGGTCGGCGGCGTCTATACCGCCCAGATGGCGGACTTCATCGGCACAACAGGTGTCGAGGGCGTATGGATTGAGGCCGAGCATGGCCCGGTCGACTTCGCCGATATTGAGGACATCACGCGTGCATGCGACCTGTGGGGCATGTCGTCTGTGGTCCGAGTTGGGCGTGCCGAGGCGAACACGATCTACCGGACGCTCGATTGCGGGGCGCAGGGCATAGTTGTGCCGCACATCAACACCCGTGAAGAGGCCGAGCTGGTCGTCGATTCTGCGAAGTACGCACCGCTCGGCAGCCGTGGCATGTTCAGCACCCGCCAGGGGTACGGCGTGGCCGACTACCTGGACCACGCAAACAACGAGACCTTCGTCTGCGTGTTGATAGAGGACATCGTCGCCGTGGAGAACCTGGACGCAATCGTCAGCGTCGACAACATCGATGTGTTTCTCGTTGCGCCTAGCGATCTTGCACAGTCGATGGGACACCTAGGCGATGTCGAGCATCCCGATGTGCAAGCGGTGATCGATCGCTCAATCCAGCGGATCGTGGACGCAGGTCGAATTCCGGGTCACGTCGGCCGGACCGCCAGCGTGGCGAGCTACATCCAGAAGGGTGTCCGCTTCTTCAACGCCAACCTGAACGAATGGATAAGCAACGGGGCAGCGATCTACACGGACGAAGTGAAGAAGGGTATTGGCGCGTAGATTTTGGCGGTGCCAGAATCACCCCCTCACTCTTGATGCAAGCGGGCCCCTCCCGCGGAGGGGAAAGGTGGCAAATGGAACATCCCGTCCAATCTACTTTTATGTATGGTCAGGATCAGGCGTAAGTCATCCCGAGCGTAGCCGAGGGACCTTTACCGACCTGACTGACTCACAGACCAAACCGGAATGGCCAAGATCGACCGTCTGGAACCTTAATCTCGACAAAAGATCGTCCTGACGCAATGGGGTGTCCTGCACACGGGTGTATAGGTTGTGACGGGCGTTTCATGCAAGGACAGTCTGCCGGTGAAGATCCCTCGGCTACGCTCGGGATGACAAGACCGGTATTGAAGAACAATCAACAAATCCGGAGTAATCACACATGGCTGAACTGCGACCAAATCGAGCCAAGGAAAAGCTGGCCAACGGAGAGATCGTCACCTGCCTGGCCGGGGTGGACTCCCCGCACCTAGTGGATTTCGTCGGACAGATCGGCATCGACTCCGTCTGGCTTGAGGCCGAGCACGGTCCGGTCGATTTCGAAGCTATCGGCGATCTGTCACGCGCCGCCGACCTGTGGGGCGTGACGCCACTCGTGAGGGTCGGTAGTACCGACTACAACACGATCTATCGAACGCTGGACATGGGCGCTATGGGCATCACGGTGCCCCATGTGGACACGGCGCAGGACGCCAGGGACATCGTCTCCGCGGCCAAGTACGCGCCGATCGGAACCCGTGGCATGTTTGGACCGCGCCAGGCCTTCGGCGTCACCGATTACGTCAAGAAGGCGAACGATCAGACGATGGTCGTGGTGCTGATCGAAGACATCAAGGCCGTGAACAACCTGGACGACATCCTGGCAGTCGAGCACATCGACGTGTTCCACGTTGCGCCGAGCGATCTCGCGCAGTCGATGGGCCACATCGGCAACGACGAGCACCCGGACGTGCAGCGTACGATCGACGAATCCATCGCAAAGATCATCGCTGCCGGGAAGATCGCAGGCACAACTGTTGGTGCACACAACGTCGGCAAGTTCAAGGAACAAGGGGTGAAGTTTTTCTACACCAGCCTGAACGGCTGGATCATGTCCGGCGCCAAAGAGTTTCTTGGCGCGCTCAACAACTAACCGAGCCTAACGCACGAATTCCGTCACTTCCGTGCCGATCTGCCACGGCCCGGTTCCGCACTCCACGCCGTCTTCGGCGCGTACTAGCAGTCGGCCGGCCTCCGGGACCTCTACCAACAGATGCGTAGACGGGCCTGGCCGGCCGAAATCGTCGACGAAATCCTGGTAGCAGTAGACCCCGGCGCACGCTTCGACTTCGATGAACGGCTGATTGACCCGCCCTCCGTCTCGTTCAGCGAAGCGGTGAGTGTACGACGGGATTCCCGGTACAAACTCGATCGAGATAACCGGCACATCTGGCAACACCTCGTCATACACAAAAGCGATGTTGAGATCTTGCTGCGGAAAGTCTCCGATCTCGTTCAACCAATCTCCCTGCAGTGTGCTGAGGGCGATGTAGTCCAGCACTCCACAGATCGGCTCTGCGGTCCGGAATCCGTTGTTGTCACCGAGCAAGTTAAGCATCTCTAAGCGCTGGTCTTCCGGGTAGAGGTCAAGAACGCAGACAGACACTGTGGCCTCCTCGCCGTATAACGTTGGATGCAGGAACTCTATGGTTTCGGTGGTGATGTCGAAGGCGCCGATGTCCAGTGCGGCGGAACGACCACTGTTAAACCCGACCTGCTCCCCGACCTCCAGTTCCACCAGGGGCGCATACGTACATGAATCAACGGCGAACGCTCCGGTGGAGTAGGCGTTGCAGTTGAAGCCCTCGAGATCGGGCATCGAGGCGAGGATGCGGTCAGATACCGGGCCGACGTGACCGTAGCGAACTCTCAGGCCCTCACAGACGGCTATATCAAACCCGTACTCCTCGTAACTGACCTCCTGCCCGCTAAGGCTGGTCGTCACTTTCGACACGTTGATGGAGATCAGCTGCCCGGCTGCGATAGCGTGAACGGGGTTCGGCGGGAAGGTCTGTCCATCACCGAATGGCCCTTCGCCAGCTTCGCCCCAGACAGCTTCTACACCGAAGTACATGTGGGAGGTCGGGAATGTATGTCTGGGAGGCCCGAGGTTGCCTAGCGGATTGATGTTGATGACCTTCCCAAGGTCCATCGGATAGGCTCTAAATAGAGGGCCGTCACCGCATTTACGATCTGAAATCAACGACCAGGGACTTATCTGACCCTGATCTACCTGATTTGGAGAATCGCCTGTCCCGTGGCCCGTGTCTTGCGATTCACCTGCGGAATCAGGGGGCGACGTGGTATTGGGCAGCGAAGCGGCATCGGGCGACGGAGTTCCCACAGAGCCAGTGACGCCCGTGGGTTCCGCGGCCTCACTTGTGGCCGGGCCCGACGATTCAGGCGCCGCGGTTGGGCTATCGATCGTCGACGTACACGCCGCGAGCATCAGCACGACGAGAACCATCAGACCGGTTAAGTGTGATTTAGTGCGCCACATCGGAAATCTCTCCCGTACACATTGTGAACGAGAGGGATCACCCAGACATTGACCATCAGGCGTGATTTGCTACGTGAGCGCACCAGACCCTGGAACGACCTAGAACGCGTCCGGGCCCGTTCCCTGTGCGTGCAGCTCGTCACGGGTGTAGCTGCCAAGTGAACGGAAGTCGAACTCGGTGTAGCGCTTGATCCATCCGAGCACGATCTGCTCCGACTCTTTGTAACGTGCCTTTGTCGCGCTATCGGCGTTATCGCCGAGCCGCTCGATGATGTCGACGCCCTCGGAACGAGTCAGTTCTTTGATGAGTGCCAGATCGTGGCTACGTTCCGTATCCGCGCACACTGCGCCGTGCACCACGCGCTGAGCTGTTTGTGCCACGGATATCCTGGCCGTCGCCAGATCTTCCATAAGGGCCGGGTGTATGCCGGAGTGGCCATCCAGCGAGTCGATACCCTTTGCGCCACGCCCGTTCAGCCATCCCTCGACGTACTCGATTATGGTCCGGACGTTACGGCGTGACCCTTCCTGGGTGACCGGGCCTTCCGGCGTCTCGATCACAACCGGGAAGTTGCCCGGGTCCTTCATCGCCTCGGCCGGCCGCCATCCGGTGGCGTGTAGTTCTTTGAACGGGTCAGCCGCAGTTTTCTGGTGATAGATGTGCGCCGTCCAGCCGCGCAGGAAGCCGTTCTCGGCCTCCCACACCTTGTCCGCACGGATCGCCTTCGCTGCTTCCTCATTGACCTGCTCGTCTGCGTTCGGGAGATGCGTCGCCATGCCACCGATCGGCACAGCGCCGTGCTTCAAACACACTGCGACGAGTCGTCGGAATATGTTCGAGATGAATGGCGTGGTTTTGACGTCTACGCCAAACCGGTCCGGCCACAGCGAGTCCGGGTCGTTCATCACGAACTCAAGCAGACTGGCCTTCAAATCCCAGCGCGCCGCGTTCAGTCCTGCGGCGTAACGCCCAAGTTCGTAAAGCATCTCCTCCATCTGCCACACGGCGGGGAGCGACTCCACGAGGATGATTCCGCGGATCACTGCATCTGAGAGATGTGGGAGCAATTCACGTGAGGCGTCGAAAACGTCCCGATAGAGCCGTATTTCCGCCACGGATTCGGTCTTGGGCAGATAGAAGTAGATGCCCTTGCCCTGCTCTTCATGAACACGGCCGGCGTGAAACAACGTCGCCGCGGTGCCAAGCAATGTGGCCGATATCGGCGACCCGTCTATCGTGAATTCTGGCTCGTCCAGGTGCAGGCCGCGCTCACGGTGCATGAAGAACGGAATCGGGCCGTCCCAGAGTTTGTAGTGCCGATCGCGATCTGTGTCGTGGAACTCCAGCGTCCCAAGCAGAGCGTCTCGCCGATTGATGGCCGACTGCACGGTATCAGCCAGCGAATGTCCGGCCGAATCCTCGTCGTCGTCGAGATCGCCGACGGCCTGTGTGCCGTCCGGCATGGGGTTCAGGGCGTTGATAAACATCGAGGTCATCGCCACGGGGCCGGATATCTCGATGCCCGGCTGTCTCAGCTCTTCTGGAACCGGCGGCACCTGCCAGTCGGTAGTCGTGGCAGGACTCGGAGCGAGATGTGCCGGCTGCCGACCATCACGGATGGCAGCATGGGAGACGTTCAGCCGCTCTGCCCGCAACATCTGAACGCGATCATTGAACTGATCGTGGAGCGCGACCAGGTATTCCAGGAATTCCGGCGTGAGAATTTCGCCCGATCCCGGGACATTCGGATAGTTCGTTCGGTCGCTGGCCGACATAGATTTTCGGTCCTTAATCATTCTGGCATTTTTCAGGCGGTCGTCTGGCAATCGTCTGGTAACAAAAATGGGGTCGCCGGGGCACACTACGCGCTGCGAAAAATCAGTCGTGACTTCGCCGGTACGCGACGGACGGGCCGGATATGAAGTCAGCCCGTTCCGATAACAAGTTCGTTCCCCGCACAAAATTTTAGCTTGAACCGGTACGCGCTGCCAGCACGGAAGCGTGTACGGGGCATGCGATACTCTGCGCCGCCACCACAAAAGCGTAGAGAGCCAAAAGCCGTACAAAGGAACATGTCGTGACTTCGAGCGAATCTGCCATCAAGGGCATGTTGACCCGAAATGCTCTGGCTCAGCTCGTTGACAACGGCGAGATCGATACCGTGGTCGTGGGCTTCACGGACCTGTACGGACGGCTCATGGGCAAGCGGTTCGACGCCGATTTCTTCATGGAGCAAACGGTAAAACACGGCACCCACGGATGCGATTACCTCCTAGCGGTCGATATCGATATGGAACCCATCCCCGGATATGAGTTTGCAAACTGGGCGAAGGGTTACGGAGATATCCACCTGTCTCCAGATATGGACACGCTGCGTGTGGCGTCCTGGCTCGACAGAACGGCGATGGTCCAGTGCGATGTACATCTTCCTGAATCGCCTGAGAACGAAGCACATGGACTCGTGCCGATAGCGCCGCGGTCGATGCTTCGGAAGCAGTTGGATCGCGCTGAAGAGCTGGGCTTTATGGCGTTCGCCGCATCAGAGCTTGAGTACTACGTGTTCAACGATTCGTACGCCGATGCCGCCCGGTCTGGCTATACCGATCTCGAGCGCGCCGGTTGGTATGACGAGGACTACAGCCTGCTGCAAGGGGCCCGGGGAGAGGCGCTGAACGGTGCTGTACGGCGACATCTGCGCGACTCGGGAGTACCCGTCGAAACCTCAAAGGGCGAAGCCGGGCTGGGGCAGCACGAGCTGAACGTTCGTTACTCGGAACTTCTGACGATGGCGGACAGGCATGTCGTGTACAAGCAGTGCCTCAAGGAGGTTGCAGATGGGCTTGGCGTGAGCGTGACCTTCATGGCGAAGTTCGCGGAGGGGCACAACGGGTCAAGCTGCCACATCCACCTGAGCCTGCGCAAAAATGGTGAGGCGGCGTTTGCGGACGGGGATGGGCAGTCGGACGTCTTTCGCTGGTTCTTAGGCGGGTGGATGGCGCACGCACACGAGTTCATGCCGTTTTACGCGCCAAACGTGAACTCATACAAGCGATACCAAAGTGGCTCCTGGGCGCCTACGGGACTAGCGTGGGCCTTTGATAATCGAACGGTCGGATTTCGCGTAGTGGGGACCGGAGATTCGTTGAGGATCGAGTGCCGATTGCCGGGCGCGGACTGTAATCCCTACCTCGCGTACACCGCAGCGCTCGCGTCGGGGCTGGACGGAATCGAGAACAGGATTGAACCGCCTCCGGTATTCGATGGCGACGGTTACGCGTCAAGCGAAAACGCAGGATTGCCGGCCACGCTGCGAGAGGCCAACGAGCTGTTCCGTTCAAGCGAGTTTGTGCGCCGATCGCTTGGCGACGACGTGGTGCAGCACTACGGCCACTTTTTTGAAACCGAGCAACGTGCGTTCGACTTTGCCGTTACAGACTGGGAACGACGACGCTATTTCGAACGGATCTGACACGATCAACTTCTGATTACGATGGGCATCGCGGCCCGTTAGACCAATCACCAACCCGAACGGAGTGACACATGGGGTTCACGCCCGAACAGGAATCGATCGTCAACGACTTCATCGGCGAGCACGACATTCCGGGCGCGGCGGTAGCGATCGTCCATGGCAGTGAGATCATCGCCGAGGGTGGGTTTGGCGTTGCCGATGTCTCGAAGGAAGCCCCGGCGACAGAGCACACGATCTGGCCGATCTGCTCGATAACGAAGTCGTTCACCGGCGTGTCTGCGATGCAACTGGTTGAGTCAGGCAAGTTGCGCCTGGATGAGCCGGTTCAGACGTATCTGCCCGGATTCAGGTTGAAAGATGAGGCTGCCAGTCGGCTAATGACGACCCGTCTGTTCCTGCGGCACAACAGCGGGCTCGGAAGGACCGGGCACCAGGACCGCGCACGTGAAGAGGCGGTTAATCCGTACCCGACCAGGAAATCGTTGATAGCGGCTCTCGACTCGGCCGAGTTGCAGTCGGCTCCGGGCGAGGCGTTCTCCTACTGCAATGAAGGCTTTGCCACTGTGGGTCACACGATCGAGACGGTCGCCGGCGTGCCGCTGGAGGAGTACTTGACCAAAAATATTCTCGACCCGGTCGGAATGTCTGACACGTCGATCGACTTCATGGACTGGAAGAACGGCGCCGACCGAACCTATGCCTACTCCAGAGATGATGCGGGAGCCTTTGATAGCGGCGAGCGTCATGGCGACTACATCGTTGTGCGCCTGAACGACGACTATCAGACTTTCCTGTCAACGGGCGGCATCGTCAGCTCCGTCCACGATCTTGCGCTCTACCAGATCGCCTCGATGGCCTACGAAGATTCACCCCTTGGTCTGACCGCAGGCTCCCTGGATCATATGCAGAGCGTGCAGTTCCCGTTCGGCGACACCGGATGGGGCTACGGACTCGGCTACTGGGTGTTCTGGAGCGGCTCGACCAGGGTGGTCGGACACTCGGGCGGCCTTCCAGGAATCTCCACCTACTCGATGATGATCCCGTCTGAGAAGACCGGCGTAGTGGTGTTCACGAACCGGGGAGACCGCAAGGCGTTCTTCCTGGCCGAAGAGCTGATGAACACGGTGCGCGGGCAGGTGTGGCGTGACTCAACATCCGAACCGCTGCCGTACGAGACTCGGTACCCGACGCCATCTGCCGACGATCTGGCCGAGTACACCGGCAGCTACGAGTTCCGCGCCGGGACCGCAGATGTGGAAGCTGGCGAAGGCGGAGTTGTGATCAAGACGCCATCACGACTGGACGGCCCGCCTGTGTCGATAACCACAACGCAGGTAGGCCCAGACTCGTTCATGAGCAAGGATCAGGGCATGTCCATCCCGTTTGTGCGTGATGAGTCAGGGCGCGTGGTGCGCTTCCTCAACGGCGGTTACGCGTACGAGCGGGTTTAGGGGCTGAAACGGGCGTCCGTACGACGAGGTTTCGGCCGAAGTGGTGTCGACGGACGGTTAATCCGTTGGTAAAGGTCCCTCGGCTACGCTCGGGATGACCTATAGGTCCGCTACTCCATCTTCGAACCGACGAAGCGGGAGATAGCTCGGGCCGT
>Ga0115002_10001417_pt1 | contig 33153 bp, 28 predicted proteins | sample ArcticOcean_MG_C_8_FD_89576 | JGI IMG/M metagenome (GOLD analysis project Ga0115002, IMG submission 89576) | Marine microbial communities from western Arctic Ocean - ArcticOcean_MG_CB11_86 | ecosystem: Environmental > Aquatic > Marine > Oceanic | place: Arctic Ocean: Canada Basin | collected... | reverse complement strand
GGGCGGCGCCGGTGATCATGTTCTTGATGTAGTCCGCGTGACCGGGGCAGTCCACGTGTGCGTAGTGACGGGCGGCCGTCTCGTACTCAACGTGGGAGATGGCGATAGTGATGCCACGCTCCCGCTCTTCCGGTGCGTTGTCGATTTGGTCGAACGCTTTGAACGTCGCACCACCCTGTAGAGCCAGCGTCTTTGTGATCGCTGCCGTCAGCGTAGTCTTGCCGTGGTCCACATGACCAATGGTGCCGATGTTTGCGTGCGGCTTCGTCCGCTCGAAATTGACCTTGGCCATGCGGCTCTCCTACTCTTCCGTGTCGGCCGGACATCCTGTCCGACACGCGTATCAACATTGCCTTGCTTGTTTTCTCTCTTGCGGTCTGGCCTGAGCGAGGTGGAGCCCACAATGAGAGTCGAACTCATGACCTCGTTCTTACCAAGAACGCGCTCTACCACTGAGCTATGCGGGCCTCATGAACCGGGCGAGACCGGCCTCATAGTGTGCCGGTTCGCGACGCTGAGGGCCAGTGAGTTCACCCGAGGCCGTGGCGATTATTGCTCGTTCTGTTCTGACTGAGGCGCGCTCCTTGTTTTCCGGGTTGAATGCCATGGTCTGATGGTGCAGGGGGCAGGATTCGAACCTGCGTAGCCGTGAGGCGGCGGATTTACAGTCCGCTGGAATTAGCCACTCTCCCACCCCTGCACTGATCCCCAGACGCAGCATGGAGCCCGAGAGGGGATTCGAACCCACTAACCTGCCGATTACAAATCGGCTGCGCTGCCATTGCGCCACTCGGGCTCATGAAGCCGTCTCGTGCGTTGACCGGCGTCCCAAGTTGGTACGACCGGCTCACACGACAGAGCGAATCACACCCCGTTTCCGGTGTGCGAACCATGATCGATTATATCGAGGCGGATTCGCCGGTCAACGCACGAGCACCAAAATCTCTGTCGTTATCACACGCGCGGATACCGGAACGGCAATTAACCCCGGGCCGACCAGCGAGTGCCGTCCGCTGTGTCTTCCAACACGACGCCCAACAAAGCGAGTTCATCGCGGATTCGATCACCCAGCGCAAAGTCGCGTTCACCACGCGCCGCGGTCCGTCGATCAATCAGTGCCACGACGATCGAGTCCCCGTCGGTACCGCCGCCGATGACGTCTAGGCCGGCAGCCAGCTTCGACAGCGCTACTGCATCGAGAGTGCCTGGGGTTGGCGCGGCGGCATCGAGTTGTAGGCCGAGTACCGCGGTCAGTTCACGCAGCGTGTCCTGGGCGGAGGTGACATCGCGATCTTCATCCCGACCTCGGTTGATCGCTCTCGCCAGATCAAAGAGGGCAGCCAGTGCTGCGGGTGTACCTAGATCGTCTTCCATTGCATCGATAAAACGACGACGAGTTGCTTCACTTTCGACAGATTCACCAGTTCCGCTCACTGGCTCCAACGCTCCAGTAAGTCGCTCAACTGCGCGAATAGAAGCGGTCATGGCATCCTCGGTGAGGTTGTTTGGGCCTCGGTAGTAGCTGTTGAGGACGAAGAGGCGCAGCGCGTCCGGATTCCAGCGGCCGAGTGCATCTTCGACGGTTACGACGTTACCGAGGGATTTCGACATTTTCTCGCCCTCAAACTGGACCATGCCGTTGTGCATCCAGATTTGGGCAAACGACGCGCCTGTTGCAGATTCTGCTTGGGCGATTTCGTTTTCATGGTGCGGGAAGATCAAGTCTACGCCACCGCCGTGAATATCGAATGTCTCGCCGAGATAACGCTGTGCCATGGCAGAGCATTCGATATGCCAGCCGGGACGCCCGTCACCCCAGGGCGATGGCCAAGACGGTTCTCCCGGTTTCAGAGATTTCCAGAGCGCGAAGTCCAGCGGGAATTCTTTGCCATCGCCGGGTTCGCCACGCGTGCCTGAACGCAGGTCATCGATGTTCCGTTGGGAAAGCTTGCCGTAGTCATCCTTAGCGCGAACTCGAAAGTAGACGTCGCCCGATGGAGTCGAATAAGCGTAACCGCCATCGAGGATGCGCTCGATGGTGCGGGTGATGGCATCGAGTTCGGCAGTCACGCGGGGGCGCTGGTCGGGAGAGATCATCCCGAGCGCTTCCTGTTCGTGCTCCCATCGGGTGATCTGCTCCTGAGCGAGTTCCAACGGGTCACGACCAAGTTCCGCACCGCGGTCAATTAGTTTGTCGTCGACATCCGTGTAGTTGGTGACGAAGGTGACGATGTACCCTCCGGCCGGATTCCCGGTCCAGCGCAGGTAGCGCACCAAGACGTCATAGACGAGCAACGACATGGCGTGCCCGACATGGGCTTCGGCGTAGGGGGTGACCCCGCAGACATAGAGCCCGATGGCGCCGGGCTGAATCGGTTCCAGTTCCTCGACCTGCCGGGAGAGAGTGTTCATCAGTTTCATGGTGATCGCTCAATTTCGCTGCCAGTGGGTTCCGAAGGAGTGCTAACTACGCGTTCGCGAGGCGGCGCCTCGCTGTGGCGCTAACAACAGCAGCGACGACAGTTCTCAGATCGAGAGTATTCGACCTTCGATGGCAGGGAGGTGAACAGGTTCCATGGCATGGTCTGACTATCGCACACGCTCATCAACGAGCGCCACGGCCATCGCGGCGATCGCGACGCTACTGCCGATCGCGCCCATGCCCTCGTTCGTCGTGGCTTTCACGTTCACTGTGTTCACCGAGAGGTTCAGCACGCTGGCGATCGACTCACGCATCGCGGTGATGTGTTCGGTCAGTCGGGGGCGCTCCGCGATCACGGTGGCGTCCACGTTGACGACCTCGATCTTGCGGGAGGCGAGCAAGCGTTCGACGTGCTGCAGGAGTTCACGGCTATCGATGCCAGCGGTCTGCGGTTCGCCCGGCGGAAAATGCCGACCGATATCTCCTTCGCCAGCGGCGCCGAGCAGTGCATCGATAACAGCGTGGATCAGAGCATCGCCATCTGAGTGCCCCTTGAGTTGGGGCGTGCCGGCGATTTCGATGCCACCGAGGCGGAGTCGCCCGCTGCCATCTTCGCGGAACGGGTGAATGTCGTAACCGAATCCGACTCGCATATCTGCTTTGCCCTTCGTCACGTTCAATCTTGTCGAATGGCGAGCAATAAGCGCGCGATCTCGAGATCGATTGGGCGAGTCACCTTGAGATTCGCTAAATCACCCTCGACGAGGAAGACTGGCTCACCGAGCGCCTCGACCATTGCGGCATCATCCGTCACATCATCGGTCACGGTCGCGTGGGCGCGCCTGAGCAGACTCCCGGCAAACGCTTGCGGTGTTTGAATGGCACGGACGGTCGCACGGTCGACGGTCTGGAGCACACGTCCAACTTCGTCGATCTGTTTGAGTGTGTCCGCTACTGACACGCCCGGCACTGCCGCGCCATGTGCTCGGGCAGCATCGATGGTTCGCTCGGCGAGCTCGGAGGTGAGCAGCGGGCGAGCGCCATCGTGGATGAGGTACCAGCCAGCCTGTGGTGCCACGGAAATCCCAGCGGCGACGGAGTCCTGTCGCCGATCGCCGCCGCCGACGCAGCACACATCGATTGGGGCGCTCACAAGCTGGCGCAGATCTTCGTGGCGTTGCTCAGGGCCGACGATAACAAGCGTCGAGAGGCCCTCGAGGGTACTGAGAGTGCGCAGTGCGTGGGCGATCACTGGTGCCCCATTGAGGTCTACCCACAACTTGTCGTCGTCACCCATTCGGGTGGATTCCCCAGCCGCGAGCACGATGGCTACCAGGTCGTTGTTCGTCGTGTCGGTCATCGGACGATTCTAAGCCGGGCGCCGCCTTGTCGCCGCGTTCCGTAGCAGACTATTCTCAGTGTAGTCACAAACCCGTGACTGATACTCAACACCCCCGATTCGCACTGTTCCAACGGAGTCACGCTGATGACGACGCGATACGAATCACTGATCTCTCAAGTAACGAAGCCGGCCCGTTATACGGGCGGCGAATTAAACTCGATTGTGAAGGACTGGAACGCGCACGAGCTACGCGTGGCTTTCGCCTATCCCGATCTCTACGACTTGGGTATGTCCAACCTTGGCTTGGCGCTGCTCTACGACATCGTGAACCGCCGGTCGGACGCGCTGGCGGAGCGGGTGTTCAGCCCGTGGACTGATCTTGAGGCGTTGCTGCGCGAGCACAAGGAGTTGTTGCGCTCGCTTGAGACGAAGCATGCACTGAACGAGTTCGACATACTGGGTATCACGCTCCAGTTCGAGGCTTGCTACACGAACGTGCTCAACATGCTCGACCTCGGCGGGATCCCAATTCGCACTGAGGACCGCGCGGACAACGAGACGATCGTGATCGCGGGTGGCTCGGGCGCTCTCTCGCCGGAGCCGCTGGCGCCGTTCATCGATGCCTTCGCGCTTGGCGAGGGCGAAGAGGTAATTCGCGAGATCTGTGACCTAGTGGCGGAGTGGAAGCGGAATGGTGGTGGTCCGCGGCGCGAGCTACATCGCCAGCTTGCACGAATCGAGGGTGTGTACGTGCCGTCGCTATACGACGTGACGTACGAGAATAGCGGACTGATCGCGGAGATCTCACCGAATGACGAAGCCGCAGCGGGCCGTGTGACTCGTCGGGTGCTACAGCAACTTGAGCCGACTTTGACCACGCCGATCGTCCCGAACATGGAAGTGGTCCATGACCGAGCCACTGTGGAAATCCAGCGTGGCTGCACACAGGGCTGTCGCTTCTGTCAGGCAGGGATGATTTACCGGCCAACGCGCGAGCGGACGGTCGAGGAAGTGGTGAAAGCGGCAGGAGAACTACTAGCGAACACCGGGTACGACGAACTCTCACTGATGTCGCTCTCGACAACCGACCATCGTGAAATCGCACCGATGGTGAATGCGCTGATGGACGCGTACGGCGATCGCGGTCTGAAAATCAGTATTCCTTCAACGCGTGTCGATTCGTTTAGCGTGGACATCGCTGAGGCGGTGGCGCGCGGGAAGAAGCACACGCTGACCGTGGCGCCAGAGGCGGGCTCGCAGCGACTGCGAAACACAATCAACAAACTGGTCTCCGAAGAGGACATCCTGACAGCGGCGGAGAACGCATTCTCGGGTGGCTGGACCTCGATCAAGATGTATTTCATGGTCGGGCAGCCGACCGAGACCGACCACGACGTGGAGGAGATTATTCGCATCGCCACGGAGGTGAAGCGGATCGGTCGTCAGCACGTGGGGAAGCGGGCGCGAGTGCGCGTCTCCACGAGCAACTTCATTCCGAAGGCCCACACGCCATACCAGTGGGTGGCGCAGTGCGACGCGGAGACACTGACTCGCCGACATCGAATGCTGCGTGAGGGCTGTCGAAACGTGGGAGTTCAGTTCACGTGGGAGGACCCGGAGAAGTCGCTGCTGGAGGCGGTGCTCTCGCGCGGCGACCGGCGAGTGGCAAAAGTGATCGAGACCGCCTGGCGAAACGGGGCGAAGTTTGACGCGTGGTCCGAACTGCACGACTGGGATATTTGGCAAGCGGCGTTCGAGGAGCATGAGCTTGAGCCGACCTTCTATGCGCATCGGAACCGCGACCTGTGGGAGACTCTGCCGTGGGCGCACATCCACGGCGGCACGGAACCCAGTTATCTACGTGGTGAGTGGTTGAAGACGCTTGAGGAAGAACTGACGCTAGATTGCAAGCGCGACCCCTGCAACGTGTGCGGCATGCAGAATCTGCAAGGTGATTGCACGATCAAAATCGCAGACCTTGTGCAGATGAAGACGACCGGCGACCCCACGCAGCGGGAGCGCCTGATGCAGGAACGCGAGCGACTGATGATCACGCTCAACCCGGTGGCAAAGCGTCAGTTGGAGATTCCGGTGGTGAGCAGCATTCCCGCTGGCTGAGGCGGGAGGCGGCTGCGCTACGGAAAGATTCCGCGTAGTTCGATCGCCTCGACCACTCGCTCGATGCCAATCCACTGCGCCGCTTCGCGCGGAGTGCAGTAATGACCGCCGCCCGTCGAGCAGCGGGAGAACACATTGAGATAGGCGGCGGTCATTAGTCGCCGTAATTCAGCATTGACCTGTTCCTCGCTCCAGTGCAGATACTGGCGCGCTTGCACCCACTCGAAGTAAGAGACGGTGACTCCACCGGCGTTTGCGAGCGTGTCCGGAATCATCGTGATGCCGCGCTCGTTGAGGATCGCATCGGCGTCCGCCGTGGTCGGGCCATTGGCGCCCTCGATGATGAGTCTGGCGCGAATATTTCCGGCGTTGTGTTCGGTGATGACGGATTCGACGGCCGCCGGCACCAGAACATCGACAGCCGCCAGCAGTATTTCCTCGGGATCCACTTCCTCTGCGGCATTCGGGTGTTTGTCCAGCCAACTCCGCAGAGTTCCGCCGGCCTGCACGTGGGCGAAGGCATGCATTATGTCGATGCCTTCGGGGTGGTGAATCGCAGTGTCGACATCGGAGATGTATTGAACTCGCGCGCCTGCCTCGCACAGCAGTTTAGCCGCGACGCCACCGACATTGCCGAAGCCCTGCACGGAGACAGTACGATCGCGAACACCGCCCTCGGTGGCGAGATGTTCCTGCAGCACGTAGAGCAGGCCGCGACCGGTGGCCTCGAAGCGGCCCTCAGAACCACCGATGGCGACAGGCTTTCCGGTGACGACCCCGGGGATCGTGTAGCCCTGCTCCATAGAGTAAGTGTCCATCATCCAGGCCATGGTCTGCGCATTCGTGCCCATGTCTGGCGCCGGAATGTCGCGATCTGGACCGATGATCGGTGCGATCTCGGAAGTAAAGCGGCGAGTCAGGTCCTGGAGTTCGGACATACTCAGGGAGCCGGGATCGCAGATCACACCACCCTTGGCCCCGCCGAAGGGAACGTTCACCACGGCACATTTCCAAGTCATCCACATCGCGAGCGCTTTAATCTCATCGAGCGACACCAAGGACGAGAAGCGGATACCTCCCTTCACCGGGCCGCGGGCTGAGTTGTGATGGACTCGGTAGCCACTGAAGACGCGTGTAGTGCCGTTGTCCATGTTCACCGGGAAGTCGGTTTGATAGACCATTTTGAACGAGGTCAGCAACTCCCTCATCTCATCGCGAAGCTGGGCGCGATCAGCCGCCTTGTGAAATTGCCGTATCGCAGTCTCAAGTACCGGATCCACTCGTGACCACCTTCCGAGATTCATCGCCGTCTTGAGAGCCTAACGCGAACACAAAGAGGGGGCCTGCGGGCCCCCTCTTGATTACTACGCTCTCGGACCGCCCGCTAGTCGGGTTCGGCCACGTACGAAGTTGCACCGGCAAGTTCCGCCGTCATCTCCGCGCTCGGCTGGAACACGGTCGGCGTTTCACCGATCAGTGTCTCGCGCCGTTCGAAGTCGAAGATGAACGGCAGGACCATCGAGTCCGGCATCGAAATTTCGGCGATCGGCTCAGGCCGCACGACCGTAACCTTGGCACGCGCCGGGATCAGCTTCCCGATAATGACATTTTCCTTGAGGCCGCGCAGGTAGTCCGTGGAACCACTGATGGCGGCATCCGTCAGCACCCGCGTCGTCTCCTGGAAGGAAGCCGCAGCGAGGAACGAATCCGTGCTCAGCGAGGCCTTGGTCACACCAAGTAATACGGGCTCTGCCGTTGCGGGCGTGCGACCCTCCGCGATGAGGCGCTGGTTCAGGTCCTCGAACCCCCAGCGATCGACCAACTCCGTGGGGAGCAGGTCCGAGTCACCCGGATCCTCGACACGCACCTTGCGCATCATCTGGCTAACGATGACCTCGATGTGGCGGTCGTTGATGTTCACACCCTGCGACCGGTAGACCCGCTGCACTTCGTCCACGAGGTACAGCTGACAAGCCTCCGAGCCCATGATTCGCAGCACTTCCTGCGGGTCCAGCGGACCCTCAGTGAGCTGGTCACCGGTATGAACGAACTCGCCACCTTGAACACGCATGCGTGAGCTTGCGGGCACCGGATATTCTCGGATGTCCTTGACCTCGGCAGTGATACGCAGCCCAACCGGCCGGCGCTTACGGCCCTCACGAACGAACTCAACTTTCCCATTGGCCGGGGCGGTCAGCGGCACCATCAGCACGCTTGATTCCTCGGCATTTGCAGGCGGCTGCGCGAGCAACTGGTCTGTCTCAACCTCGTCGCCGTTTTCAACCAACAGCTCGAAGTCTTCCGGCAGGTCGAAATCTTCCGAGAATGTTTCGGACGAGGTGACGCTGATCGTCCGCATGTCGCCCTCCCGGGCAACCAGAACGACGCCATCTATTTCCGCGATGAGCGCCTGTCCCTTGGGGACACGCGCCTCGAAGATCTCCTCAACTCGAGGCAGGCCGGATGTGATATCGATACCGGCAACGCCACCAGTATGGAAGGTCCGCATGGTGAGTTGCGTACCCGGCTCACCGATGGACTGCGCAGCGATGATGCCGATCGCAGTGCCCGGCTCAACCGGCAAGCCTGTGGCCAGCGAGCGGCCATAGCTGTGCTGGGCGATGCCTCGCGGGCTGAAGTCGGTCAACGGAGACTGCACGTAGACGCGGTCGATCCCGGCCTCGATGATCTGCTTCGCCATCGGTGTCAAGATCTCGATGTCAGCGTCGAGCAGTATTTCGCCCGTTTCCGGGTGGACGATCGGAGCGGCGGTGAAACGACCGTCGATCCGCTCTTCCAGTGAGGCAAGCAGGACCTCGCCGGGGCGCTTGCTCAGCCAAATCCCGGGAATCGGCTCGCCTTCTTCGACACAGCTACCAGGTTGCACGACAACGTCCTGGGCCACATCGATCATGCGACGAGTCAGATATCCGGAGTCAGCCGTTCGCAGTGCAGTATCGGCGAGACCCTTGCGCGCACCGTGAGTGGAGATGAAGTACTCCAGCACGGAGAGACCATCGCGGAAACTGGACCGAATCGGCAGGTCGATAATCCGACCGGATGGGTCTGACATCAGACCACGCATGGCACCCATCTGCCGGATTTGGGCAATGTTTCCCTTCGCACCACTGTTCGACATCATCGCCAGCGTGCCCTTGGGCGGCAGTGCGTCGTACAGCGCTTCCTGCATTTTGGTGGTGGTCTCTGTCCAGATATTGATCGCGGACTGGTACTTCTCATCGGAAGTGATGAGACCGAGCTGGTACTGCTCTTCCATCTCATCGATGTGAGAGTCCGCCTCTGCCATCAGTGCGGGCTTCGTCAATGGTACGGAGATGTCCGAGACCGCGATCGTCAGACCGGACTGAGTCGCATAGCGGAAACCTATGTCCTTGATGTCATCGACCAACGTGACCGTCGGCTCGTTGCCCATCTCGCGATGGACTCGCGACACCAGCTCACGCAGGCGAGGCTTGTCCATTACCTCGTTCTGGAAGCCCATTTCGTCGGGAACGATCTCGTTGAAGAGTACACGCCCCACTGTCGTCAAGATGAATTCTTCACCAATTTTAAACCGTACCGGCTCGTGGATACCCACGTGTCCCATCTGGTAGTACATCTCAAGACGGTCGTAAAGACCGAACGTCTTTGGCTTCTCCTGTCCCGTGGGCAGTTCGCCTTGGAAGGTCAGGTAGTAACAGCCCAGAACCATATCCAGCGTCGGCGCCACTACGGGCTCACCGTCAGACGGTGAGAGCAAATTCTCCGAGCTGAGCAACACCTGACGCGCCTCGGCGACAGCTTCGTAGGACAGCGGTACATGGACCGCCATCTGGTCGCCGTCGAAGTCCGCGTTGTAGGCGAAGCAGACGAGCGGGTGCAGTTCGATCGCCGAACCCTCGGCCAGGATCGGCTCGAATGCTTGGATACCCAAGCGGTGAAGCGTTGGTGCACGGTTCAGGAGTACCGGGCGGTCCTTGATCACTTCTTCAAGGATGTCCCACACCTCTGGCTGAGCGCGTTCAACGATGCGCTTAGCACTCTTGATGTTATGAGCTAGGCCGCTTCGCACCAGTGCGTGCATGACGAAGGGCTTGAACAGCTCCAGCGCCATCTTCTTGGGAAGGCCGCACTGGTTAAGGCGCAACTTCGGACCCACGATGATCACTGAGCGCCCGGAGTAGTCGACTCGCTTACCCAGCAAGTTCTGTCGGAAGCGACCTTGCTTGCCCTTGAGCAAGTCAGAGAGCGATTTCAGCTTGTGGTTGCCTGAACCAGACACGGCACGACCACGGCGACCGTTATCGATCAACGAGTCGACGGCTTCTTGGAGCATCCGCTTCTCGTTGCGAATGATGATATCGGGCGCACCCAAGTTCAGCAGACGCTTGAGTCGATTATTGCGGTTAATAACGCGACGATACAGGTCGTTCAGGTCGGACGTCGCGAAACGACCACCCTCCAATTGCACCATGGGGCGGAGGTCCGGCGGCAGCACCGGCAACTCCGTGATGATCATCCAGTCCGGGCGGTTGCCGGACTTGCGGAGCGCTTCAACGATGCGGAGTCGTTTCGTCGCCTTTTTACGCCGCTGGCCACTTGTGGAAGTCAACTCTCCCTGGAGCTTGACCTGCAGTACATTAAGGTCCACGCGCTGGAGGATTGAGAGCACGGATTCAGCACCCATGCCGGCCTTGAATACCAGGCCGAAGCGCTCTTCGTACTCGCGGTACTCCACTTCGCCCAGCACGGTTAGCGCGTCCGCCTCGATCGGGTCGCGGAGCTTATCCAGCCACTTGGTCAGCGGCTCGTACTCCTTCTTGACCTCGTCACGGATCTCCGCCTGCTGCTGTCGCAGTGGCTCCATCTCTTCGAACGCCTGGTCACGCTTCTGCTGACCAACGGCGTCAGCCATCAGTTGAGTGTCGGCCTTCTTGCCAGCGATGGATTCTTCAACATTGCCGATGGCGGTCGCGGTCGCTTCCTTGAGCGCCTTAAGCGTGTCGTTGCCGACTTCGGAACTGCGTGTGGCGATCACTTCGTCACGGAACGTCAGCTTACCGCGAAGCTTCTCGCCCTTGCGGCTCTCTAGGTCTTTCTCAAGTTCGCGCGCCTCAATCATGACGGCATCGATCTGATCGACCAACTCTTCGTCAGCGGCCTTCAGTTCCGCTTCCTTGCGTTGCTCGATCTCGCCGAGTTCCTTCTCCAGCCCTTGTTCGTGCGTGGAGAGCAGCGTTCCGACTTCACCCTCGCGAGTGTTGGCTGCGTCATCGATCTCGATCTGCAGCAACTCCAGCGCGTGCTGGCGTGCTTCGTCGTTCACCTCGGTGACCACGTACTGGGCGAAGTAGAGCACCCGCTCCAGCGTGCGTGGCGGGATGTCCAGCAACAGACCGAGTCGGCTAGGGACGCCCTTGGCGAACCAGATGTGGGTGACCGGGGCGGCGAGGCTGATGTGCCCCATTCGCTCTCGACGTACCTTGCTGCGCGTTACCTCGGTGCCACAGCGGTCGCAGACAATACCCTTATAGCGGATGCGCTTGTACTTGCCACAGGCGCATTCAAAGTCCTTGACGGGCCCGAAGATGCGCTGGCAAAACAGCCCGTCCATCTCCGGTTTCAGCGTCCGGTAGTTGATGGTCTCCGGCTTGGTGATCTCACCGTACGACCATGACAGGATCTGGGAGGACGATGCCAGCCCCAGACGAATAGCGTTGAAATCGTTGACTTCAAGCACGGGTTACATCCTCCGACTCGCGACCTGAGAGGTTGATTCCAAGCCTAGGGATCTGGTCCATGTAATTCTCGACGAATTCAACCTCTTCGGCTTCATCGTTGAGAATTTCTACGCTGAGGCCTAGCGACTGAAGCTCTTTCACCAAGACCTTGAAGGACTCCGGCACGCCCGGGTCCATGGTGTTCTCGCCCTTAACTATGGATTCGTACGTTTTCACACGTCCGACCACATCGTCGGACTTTACGGTCAGCATTTCTTGTAGGATGTGCGCGGCGCCGTAAGCCTCCAACGCCCATACTTCCATTTCGCCGAAGCGCTGCCCACCGAACTGCGCCTTACCGCCCAGCGGCTGCTGGGTAATTAGCGAGTACGGACCGGTGGAGCGAGCGTGAATCTTGTCATCCACGAGGTGGATGAGCTTCAGCATGTAGATGTAGCCAACCGTCACCGGCTGATCGAACGGCTCACCGGTACGACCGTCGTATACAGTCTGCTTGCCCCAGATTGGCGGGGCCGTGTTTGTCTGCTCAGCCACATTCTTGATGCGCTTCTCGAAGTTCTCGTCCGTCAGGCGACGGACGTTCTTCTCACCCGAGCCCTCAAGCCACAGCGTCAGAACCGCACGTCGTGCGGTGCCCGGGGCGCCAGTACGCAGCACCTCCTCTGGATCGAAGTCACCCTCTTTCAGGTATGCCTCCATCGCTTCGATATCGACACGCTGGCCAACTTCTGTGTCGACAGAGCTGAGTGCCAGTTCGGTCTCAACAGCACCGGATTGCATGGCGACCCAAGCGCGGCAAAGCGCGTCCTCAATTTCCAACTCCGTGGCGCCATCAAAGACTGGCGTGACCGCACGCCATCCGAGCGTGGAGGCGGCCCAGCCGAGGTGGGTCTCCAGCACCTGACCGATGTTCATGCGGGATGGCACGCCGATCGGATTGAGAACGATTTCCACTGACCGGCCATCATCCAAGTACGGCATATCTTCCATCGGGAGCAGACGGGAGACCACACCCTTGTTCCCATGGCGGCCGGCCATCTTGTCGCCGGAGACGATCTTGCGCTTCTGTGCGACGGCCACTCGAACCATCTTGTTCACATCGGCGGACAGATCGTCACCGTCGTCGCGACTAAAGACGCGGACGGCAATCACCTTGCCACGCTCACCGTGAGGGACTCGCAGGCTCGTGTCTTTCACCTCGCGAGCCTTCTCACCGAAGATCGCGCGCAGCAGCTTCTCTTCCGGAGTCAGCTCCGTCTCGCCCTTCGGCGTGATTTTGCCGACGAGGATATCGCCTTCACGGACCTCCGCACCGACGCGGATGATGCCTTCTTCATCGAGGTCGCGCAGTGCTTCCTCGCCGACGTTGGGGATGTCACGGGTGATTTCCTCGGCACCCAACTTGGTGTCTCGCGCCTCAACTTCGTACTTTTCCATGTGAATGGAGGTGAATCGGTCTTCACGGACGACGGACTCGGATAAGACGATCGCGTCCTCGAAGTTCAGACCTTCCCATGACATGAACGCCACCAGTAGAGATTGGCCCAGTGCCAGTTCGCCATCCTGAGTGCAAGACGAGTCTGCCAGTGCCTTCCCACGCTGAACGCGCTCGCCTATCTGAACGATCGGACGCTGGTTGATGCAGGTGCCCTGGTTCGAGCGAACGAACTTCAGCAGCGGGTAGCGCTGCTCACGGCCACTGTCGTACTTGAGGTGGATGAAGTTGGCGTTGGCACCAACCACTTCGCCGTCCTCTTCTGCATGCAGCACCTGGCCAGAATCCGCCGCTGCGGGCAATTCCATCCCGGTACCAACCAACGGTATTTCCGGTCGCAGCAATGGCACGGCCTGCCGTTGCATGTTTGCGCCCATCAGTGCGCGGTTCGCGTCGTCGTGCTCTAGGAATGGAATCATTGCAGCAGCAACGGACACGATCTGCTTCGGCGAGACGTCGACGTAGTCGACCTCGACAGACGGGACCATTTCGAACTTGTCACCGTGCCGCACTTCAACTCGCGTGGCCGTGATGTTTCCGGACTCTCCCACGGCGGTCTTTGCCTGGGCAATTCGGAACTGCTCTTCTTCATGCGCGTCAAGGTAAATCGTCTCAGTGGAGGCGAACGGAGCCAACGGAATCAAATCCTCAGCTGCGTCACCGAGCGCGCGAGCCAGCTCTTCATCGATCAACGTGTCGGCTGCAGCGATCAGCTTGCCGCTGGCTGCCTTTACGTCAGTGGAGAGGTAGTGGCCTTCAAGTTGGCGTTTATTACCCTTCGGCAGATCGTGCACCGCAACGCGGTAAGGCGTCTCGATGAAGCCGAAGTCGTTGACCACGCCATAGGATGCGAGGCTTCCGATCAGTCCAATGTTCGGGCCTTCTGGCGTCTCGATCGGGCAGATCCGACCGTAGTGACTGGAGTGAACGTCACGCACATCGAATCCCGCGCGGTCACGTGAGAGACCACCGGGTCCAAGCGCAGAAAGCTTTCGCTTGTGAGCGATCTCGGAGAGCGGGTTCACCTGGTCCATGAACTGCGAGAGCTGCGACCCGCCGAAGAACTCCTTCATGGAGGCGACAACTGGTCGGATGTTAACCAAGGCTGAAGGAGTTGCCTCTTCCGGATCTGTGATGGTCATACGCTCTCGGACGACGCGCTCCATGCGAAGCATGCCGACCCGGAACTGGTTTTGCATCAACTCACCGACCGACCGAATTCGGCGGTTGCCGAGGTGGTCGATGTCGTCTGGCGTGCCCTTACCGTTGTTGATATCCCAAATCTTGCGAATGATCGCGATCAGATCTTCGCGACGTAGCGTGCGCGTCTCGGGCGCATCAACGAGTGCAAGCCGCTTGTTCAGCTTGTAGCGACCGACCTTACCAAGGTCGTATCGACGATCAGTAAAGAACAGGGTCTCCAATAGTTCCTTGGCGTTGTCCGCCGTGGGCGGGTCACCGGGGCGCAATCGCCGGTAGAACTCTTCAAGCGCCTCAGCCTGATTGGTGGTGGAGTCCTTCGCGAGGGTCGCTTCGAGGAATGAATGGTCCTCGTTGGTGTCGACGTCGGTGAGGATGGCGCGGACTCGCTCGTCCGTACCCAGCTCGTCCATGGACAAGCCCTCTTCTTGGTCGATAGCGCGAAGCAGGACGGTGACCGGGATCCGGCGCTTACGGTCGACCTTCACAGAAATAAGGTCCTTGGCGGAAGTTTCAAACTCCAACCAGGCACCGCGGTTCGGGATCAGCTTCGCGGCCACCAATTGGCGACCGGTCACCGGGTCAGTCGTCCCGGTGAAATAGACGCCGGGTGAACGTACGAGCTGTGACACCACAACGCGCTCGGAGCCGTTGATGATGAATGTCCCGTGGTCTGTCATGAGGGGGATGTCGCCCATGAACAGCTCTTGCTCCTTTACCTCGCCGGTCTCCTTGACCAGCAACTCGACGCGCACACGCATGGGAGCGGCGTAGGTGCGTTCGCGATCACGCGACTCGCCCTCGTTGTACTTCGGGTCTTCGAATCGGTAATCACCGAATCGCAGCTCCATCCGACTTCCGGTGAAGTCGTCGATTGGCGAAATTTCGTCGAACAGCTCGCGCAGTCCTTCCCGCAAGAAGCGGTCGTAGGAGCGACGTGGCATTTCGATCAGGTTCGGCATATCCAGCACATGCGTTGCCTGGCCAAATAGTCTCACCTGGCTCGGCACTCGACGGTTGGAACGAACGATTCGGCGGCTCGTCGTGGTCAAGGACATCCCCTTCACGGCCTGCGGGCCCGTATATCTCAGAGGCGCACCAGACATGGCTGGTTTTCATCAAATGTCGATGCTGACTGCTCGGCTGTGCGCATTGCGATTGGTGGTCGCAAAAGAATCTGCACACACAAAACCCTCGCCGATTTACGTCGCCGAGGAACCATTGCTGTCACGTCGAAAAATAAGATTGCGCCCCACGCTCGCCTTAGTCTATATGGACGTTGGCGGATTCACAACCATATGCCCAAGGATTTCCGACGTCAATATCTATTCCAGAGGTAGTCCTCAATTCTGCGGTGGGTCGACCTCATCCTATATTCTCCGCGCCGCCAATCGCGGAGACTACACGTTAATACGTCGACTCCTGCCCGACTTCGATGAAACCGAAGACGAGACGAATATCTTCGACGACGTTCGAATCGTGAGCTTCACCCGTGACATCACGGGGCACTACGCCACGACATGATCAAGATGGAGCCGCCCGGCGGCGACCCATACTAGGCATCACTTGGATTAAAGTTTCAATCGAGGCACGTGTGCCGTCAGCCTCGACCCAACCAACGAGTCTGGTCGCAACCGTACGTAGTTCCTCGCCCCATCGACGGACGCCGTGGTGGTCAATTTTCCGACGCAGCGCGTAGCCGAACGAGAGAAATCCATCGCTGGCGTACGTTGCGATGCCACCGTTCGGAGAACGCGGCCCATTCGTCGATCGATCGTCGTCGCCCGTGTTGATTTCCACCGTCAGTGGGATCATGGCAAGCTAGGCCTCCTACTCAGGCGACCCTACTGAGCTAGCATCTGCATTTCCGAATGTGATCACAGCGATCAGGATCACGTTCATGTTCGCCATCATTACCTTCAAGCCGTGCACGGCATCGACAGTCGATGACGCGATGGAGTCCATGCAAATCACTCAAGAACAGGAAAACCGCCGGAAGGCGAAGGCCGTAGCCGTCTGATCGCGTAGCCTCCCTGCTGCATAAGGGGGATTTCATCGACTTCGATCTTTCTGACGAACACCGACTGATCCAGCAGGCCGCCCGGCGCGTTGCTCGCGACGTGATTGCTCCGCGCGCCGCCGAAGTTGATGAGACCGGCGAGTATCCAGAAGACTATTTCCAAGCGTTCAAAGAGGCCGACCTGCTGGGAATCACGCTGCCGGGATCGGTTGGCGGCTCCGAGGCGGGCACGCTGGCACTTACCCTAGCCGTGGAGGAAATGGCGAAGTTCGACTGCTCCGCCGGACTCATGCTGCTTCTCTCATCGCTATCCACGCACACGGTGAAATTCTTCGGCACGGAGCGCCAGCAGCAGGAGTACATCGGTCCAGTCGCGCGAGGCGAGAAGAAAGCGGCGTTTTGCCTGACCGAGCCGGGCGCCGGCTCGGACGTGGCGAATATCCAGACCCGGGCCCGTCGCGACGGCGATGAGTACGTGATCACTGGGCAGAAGTGCTACATCTCCGGCGGTCCGATTGCAGATCAGGTGGTCGTCTTTGCCAAGACCGACCCGGACGACCCCCGCACGCTCAACGCCTTTCTGGTTGATGCCGACATGCCCGGATTCGAGGTCACCTCGATCGACCGGAAGATGGGAGTCCGCGGCGTCCCGACCGGGGTACTGACGTTCGATGAGGTACGCGTTCCGGCGGCGAACCTGGTGGGCGAGCATGAGGGATTTGGCATGCGTGCGCCACTGGCCACGCTAAATTCGCTCCGTCCGGTAGTCGGGGCACGTGGCGTCGGTTTGGGCGAGGGAGCGCTAGACTACGCGCTCAAGTTCGCGCGGGAGCGCCGCGCGTTCGGCGGGCCGCTGACGGACCTCCAGGCGATTCAGATGAAGCTCGCAGAAATGTCGATCGATATCGAGGCCGCGCGCATGCTGGTCTACCAGGGTTCGTGGATGGTGGATCAGGGTCGCTTCGGTCCGGAGCACGGTCACATGCTCTCGGTCGCGAAAGCCTACGCGACCGAGATGTCAAACCGCGTCGCATCAGAAGCAATGCAAATCCTCGGTGGGCAGGGGTACATGATGGACCACCCTCTGGAACGCCACTACCGCGATGCTCGGCAGCTCATGATCGTCGAAGGCACTTCAGAGATTCAGCGGCTAGTGATCTCTCGCGCACTGATGACCGGCAACCTGAGCTACGCGTAACCGCCATTCGAATCGGCGGACGAGGTCAATTCCCGTCGGACTCTGCTGTGGCTGATCTCGCCTCGACCTCGATGCGGATGAGGCGGGCCTGTTCCGCCTTGGTGGGATTATATGGGCGGACGGCGGCGGACTCCCATGCCGGCCACGCCTCTTTGGGACTGCCGTCCACTTCCATCAGCCCCAGGCTCGCCACCAGATCCTCCGGCGGCCCGGTGGCGTAAGAAAGATCCCGTGCAAGCAGCCAGATCAGCAGCGGCGATCCGAGTCGGTCTGCGTCATCGAAGAGTCGCTGCAGATAGCGGCGCTGCTCGGCCGGTGTCGAAGCATTGATGCCTTCTCGGCCAGTGCCTGAGGCGTAGCCGGTTGAGACGAACGCGATGGGCAGGTCCGTGTGCTCTCGAATCTGCCGGTAGTAGAACGGTTCTACCTTCCGCGCGACCGCGAATGCGAAGGATGGATAGGAGGTGATCCCCAGAACGTCCAGGCGGCCCTCGAAGTCATTGAACAACTCCCAACGCGGCGCGTGCGCGGGGAGCCACGGGATCACACCAAGTAGTTCTTCGTACTGGAAGCTGGTGAGTATGCGCGTTTCCGGTGAGGCCTCCTGGAGTGCGTCGTAGGTCTCGGCGTAGATCTCCACAAACTGCTGATAGGCTTCCGAGTTGTGCTCAAAGGTGACATTCACTTCGTGGCCAATCACCAGGTAGGCAGGCTGCACGTTGCGGGCCACGAACAATGCATCCGCTCGGAGTGCCTGCCGTAAATCGTCATCCGCGAGCGTCAGCCCTGCATGGCTCGGCGGGAGTCCTTGTAGTCGCTGACGCCCGTTGGGATCGAAGACATCAAGCACGTAGACCAGCCGCAACCCGCGTAACTCCGCAGCGCGCTGCTCTGCCAGTGTTTGATCGCGCAGGGCTTGGGACACGCTCGCGCCTGGCAGGAAGTCTGCCCAGGCCGGTGGGCGTTGGATTAGCAGCGCCTCTCCCTGATTCGCCGCCAGATCATAGGTGCCGAGGTACGCCTTTTCGGTCAACTCGCCTGGAATAGAAGAGAATCCGACCAAGAAACTGCGGGCCTCACCTGCCGTTGCCCTCGGCTCTGGGACAAAGCCTGCAAGCTCGGCTCGCTCCTCGCGACAGCCAACGACGAGCGCCGCCGCCAGAAGCGTCAGGAGTAGCAGCGGCCCGCGTCGAGCGATGGTGATGAATGGCACACTTCGATTGTCGGGACCGGTCACCCCGTGAGCAAACGAATCGCGGAAAATTTGGCGACCTGTCGAGCTTCTTCCGTGCTCGTTATCCACAGATTACACCGACAATCTGACCGATGACTATTTGGGCATTCGACGATCTGAACCGAGCGCTAAGCGCTACAACCTCGCGCGAAAATGCACGTGCGACGGTTCGTCGCGCTGTCCGCATCGTCGGTGTTCGACCTCACCACCAGCTGGATCTGCACGAACCAATCCGCCTACGCTCCACATTCTCTACCGAGGGTGGCACCATCAACAAATTGCCGAAGAGGTCGCGAGCGACACACTATACGATGAAGATCGGGGCGCAGCCTAATCCTCGTCCAACATCGCTTCGCGAGTGACATCGCCCCACGAGAACAGCGCGATTGCGAAACAAATCCCGGATGTACTTTCGCTGATTCGACGGTTCAGGTCCTCCACTCGGATGCTGCGTACGAAGTCCTCTACACGTTCACCAACGCCGTCTTCACCATAGAAATCGACCGAGTGAAACACTCCAAACATGGTCGAGGCGAGCGGATCGCCGTCGGGCACCGCGAGGGCGAGGGCAAATTGGTCAATCCCGTCGGTGGCGGCGCGTTTCGGAGATCCGTTCGCGGCACCATACGAGAATTTCCTCCGTTAGACACTCAACGTGACTCCGTTCAAGCACCGGGTCCGGGCGCATGCGATTTGAACTCCTCTTCCAGCAAGTCAGGCGTCCTCGTGAATTCAGAGAAATGCCCTTCGAGGGGAGGTCCTAATAGATCATCGGCAGTTCCTTGATTTCCGCCACCCTCTCTCGAACGGCGTAAACTACAGCCATGGATGGCAACCGAACTTTCGACGTGGATGGGTTAAGGGCTGCGCTCAAGGAGTGTGACCATCTGTTAATGCGCTTTGAAACGGTGGCTCTCCGCCTATTTGTCGATTTCCGTTCGAGCAGTGAGGCCGAACCAGCCGTGCTGGTCCTCCAGCCAGTCAACTCCTTCCGCGAACGACTAATTTCGATACGCCGCGGTCGCCCTGAATTCCCCGTTCCGGAGCAGCTCCAGGTTGCAACATGGCCGCTTCGCATCGGCTCGATCGAGCGGCTCGGTGTGTTGGACACGGTGCGTGGTCGCCTCGACACTGACGGCGCAGCCGAGGCACTCATCCAACTGGCCGGTGCAGTACAAGAGCTGCAGGACGCCGAGCGAGACGAAGTGCGGCGTGCGATCAGCGGCGAGGGGTATCGAACCCTCTGGCCATCACCGCGTACCTAGCCCCCGTGAATCGCGATCGCTTTCGTCGCCTGGTCCATCGCGCCCTCCGCGGATTGCCTTCAGAGGCGCGACGCCAGCTCGACAACGTCGAGATCACCATCGAGCGTGAGCCGACCAGAGAGGATATGGAAGCGACGGAGGATGGGCATATGTTGTTCGGATTGTACGTGGGAACACCGCTCACTGAGCGATCCGACTACCACCTGACGATACCCGACCGTATCGTCATCTTTCAGCGTCCCCTTGAACGGGCGTTTCATCCGCGAGATATCCCGAAGCAGGTGCGCATCACCGTCTTGCACGAGATTGCCCACCACTTCGGAATCGACGACGAGCGGCTGCACGAACTGGGCTACGAATAGGTCCGCGCAGCCCCAGCCCGGAGTGCAAACGTGGTTAGCGAACAATTCACCATCGGCATTGACGACACCGGCGAGCCTGACGGCCGTGGGACGAGCCAACTCGCCCGCGCGTGGTCCGACGCGATTGAAGCGGAGGGCTTTGGGCAATCGCTGGGGGTGACCCGGCACCAACTCTGGGAGAGCCCGAAGATACCCTGTACAGGCAAGAACCGCGCCCTGGCGATCGTGATCGAGACCGACCGCACTGTGCTCGACGTCGAGGACCGCATCGTCGACTTCGTCCGCGCGAACGCGGCACGCAAGGCGAACTCAGCGATCGCGGTCCTCTCGAGGCACAGCGACATGCCTCACGCGCTAGCCTTTGGACGTCGTAGCCAACAGGAGCTGATGAACCTTAAGGACGCGGAGCGCTACGCCGCCGAAGCGAACGTGTTGATTCGCGGGCTCGGCGGCAATCGCAACGGCATGATCGGAGCACTTTCCGCTGCGGGTCTTCGCGCTGGAGGCAAGGACGGCCTCTTCATCCAGCTTGCTGGCATCCGCGACATCGAGGGCCGCGTCACGGCCGGGCAGATCCGGGTACGGACCGCGCTGGAGAGCATCATCGACGAGGACACCGGCGAGGAGCTAGACCGCGACGACATGATCGAGACGTTTAATTGGGTACGCCCGCGCATGACCGCAGACAAGCCCGTATTACTGACCAAGCGTTCGCCCGACGAAAAGAGGCTGTGGTTGTCCGTGGACCGCAAACCCCCGAGCTAGTCACGATCCACCCATCGCCGGGCTAGTCGCTCTGCGGCGTCTTGCACAGGGCCCGCTCCGAGCGCCATCGCAGTCTCGACCTCCACCCCGGGTGGCGTAGAAATTTCGATGTCCATCAGTCCGGTCGGCAATCCAGCGACTTGGCCTGCCACAGCAAGACACGGTCGCCCCAACTCAGCGGCTAGCGCAGATACATAGGCGACCGCTTTCCCGTATCCCGTCTGGGCATCCAACGCTCCTTCGCCGGTAATCACGAGGTCAGCCGCTTCAATCGCCGCCCGCAATTCGACCGCCTCCGCCACCAGTGCCGCACCCGACTCGATCACCGCAGTCGCCTCAGCAGCGTGCGCCACCGCCAGTAGCCCAACGGGCAGGCCGCCACCCGCGCCAGCACCATCCTCTATCGGAAGCGAGATGCCGAGGTCTGTTTCAATCTGTCGCGCCCAGCGCGCCAGCGCGCGATCGAACGCCGGCGCCTCCCAGTCACGGACACCCTTTTGCGGCCCGTAGATCGCTGTCGAACCTGCGTTGCCCAGTAGTGGGTTCGTCACATCGACGGCGATCCGTAGCTCGACACCCGCGAGGGACTGAGTAACGGCAGCCGACTCGATTGCGGCGAGGCGTTCCAACGCGACTCCTCCACGCGGTAACTCAGCGCCGCCAGCGTCCAGCAATCGCAGACCCAGTGCGTGCGCTGCGCCGGCACCACCATCGTTTGATCCGCTGCCACCGACCCCTACCACAATTCGCTGCGCTCCTCGGCGCATCGCATTAGCTATCAGTTCGCCCACGCCGAACGTGGAGGCGCGACCGGGATCTCGTTGCTCCGGCGGCAGAAGCATCAACCCACACGCGGCGGCTGATTCGATGACCGCCAGTGACTGGGGGGTGCCCTCTTCAAACAGTGCGTACGCAGCCTCGACCGGATCGCCGAGGGGTCCCTCGACCATTACGACGACCCGTGTCCCACTGCCGCCGATCAGGCATGCGTCTACGGTGCCCGGTCCACCATCACCCAGCGGCAACGTACGCACCTCGGAAGCGGTGAAGGCGGCGCGAACGCCACTGGCGATCGCCTCGGCAGCCTGTGCGGCGGTCAATGAGCCTTTGAATTCCTGCGGACAGACGAGCACTCGAAGTTGAGACAAATCAGGTGCCCCACCCGAAATACTGCCGTAGGGCTGCGCTGAGCAAAATCGCCGCAACGTAGGCGAATCCAACCCGCTTCGCGTGCCAGCCGATTCGTCGCAGACGTGCCGGAGCAAACAGGACGAGGTACAGCACGAATATCGCCGAGGAGATGAGGAGCAACCGTGCGATACCCAAGAAGCGAACCCTTCGTTACTCATCCGATGCTACCGGACAGGCGGTGACTGAACCTCGCCCGACACTTAATTAGCCCAGTCGTTCTCATTAGAATCTCGAGTATTAGAACGCATATCACTGTTCCCGAAACCTCGGTGAGGAGGCTCCTATGACTACGTTCCGCACTTCGCCTGTCAGCACCAAGTCACCGTCCGCACGACAACCGTCCGGAATTTTCGGCGAAGAACTCGCACGCATTCCTCAGTTCGACCATCGTTGTCTTGATTGCGCTGTTCCGTTGGTGCTCGGCAAGGGCTGCTCACTCTGCCCGATCTGTGGACGTTCTTCCTGTGCCTAACCACGGTGCACTGCCGGGACATACTTAATAGACCTTCGTAGACCGGGCCCCAGCCGGTTCGTATACTCACTCCACTTCTCAGGAAGTATGGGGCGGGAATGACTCTGGCCAGCGAATCACCGGCGAACCTTGCGAGTTTGACGAGGCGCATCCGGCGTCACGTCGTCCAGATGGTCTATAACGCTAAGTCTGGGCACATCGGTGGATCACTCTCATCCACCGACCTCCTTGTTGTGCTCTACAGCAAGTTCCTTCGCCACGATCCGCAAAACCCGACCTGGCACGAGCGTGATCGCTTCGTGATGTCGAAAGGGCACTGCACGCCTGTTCAGTACGCGATTCTCGCCGAATTCGGCTACATCCCTATCAAAGAGCTTGAGACCTTCCGGCAGAAGGGTACTCGCCTCCAAGGTCACTCCGTCCTCGGCAAGCCGCCGGGTGTCGACAACAGCGCTGGTGCACTCGGCATGGGCCTGTCATTTGGCCTCGGCATGCGACTTGCTCAGCGTCTGCAAGGACTCAATGAATCACGCGTCTGGGTGTTGATGGGCGATGGAGAGCAGAACGAGGGTCAGGTGTGGGAGGCAGCGATGGCTGCGGCGCACCATAAGGCCGAAGGGTTGATCGCAATCATCGATCGCAACGGCATCCAGAACGATGACTTCACCAAGATCACAATGAATTCCGAGCCGCTGGACGAGAAGTATCGCGCCTTTGGATGGAACGTGCTCAGCGACCTAGACGGACACGACATCAAGACTATCGAGCAGGCCTATCAGTGGGCCCTCGACCAGCGCGGCGGTCCGGTCTGTTTAATCTTCGACACGGTGAAGGGCAAGGGTGTCTCCTTCATGGAGCACAATCCTGGCTTCCACGGTGCACCGCCTAGTGATGGCGAATTTGAGCTAGCGATGAAGGAGCTGTCAGAGTGACCACCGCACCAGCCCTTGCCGCGACTCGTGATGCACTTGGCCCCACACTGATCAAGCTTCAACAGAACGGCGCCGACATCATCGTGGTGGACGCGGATCTCGGCAAATCGACCTCCGCACGCAAGTTCCGCGACGAGTTTCCCGAGCGCTTCTTCACCTTCGGTGTCGCCGAGCAGAACATGGTGTCCGCTGCCGCTGGCTTCGCTTCGATGGGACACACCGTCTTCGCGACGACTTTCGCGGTCTTCATCGAGCACGCGTTCGACCAGCTTCGCATGTCGGTCGCGCAGCCCAAGCTCAACGTGAACATCGTCGCCAGTCACGGCGGGGTTTCGGTGGGTGAGGACGGCGCCTCAGCCCAATCCATCGAGGACTTTGCACTCTTCTCTTCGCTACTCAATTTCGCGGTCTGCGTCCCGGCCGACGTAGTGGAAGCCGAGGCAATGACCGGGGCAGCCGTGAACACGCCTGGCCCCTTCTACATGCGTACGGCCCGACCGAAGACCCCCGTGATCTACACCGATGGCCCGCGCTTCGAACTCGGCAAGGCCGATATGCTGCGCGACGGCAGCGACCTGACCATAGTCGCCGTCGGCCTGCTGGTAGAACGCTCACTGCGTGCCGCTGACCAGCTCGCGAGCGAGGGTATCGAGGCCCGCGTCCTCAACATGTCGACGATCCGTCCGCTCGATACTGCTGCCCTCGAAGCGGCCGCACGTGACACTGGTGCAATCGTGATCGCCGAAGAACACCTCAGCCACACCGGCCTCGGAGCCATGTGTGCACAGGCGCTGGCGACCCAACACCCGGTACCGATGGAGTTCGTGGGTCTGGATCGCTACGGTGAGTCGGCCACGTGGTCTGAGGCGCTCGAGCTGATGGGCCTCACGCCCCAAGGAGTCGCAGACGCCGCTCGCAAGGTTGTTGCTCGCAAGTAGCGAGCCGTCGGTCTAGTTCAGCAGTTCCAGTAATCCATCGAGATCGGCGATTTCCGCGTCGACTTCTACCTGCGCATCGAACCGATTGCCTGGTCGATTGAGCCAGACCGCGCGCATCCCGACCCCTCGTGCACCGACGACATCATGGTGGGGGTTGTCGCCCACGTAGATCGCCGCCGAGGGCTGCACTCCCAGTGCGGAGAGTGCGCATTCGAAGATTTCCGGGGCCGGTTTCGTCATGCCAACTTCCTCGGAAATCACGCAGACATCGAAATAGTCACCCAGCGCCATCGCGTCGATCTTTTGCTGCTGATCTTCGATCAGTCCGTTGCTAATGAGGCCGAGCGGATAACAACCATGCAGTGCTTCGAGAACACGCGGCACCTCGGGATATAGCTCAACGTAGCGAGGCCAAGCGAGTCGGTACGCCTCGGCGAGTGCGTCTGATTCAGTGGGAGTAAGTCCAGCGATCTCTGCGAAGAACTCACGGAACGCCTCGTGGACCAGTTCGTAGCTCCATTCGGAGCTGAAGCGCCGCGCCTGCGCCGCGTTCATCAGTGCACGCAGTGGGCCATCGTAGACCTCACCCGGTGAGCCGAGGTCGGCCAACGCCGGTAACTCGGCCCAGAGAGTGGATGTGACTTCGGCAAAGCCCGCATGCCAAGCACCGCGGGCGTCGACTAGGGTGTCGTCGAGATCGAGGCAAACTGCCTCGACCCCGTCGAACGTCATCGGGATCTGCTACCAGCGACGACCACCACCACCACTGTTTCCGCTACTGCCGCCCCGGTCCCGGCCGCCACTGTTTCCGCTGCTGTTTCCGCTGCTGCTACCGCCACGGTCTCCGCCGCCGCTGCCGCCGCTGCCGCCACGACCGCCACGGTCGCCGCCGCCGCCGCCACTACCTCCACGGTCTCCGTCACTGCGACCACCGCCATCATTGCGTCGACGCGGCCGGTCATCACCACCTCGGCCACCGCCGCTTTCACCACGGATAGTCTCGTCGCCACGGGGACGCTCGCTACTGGCCTGGTCGTCGGACAAGCCGACAGAGCCGTCACCATTGTCATTGACGCCGCTGAGCGTCAGGTTGATGCGACCCAAGTTATCGATTTCGAGCACCTGTACGGTGACTTCGTCGCCTACATTCACGACGTCCTCGACGCGGTCAACGTGTCCTTCGGCCAGTTCGGAGATGTGAACCAAGCCGTCCTTACCAGGCAAGATTTCGACGAAGGCGCCGAACGCCATCAGCCGCACTACCCGGCCCTGGTAGATGGTGCCAACTTCGATTTCCTTGGTCAGTCCCTCGATCTCGGCGATCGCACGCCGCACCGACTCGGCCTCGATTCCACCGACGAAGACAGAGCCGTCTTCTTCGATATCGATCGAGGCACCGGTGCGCTCGATGATCGCGTTGATGACTTTGCCCCCAGGCCCAATCACCGCACCAATCTTGTCTGGGTCGATCTTCACGATGCTGATCTTGGGGGCGTAGGTGCCCACTTCTTCACGTGGCTCCGCGATTGCCGCGGTCATCACCTCGAGGATCTTCAGACGAGCAGTGCGCGCCTGATCGAACACCTGATCAAGGAAGTCTGCCGGCAGCGACTTCAGCTTGATGTCGAGCTGAACCGCCGTCACACCATCTGCAGTGCCAGCGACCTTGAAGTCCATGTCGCCGAAGGCGTCTTCGATCCCCGCAATGTCCGTGAGGATACGGTACTGACTCGCGTCCGGCGTGGACATCAGGCCCATGGCGATACCGGCCACCGGCGCCTTGATCGGCACACCGGCGTCCATCAGCGCTAAGGTTGATCCGCAGACCGCACCCTGTGACGTGGAGCCGTTCGAGGACAGCACGTCTGACACGATACGAATGGTGTACGGGAATTCCTTGAAGTCCGGCAGCACGGGCTCGATCGCCCGCTGCGCCAGCATGCCGTGACCGATCTCACGACGGCCGGGACCACGCATGAAACGGGCCTCTCCCACCGAGAACGGCGGGAAGTTGTAGTGGTGCATGTAGTACTGCCACTCGCCGGGAGCGATCCGGTCGAGCCTGGCTCGGTCGCGTAGTGCGCCCAATGTTGCCACGCTCAGCACCTGAGTCTCGCCGCGCTGGAACAGACCTGCGCCATGCACACGTGGAATAATGCCAACCTCGGAGCGGATTTCGCGGAGGTCTTCGGGTCCACGGTCGTCAGCGCGAAGGTTCTCCTCCAACACACGAGTGCGGACGTGGGCTTTGAGTTGCACGTCCACCTCGTTGCGGACTTCACGCTGCTGGAAGGCGAATTCGGAAGCATCGGTCAGGTCAGCGGTCAGTTCGCCATAGACCTTGGCGCCAAGCTCGTCGACTCCACGGAAACCTTCGCCGGCAATCGCGTCCAACATTTCCTGGCCACGACCCTCAAGCGCACCGCTGACTGCGGCAACCAGCGCCGGGTCGGTCGGCGCCGGTGGGATGAACTCGGTCTTCGTCTGGCCGAGCGCCGCAACCACTTCACGCTGGAGCGAGTTCACTTGGGCGATGACGCTCTGTGCGTACTCGATTGCCTCGATCACTTCGGCTTCGGGCACCTGCTTGGCGCCCGCCTCGAGCATCACCACGGAGTCTTCTGTCCCGGCAACCACAAGGTCGATGTCCGACTCCGCGATCTCGGCGTAGGTCGGGAACGCCTTGAACTTGCCGTCAACGCGCGCGACGCGCACCGAGGACACTGGGCCTTCGAACGGCAGTTCGGACATGTTCACGACGGTTGATGCACCGATGGTGCCGAGCACGTCAGCGGGCTGCTCACGGTCAGATGAGAGAAGCGTGCAGACTATCTGCACTTCGCGCTTGTACCCCTTGGGGAACAGCGGGCGAATTGGACGGTCCGTCATGCGGGCGGCTAATGTCGCGTCCGTGCCGGGCCGGCCCTCGCGGCGAAAGAACGAACCGGGAATCTTCCCGATCGCGTACATCCGCTCTTCGAAGTCCACGGTTAGTGGGAAGAAGTCGATGCCGGGGCGCGGGTCGCCATGACAGACAGTCACCAGCATCATCGTGTCGCCGTAGCGGATGGTACAGGCTGCGGCCGCGTTAGGGGCTAGTCGACCACTCGCGATTTCGAAGGTCTGGCCTTCGATTTCGGTAGTGAAGACCTGGGTTCCTGCTGGGTGGTTATGGGTCTCAGTCGTTTGTGTTGTCACTCGTCGTCTTTCTTTCGTTCCAATAATCGCAAATGCAATGGGCGCTGGTCACAAATCGGCCGGCGCTGAATTTAGTTACGCAAAATATGTAATGGGTGGGCGAGCATACTGCTCGGCTGTCTCTCGTCGAGGGAGTCCTGTACTGACCAAGGCGTTTCGGGCGGTAACGCGGGTCAACTGGGGCCGTAATGGTTCTACCGCTTCTGGGTAAAGCAAAAAGGCTGCGCTATCGGCGCAGGCCCAGGGCCTGGATAAGGTTGTGGTATCGCTCCACATCCTTGTTGCTCAGGTATCGGAGCTGGCGACGTCGCTGGCCAACTAGCTTTAGCAGGCCACGTCGCGTGGAGTAGTCATGCTTGTGCTCGCGGAGATGCTCCGTGAGGTGAGCAATCCGGTCAGTCAGAATCGCGACCTGCACCTCGGGCGAACCTGTATCGCCTTCGTGCTGCCGGAATTTTTCAATTATTTCGCTTTTGAGTTCAGTCGTTTGCATCAAAGCTGTAACGATTCCTATTACTACTATTTCCCGACACCATCTGTCGTGGCACGGATCGCCCGGCGACCGCTCTCCACTTCAAGTCACGCTAGCATAGCGTCCATAGCCGAGCAATCAGCAACAACAATAAGATTCGAGGCCGTATGACCGTCGCTGTCATCGTCGATGCCGATGCCTGCGTACCTGCAGCGCTGGGGGCAGGGCTCAATATTCGCAGTGCGCCCGCTGCCGCGCCACTCTTACTGGAGCCCGAAACGATCCCGAAGATCCGTTCCGAGGCGACAAACCTTGGCGCAGGCGCCGCGATCGAGGTCTCGCGTGCCGCGATCACCGATGGCGCGACCGAGTTGCTCTACCTGACTGTCGACGACGGCTTCGGTTCCGCTGTCGGTCTTGCCGAGATACTCCCGGCGGCCCTCGACAGCAGCACGCGTCTCCTGATCGATTCGAGCGAGGCGGCGCTGATGGGCTGCGGCTGGCAGGCCGTCGCAGCGGCCGAGGCGATCCGCGATGGGGGCTCCCTCGATGCCGCGCTAGAAGCGGCCCGCGACGTAAGAGAGAGGGTACGCGTGATCGCAATGCTGGAGCATCCGGAGCTGGCCACAGCGGCCGGTGTCACTGCGTTGGACCGGACCCAGCAGCGGGTGCTGGCCGAACTGCGCGGTGCGGAACTAGGCTTGATGGGCCTCTACAAAAAGCGGGACGATGCACTTCAGCAGTTACGCGATCGATTCGCGTCCAGTATCAAGAATGGCACCCGTGCACACATCGCGGTGCATCACGCAGCTGCGGGGCCGGGCGCCGATGCGCTGGCGTCGTGGATCGAGCGAGAGTTGAGCCCGGCACGCCTCGTCGTCGCTCCGCTCACGCGGCATGCGGCGGCACGCCTAGGGCCACGGATGATGGGCATCGCCTGGTACGAGGACTGATCGGCGGCTAGGTGTTCGTCTCGTCGACTGACTGCGCGGCGCGGAGACATGCGTGTAGCCATCGACGTATCGCCGGGTAGCCGCTGCGCTGCAACCAGACGGCAACGCCTAGTCCGGCCAGCGATACGGCAGCGCCCACAACTCCATCGAAAATGTAGTGGTTCGCTGTCGCAACCACGGACACAGACTGCAACAACAGCACCACACACATACCGAGCCGCGGCAATGCGTGCGACGTCGCTCCCAAAACCACGATCGCCCCGATCAGTGCCCAGCCAACGTGGAGTGACGGCACCGCCGCGTAGGGGTTCACGAACGGCGCCATCGATTGCGCCTGGTAGGAAAGATTATCGAATTGCTCCAGCGTGTCGACGAAGCCTAAGTCCGGCACCAGGCGCGGCGGCGCGACCGGGAAGCTCCAATACATGAGCAGCGCGAACCCGCCGGAAATCAGCAGCGCGTCCCGCAAGAGCGTGTAGGACTCCCGCTGTCGCCGGAACATCAGAAACCCAATACCAACGATCAGCGGGAAATCGAGCCAGAAGTAGACGAAGTTAAAGAGCCGGATTCGGAGATTGGATTCCATGGTCCACTCGTTGATCCGCGGCTCGACGAACATGCCAAGCGATTCCTGAAGATCGATAATCCACCGCGCGTTGGTCAGCGCCTGTTCGTCGCGGTCAACGACCGCTCCGCGTACCAAAAAATAGAGCACGAACCCCAGTGCGACGAGTGCGATCTCGACCAGATCGAACCACGCCAACCGCGTCCGAGCAGGCGCAGTGACCTCATGCAGATAACCGTAGATCGTCACACGCACGAAGCGTTCGAAGCCTTCCATATGCTCGATGAGCGATCGGGTGGACAATCCTACCGCAGACACTCACTCCACTGACGGCGGCTGATAGATGTTGATCGCCCCGCGAATGCGCCCCTATCCTCGGGCTCAATTACACATACAAGTGCATTGCGCACCGATCGGAGTCATTCGTGGAGATCCAGGTCAGTACCGGAGACCTGTTCGATCAGAAGGGCGACACCTATGTCGTCACCGTTCCTGCTGGCCGTCGCAAGCTAGCTGGCGATGCGGCAGCCGCCGACAGCCGCCTCGGCGGGGCAATCGCCCGGGCGCGTCAGCAGGGACTGCTCACCGGCTCGGCTGGCCACCTGCTAGAGTTCCCGGCTCCTGCCCGCGTCCGGGCGAAGCGGATCGTGGCGTTGGAAGTTGGCGACAAGGCCGGCGATCTGACGTCTGCAAAGCTCCGCACACTGGCGGCTACGCTCTCGCGGCAACTCCGCGACATGAACGCCGGGACTGTCGTGATGACGGCGCCCGCTGGGACCTGGCGGGGACTGTCCGCTGAAGTCGCTGCCGGTTCGGTGATCGAGGGATTCCTGATGGGTCTCTACCGCTTCGATAAGCATCACACTCGCCCTGCCGACAAGCCGAGGGGCACCGTCAGCGGTCTAACCATCCTAGCCAGCTCGGCCCGCCAGCGGACCGAGGCGCAGCGAGGTGCCGAACAGGGCCGAATCCTGGCCGAATCGACAAACGTGGCACGTGACATGGGCAATGAACCCGCCAACCTGATGACGCCAACGCTCATCGCCGAGCGTGCGCAGCAGGTGGCAGATACCTATGGCCTAGAGTGCCAAATCATAGAACGCGCCGAGGCGGAACGCCTCGGAATGGGTTCCTACCTTTCCGTTTCGAACGGCTCGGTGGAGCCACCGAAGTTCGTGGTGCTGCGGTACCACGGCGCGGCACGGCGCGGGAACTACGTTGGCCTGATCGGCAAGGGCATCACCTTCGACAGCGGTGGGATTTCGATCAAGCCTGCCGCGGGTATGGAGGCAATGAAGTGGGACATGAGTGGTGCCGCCACCGTGATTGGTGCGATGCAGGCGATCGCTCAACTCAAGCCTCGCATCAACGTGATGGCGGTCGCGCCGTGTACGGAGAATCTGCCGAGCGGTTCCGCCACTAAGCCGGGTGACGTGGTCTACGCGATGGACGGACAGTCGATCGAGGTGGTCAACACGGACGCCGAGGGGCGCCTCGTGCTGGCAGATGCGCTAGCCTACGCGCGGTCCGAAGGCGCCACAACGTTGATCGACGTTGCCACCCTGACCGGTGCGATGGGCGTTGCGCTGGGGGATGTGCGAATCGGTGCCTTCGCCAACGACGACCGAATGTGGAACGCACTCGAGACTGCGTCCGAGTCCGCCGGCGAGCGTTACTGGCGACTGCCGCTGGACGACGATTACAACCAGCAAATCAAGTCAGACGTCGCGGACCTCAAGAACACGGGGGGGCGCCCGGCCGGATCGATTACAGCTGCGAAGTTCCTGCAGGCGTTCGTCGGTGACACGCCATGGGTCCACATCGATATCGCCGGCGTCATGAACGTGCGTCGCGACAAGGGTGAGTGGGCAAAGGGTATGACCGGTATCCCTGTGCGCACGATGGTCCACTACGTCCTCAATCGCGCCCGCTAGTCGAACTGTGCCCGGCGCGATGAGCGATGCGATTTTGGGACTGTCCGGTGTGCTCGTCTGGACGGCGGCGGCGCGCTATCCGACGATGCGGGCCTTCTACATCGACACTTTGGAGTTGATTCCGCGCTCGGATCGCGAGCGCTTCGTCAACTTCGACTGGGGGAGTCAGCGCCTCACCGTCTCGGTCCACGAGGGTGTGCTCGGCGCGACTAGCGATCCGCTGCGACTGATGATCAACCTCGATGTGGACGACATTCACGCGGTGGCAAAACGCCTCAATTCGAACGGCGTCGAGTTCACTCGACCACCCACGCAGGAGCCGTGGGGCGGCTGGGTGGCCACCTTCCACGATCCCGACGGCAATACGCTCCAACTGCTCCAGATACCCGGTTGATCTAACGCACCTCAGCATCGACTTCAATGGCACGATCACGGACACCCCCGGGATGCGACTGTGATCTGCCGCACGCTTGGGGTCGATGTGCAGCTCGGGACAACATCAACTCGGGAGCGCGGCGCTACACAAAGCGAGCACGCTGCCAGCGCTCTATGAACTACCGTACAACCGTGAACGAGCGCGCCTTAAGGGGCGCGAACTGGTTGGTCTTCGCAACCTTGATGAACGAGTTGACACGTGTCTAGTCCGCGGGCGGGAGCAGTTGTGCGACCCGATCTAGGATCCGCATCGCACACTCGTATTTCGTCATCAACGGCAAATCTTCGCGACCGCCGTCGGTATCGAGGATGGTGATTCGGTTCGTGTTGGTCCCGAAGCCAGCGTCGGTGGCGGTCACATCGTTCGCGACGATTAGCTTCGCGCCCTTCGATGCCAGCTTCTTCTCGGCGTTAGCGATTAGGTCCTGCGTCTCGGCCGCGAACGCCACCTTCACAAGGCTTGGCTCGCTCACCCCGGCAATGATGTCTTCGTTCTCCACGAGGTCGATCGAGATGTCGCCCACCTCGCCGCGTTTGATCTTCTGCTGTGCCGCATCGGCTGGTCGGTAGTCGGCGACGGCCGCGGCCATAATCAGTGCATCAGCCTTTCCGACAGATTCGTGGATCGCCGCGGACATTTCATCTGCCGAGTCGACCGAGACGACCCGTACGGCCGAAGGTGCGTCGCCCGCAACCGTGGTCACGAGCACGACCGAGGCGCCTCGATCACGCGCCGCCTCTGCGATCGCGTGGCCCATCTTGCCGCTGGAGTGATTGCCGACGAACCGCACTGGATCGATCGCTTCGCGCGTACCGCCGGCGGACACGATGATCGTGCGGTCGCGGAGATCTCCGCGACCGCACGATCATCGTGTCCGCCGGCGGTACGCGCGAAGCGATC
>Ga0115002_10001413_pt1 | contig 33199 bp, 31 predicted proteins | sample ArcticOcean_MG_C_8_FD_89576 | JGI IMG/M metagenome (GOLD analysis project Ga0115002, IMG submission 89576) | Marine microbial communities from western Arctic Ocean - ArcticOcean_MG_CB11_86 | ecosystem: Environmental > Aquatic > Marine > Oceanic | place: Arctic Ocean: Canada Basin | collected... | reverse complement strand
TCCACTCGGTTCAAATAATTCATTAGATGTGAACAGTGCTGCGGAAGCCATTGCTACGTTGCCAGGGAATAGCATCGATGCGGAAGTGCTGGCCCTTGCGGATGATATTGAAGAGGTCTCTGTTGTCTCTGATGGTTCAGCACCACTTCCTAACGCTCGCCCTCAACCCAATCTGAATCGACTGCAATCCGAGTTGGGATTAACCGACGATCAGGTGGCACAGATTGATGCGATTATAACGGCCAACCGCGATCTTTTAACACCTCTCCACGAACAAGTCCGCGCTGGAACGTTGACCCGTGAAGATGCAAGGACGCAGATCGAGGCCATCCGAGAAAGCAAAAAGACTCAGATTGAAGCGGTCTTAACCGCAGAACAAGCCACGCAATTTGCTGAATTGCGTAAGCAGCACGGCAGGCAGTTTAACCGCGCGAGACTCGCTGAATTCCTTAATCTGACCGACGATCAGTCGACTCAGATCGAGGCGATAATGCAATCTCGTAAAGAAGATTTCCAGGGCATCCGTGAGCAGGTCGAAGCAGGGACGTTGACCCGTGAAGAAGCAAGGACTCAACTGCAAGCCCTGCGTTCATCTGAGCGCGATCAAATTACCGCTCTTTTGTCCGCAGAGCAGCTCGAGCAGTTTAAATCTGTTCAACGTCATCGCCGGTTCGGTTTTGGCCCCCGTGGATTTGGACGTGGACCCGGTGGTGAGTTCCAGCGCCCTGGCAGAGCGTAAAAAGTATTATATAGAATAGGATAAATATAAAAAGCCCCTGTCGTAATCTAACAGGGGCTTTTTATGTACCTGAATCGTTATTCGGTCGTTGGTCTAGGTTAAGAAATGGTTCGAAGAATAGTAACGGCTTTATTGAGGGCTTCGGCACGGTGACTAATCTGGTTCTTTATTTCTACACCTAATTCAGCAAAGGTCTGGGTGTACCCGATTGGAACAAATATTGGATCATAACCAAAACCATTTGCTCCCTTGTCTTCCCACCCGATACGCCCTTCACAAACGCCATCTATGGTCCATTCCCGGCCGTCAGGCGTAATTATCGCCATAACACACCGGAATCTGGCTGTCCGTTCCTGGTTCGGAATGGCGCTTAAAACCTGAAGTAGCTTGTTTCTGTTCTCTGAATCGCCTGCGTCTGGTCCAGCAAAACGCGCGGTATAGACCCCTGGAGCCCCTTCGAGCGCATCGACTTCAAGTCCGGAATCGTCTGCAAGGGTAATCATCTGGGTAAACGAGGCAATTACTCGGGCCTTAATGAGGGCATTTTCATGAAAGGTATCACCGGTCTCTTCAGGAACCGGGCACCCGGGATAAGCATCACAAGTCTGGACCTGCCAGTCGACTAATAACCGGCTTAATTCAGCTATCTTACCTTTATTCCGGGTGGCTAGTACGAGAGGCATGGGAGAAAGGGGCCGGCGAAGCTACTAAGCTATGGATTCAGATTAAATATTAAACCCGTTGTAGATCAACGATTCGTAGTTTCCTCTAGGAGACATCCAATATTTGTTTTTGCATGGTAACCAACTGCTCGATGCCATGTCGGCCCAAATCAAGCATGATATTCAGTTCATCGGTGGTAAATGGATTTTGTTCGGCTGTGCCCTGGATTTCCACCATGGCGCCGCTGCCTGTCATGACGATATTCATATCAACATCGGCGTTTGAGTCCTCAGCATAACATAGATCTAGCATCGGCACACCTTTGATGATCCCCACACTGATCGCGGCCACAAAATCTTTGATTAAGGTGGCTTCGATCATATTTCTTTCTTGCAACCATCGTACAGCGTCGTACAGAGCGATACAACTACCAGTAATCGCGGCAGTGCGCGTACCCCCATCGGCCTCGAGCACATCACAATCTATCATAATGGTTCTCTCACCCAAGCGATCAAGGTCAAAGACCGCGCGGAGTGATCGACCGATAAGGCGTTGAATTTCCTGCGTACGACCTGAAATTGACCCCCGGCGACCATCTCTGGAAACTCGCGTGTTTGTACTACGAGGCAACATGGCGTATTCTGCTGTGACCCAACCCTTACCGGTGCCTTTTAAAAATGAAGGCACATATTCGTCTATGGAGGCAGAACATAAAACGGTCGTACCGCCCATAGAAATTAAGGCTGAACCTTCTGCATGTCGGAGATAGTTGCGTTTGATTTCTACGGGGCGCAAATCATTCGTGGATCTTCCATCGATACGGTCTGACAAGGTGGACTCCTGTTGATGCTGCACGTTATTTCAGTATATTAATCAAACTATCCAATTCATAAACATGCTTTGTATTTCACATGATAGCGGGGAAGGGATCAGAGATGATTACATATTTTTTTCTTCTTCTGATATTAAATTCAGTACATCCTGAGCTGTTTCCGCATCGATTAATTTTTTTCGAAGGTTATCATGTCTCAAAAGGCGTGAGATGTGGGCGAGGGCGCGAATATGGGGCCCTGAGACTTCTGTTGGTGAGACTAAAAGAAAGAATAGGTAAACTGGTTGTTCATCCAGAGCCTGAAAATCAATGCCCTCTTTTTTTATAGCCAATACACCCGCCAGTTGATTTACCGCATTACATTTACCGTGTGGTATGGCAACCCCTTTACCAATGCCGGTACTCATTATTTTTTCTCGCTCAAGTACTGCTTGGAGAACAGCTTCCTGATCCGTGATTTTTCCAGATGTGGTCAAGGCCGTAGCCATTTCTTCAATGACGGCCCTTTTATTCGTGGCCTCCAAGTTGACCAGGATAACCTGTTCATCCAATAATTCGGTAAGATTCATTCATTCCTCCAGCTCAAATGTAACAACCATGGGGGGCATGACAGCCTTAACCCCTCCCTATTCTAAGTATGCACATATAAATTGTCAACCCGGGATTTAAAAAGGAGGTAGAATCCATCGAAATTAAGTCAGAAAAGCCGTTTGACGACTCATTGTCAAACGGCTTTTCGCTATTTCATCTTTCGTGAATGATCTGTGCCTTAACTTCCAGCCTTTTCCGCAAATTCATCTGCTGTGGAGTTGGCCGCATCGAGCGCCATATTAAGCTCGTGCCACATTTCACCATTTTTCAATTCATTGAATTGGGTCTGGATGCTGTCGGCAAAAGTTGAGGCCTCACCCGCCAATGCCTTAGCAGCTCTTCCCCGGCCTTTTTGCATACTACCAGCGATCTCCGCCCAGCGTTCCATGAATTCAGGAAGTTTCTTGTCAACATCGACCTTCGTGAGCTGTTTCTGAACTGCTGCTTCTTCTCCAGCTGTCTTGGCTAAAGCAATGGTTTTCTCCGAAGCGGCTTTGGCTTCCGCATATTCCTCTGCGGCCATGTGTGCTTTGGCTTTTGCCAATTCCGCAGCTGCCAAATCGTATTCCTTCGTGGCATAAATATCGATTTGGCTGTCTTTGGCCTGCTCTATTATATCTTCAGCAGCTGCAATAGCCTCATTGGGTGGTGGTGTACAGGCGGCTGAAATGAGCATCAGGCAGGCGACCGCACAGAGACAGGACATGATGGCCCGTTTGGACATGATAACCCCTCCTTTAAGAGAGCTTTTGGATGAATAAAGAAAAATATAGAATTGCACGTATATTTTTCGGCAGGTGAAATCAACTCGCTTACTGCAATTTATAGGACATTAAGTATAAATAAATATATTAAATCGTCCAGTAAAAATTACATATGCTATAAAAAAAGTGGATTTTACTTTCTTGACATCAGGGATAAGGATCTTTAACCTGCATGAGGTTGTAAAGCGATCAATGTCCTGTAAATACGAGCAGATAAAAAAAATGTCTACGATCTAAATATAATTTTGACACCGGAGGGCGGATGTTATCCGATGAGGTAATCCAGGCACAAATGAATTCTCTGTTAGAGAAGACAGATTTTAAATGGGGTGAAAAATACGAAGACAAGGTGAGGGATAGCTATGTGGTCGATAATAGACGGATTATCATCACCACGGATCGGATTTCCGCCTTTGACCGGGTCCTTTGCTCTATTCCATTTAAAGGCCAGGTGCTCAATCAGACCGCCGCATTCTGGTTTGAACAGACAGAACATATCGTCCCGAATCATGTTTTGAATATTCCCGACCCCAATGTCCTGCTGGCAAAAGAATGTAAGGTTATTCCCATTGAAATAGTGGTCAGGGGATATTTAACCGGGGTGACATCTACGTCAGCATGGTACAGTTACGAGCGCGGCGTACGAAATTTCTGTGGCCATGTGTTACCCGATGGCCTGAAGAAGAATCAACCATTTGATATGGCCATCATCACGCCCTCGACGAAAGCAGAAAAAGGAGTGCATGATGCGTCTGTTTCAGCGGAAGAGATCCTGAGTAGAGGCCTGGTAGACGAAGAGGTGTTCCGAAATATGGAACGTATCGCCTTGGAGTTGTACCACTTTGGAAATAGGCTGGTGGGGAAAAATAATTTAATTCTCGTTGACACCAAATACGAATTCGGCCTCTTGGATAACGAATTGGTCCTCATCGATGAAGTGCACACCCCCGATTCTTCGCGGTATTGGATAAAGGATAGTTATGAGCCCTTATTCTCTCAAGGCACAGAGCCCCAAAATCTTGACAAGGAATATGTTAGACAATGGCTTGCCGGACAAGGATTCATCGGTGAGGGTGAGATCCCCGGTATTCCTGATGATATTAAAATTGAAGCAGCCAGAAAATACATCACAGCCTATGAAATGATTACAGGAAAACAGTTTGTCGCAAAAAACGAAAATGTCGAAGCTCGTATAAGGCAATCATTACAAAATATGTTTTGATGACCGCCCCTCTTATTCATCCTTACTTCTGCTCAAAGGTTAGATTTAGCTCATTCAGGATCTATTGAAGTACATTGATGGCCGTGTACTTTTGAATGAAAATTATAGCCCCAGTGCTTCCCATTTATGGCCCTATCTGATTTACTCGATATTACCTCCACCTCTCCGGCCGTACAGCGGGTTCTTCAACCGTTAAAAAATCAAGCGGCTCCGATCAAAGTCTCAAGCCTGGCGGGCTCGTCGCGGTCTATGATGATCGCGCATGCCCACAAGGTCCATAGTCGTCCCACGGTCGTTATAGTAGGAGACACAGAGTCAGCCGAATATCTGGTCGATGATCTCTTCAGTATGCTCGGTGAAGGTGCAGCGTTGTTGTTTCCTGCCTGGGAAGTCAGGCCATATGATCAGATATCCCCAGATAGTGATGTAACCGGTCAGCGCATATCGGCGATGCATGCCTTAAGGCAGGCACAATCCGTAATCGTCGTTACGACTGTACGGGCCATGATGCAGCGCACCTTACCCCCGGCTTTGTTCGATTTGACGACCATCGAGATCAAAGTTGGTGAGGAAATTCCTTTTGAAGATTTGATTGCCCGAGCTAATCGCCTCGGGTTTGACCGTACGGACATGGTCCAGATGCCTGGTCAATTCAGTGTCCGTGGCGGGATCGTGGATATTTTTCCGCATACCCTTTCAAGACCGTGTAGGATTGAATTTTTCGGAGATGAAATTGATTCCATGCGGTTGTTTGATATTTATACCCAACGGTCTACAGAGCATATTCCAGTGTTGACCATGCTCCCGAATAAAGAAGTTGTCGACGAACCCTCTGCTCGAAACATGGCCGCCGTAAAGGTCAAAGAGGCGGCCGCCGCTCAGGGACTTAAAGCTGGAGAATTGGAATCACAGATCAGCCAGGGGGGGGTATTCGATGGTTGCGAAAGGTATCTGCCCTTCTTCCATCCTGAAGCGGGTTCTCTCCTCTCTTTTATCCCTGATTCAGCGTTGATTTGTTTTTGTGAGCCGTCCGGTATAAATCAGGAGGCCATGACTTTCCTGGAAGAATATGAGGAAGCCTATATCAGCCGAACTGCAGCTGATGATGTCGTGCCCAAGCCTTTGGATGCGATCGAAGATTGGTCTTCGTTGCAGCAGCAGATGCTCACATTCAACCAGTTATTTTTAATCCGGTCATCTGGTGATTCAGATGATTGGATAAATATTAATGCATCCAACACCGGTACCTTTCATGGTGCCATGGACGTATTGAAATCGCGTATGAAGGACTGGAGATCAGAGCAGTCCAGCATTTTTGCGGTATGCGATAATGAGGGCCAGGCAGACAGACTTACGGAAATTCTTGGGGAGGCAGCTGAAGGAGTCTCCATCCCGATTGGCACGCTCCACGCCGGATTTATCCTGCCGGATTTGCCATTGGTCGTGATGACAGATAGTGAGATCTTTAGTAGGTATCGTCGTCGTCGACGCCGACAATCATTTAAAGAAGGCGTCGTCATCGAAGATTTTATGAATTTGAAGGACAGAGATTATGTTGTTCATATAGATCATGGAATAGGTAGATATATCGGACTTCAGAGAATCGATGTGGATAATCGAACGCGTGATTGCTTGACGATTGTTTATGCCGAAGAAGATCGGTTGTATATTCCTATCGAACAACTTCACCGGGTACAAAAATATATCGGCTCGGATGGTGAAATCCCAACCTTGTCACGATTGGGTTCAAAAGCCTGGGAGCTGGCAAAGACTAGAACCAGAAAAGCCGTGCAAGATATCGCGGAGGATCTGATCAAACTCTATGCGGCACGGCAAGCCAATCCAGGATTTGCCTTTTCGAAAGATACCCCATGGCAACGTGAGATGGAAGAATCCTTTATATTTGATGAGACGCCTGACCAGCTAACGGCTACTGCAGATGTAAAAGTGGATATGGAAAAAACGATGCCCATGGATCGCCTCATTTGTGGGGACGTAGGCTATGGCAAAACGGAAGTGGCTATCCGGGCGGCTTTCAAGGCGGTGATGGATGGGAAACAAGTCGCCATTTTGGTCCCGACGACTATTTTAGCTCAGCAACATATCACGACGTTTACAGAACGTTTGGCAGATTACCCTGTCACCGTCCGGATGTTAAGTCGTTTTGTTTCCCCCAAGGAACAGAAACAAACCCTCGTGGGCCTAAAGACGGGTGATGTAGACATCGTAATTGGAACGCATAGGCTTATTTCTCGCGATATTGAGTTTAAAGATTTAGGACTGCTTGTCGTCGATGAAGAACAGCGTTTCGGTGTGACCCATAAAGAGCGATTAAAACAATTTAAAAATACTGTGGATGTAATGACGATGACGGCCACGCCGATCCCACGGACGTTACACATGTCCCTCGTCAATGCACGAGATATGTCCATGATAAATACGCCGCCCAGAAACCGATTTCCGGTCCATACGGAAGTTTTGCGCTTTAATGATGAAGTCATCCGGGAGGCCATTTTAAGAGAAGTAGATCGTGGCGGGCAGGTCTACTTTGTACACAACCGGGTTCAATCTATCGAGGCTGTGGCTCAATTCCTGAAGCGTTTGCTTCCTCAGGTAACCTTTGCGATAGGACATGGCCAGATGCCGGAACGCGACCTGGAGCGTGTGATGGTTGACTTTTTAAATCATAAATATGACTGCCTGGTCTCAACGATGATTATCGAATCTGGCCTGGATATTTCAAACGTCAATACCATATTAATCAATCGTGCCGATCGATTCGGTCTGGCTCAGTTGTACCAAATTCGTGGGCGGGTCGGGCGATCAAATCATAGAGCCTATGCCTATTTGATGATCCCGGCATCCGGTGCGGTAACGCCGGACGCGCGTAAAAGGCTGGCGGTGATCTCTGAATATACGGCGTTGGGCTCAGGATTTCATATAGCAATGCGAGACCTCGAAATACGGGGGGCCGGGAATATTCTTGGTCCCCAGCAGCATGGTTTTATGGCCTCTGTGGGTTTTGATTTGTATTGCCGATTATTACAGGAAGCGGTCGAGGAATTAAAGGGAGAGACCAGGGAAGAACATCAGGAAACAACGATTGATCTAAGGGTAGGGGCCTATATTCCTGACGAGTATATCATCGACCGAAAATTGAAGGTCGGTTTTTACCAACGACTATCACAAGTCGCTGATGAAGAGGAAATTGAAGGTATTCGTGAGGAAATGCGAGATCGCTTCGGTAGATTGCCTGATCCTACTAAAATATTACTTGATTTGGTATCGATTAAGCAAGGCGCAGAGAAAGCTGGATTGAAGTCACTAACCGTTCGGGATGATGGCCTGATGATCACCTATCCTGAGGGAGAATATCCGACCAAAGGTCAAATTACAGAAATCACGCGCGATCCATCGTTAAACATCGAATTTCCCCATGCATCGTCTTTCCAGATTAAGATTGAACTGGTTGGTTCCACAGAAGTGAAACGGGTTGAAATGACTAAAAATATATTGCAAAGTTTGATATAAACTGTTATAAATATCCTTCTTGGAATAAATAAACCGGTTAGAGAAAAATTATGAAAACTTTAAACCATTTATTGTTATTGGGATCAATGTTCTTCCTGGGTGGATGTGAACCGCCTCCCCCACCGGATGGCCCGAATGCCGTAGTTGCCCGTGTTAATAATACCCGGCTCACCGTGGGAGATCTTGATTCCGATGTGCAGACCGCTCTACTACCTACGGCCACCGCGCAAATGAAACAAGATTGGGTTAAACAATGGGTTCAGGCAGAATTATTAGCCCAGGAAGCCGTACGCCAGGATCTTCATAATGATAAAAAAATCGCTCGGGAATTGGTAAATATACGTCGAGATTTTCTTGCAGAGGTTATGCTGGAGAAAATACTGCATGGGCAGTCTCCTGATGTTTCTGATCAGGCGTTGAAAGCCTATTATAACACCCACCCTTCGGAATTCATCCGCCAGGCATCGGAACTAAAACTTGGTGTTATCGTATTACAGAATGAATCGACGGCAAGGGAGGCCTGGCGTCAGCTTATACGCAGTCGATTATCCTTTGAAGAAATGGCGCGGACACAATCTATTCATTCATCGGCCCAGCAGGAAGGCGACTTAGGTTTTCTTAAGAAGACCGACATTAGTGATCCAACGGTGAAAGAATTGGTGTTCTCGATGAGAGTCGGGGAAATATCAAAGCCCGTCCATACCGAAGCAGGCTACTTTATTTTCAAGGTGGCTGACCAACATGAACTTGGGACGGTGCGGGTATTTTCAGATGTCCGAAATGAGATTGTGAACAAAGTTCTGCAAGATCGTCGTCGAAATCAGATAAAACAATTGGTCGAAGGATTGAGGCAACAGGCAGAGGTGGAAATCAACCATCAGAATCTGATCCAAGATGAGAATCAGGTGCCCAAAGCGCTGTCGCCGGATTCTAATCCATGAAGAGGAGTAAAACCGCCATGATTGCGGGTGTAAAATATATTTGCATGATCATTTTGATGATTACCGTCCTGGGCAGCACACCAGCAAAGAGCCAGCAATTGTTGGATTATATTGTTGCGGTCGTGGATAATCACGTCGTCTTGTATTCTGATGTCATGGAAGGGGTAAAGTTATTCCGTATCCAGGCGCCAGATGAGGAAGAATCCGATTTAATGGACAGAATCCTAACCAGGATTATTGATACAAAGATCATCATTGCCTCCGCACATCGGGACAGTGTAGCGATACCGGTTGATCAGATCGACAATTCCATACGCCAAACAACAGATCAATATCGAGAACAGTTCGGGTCACAGGAAGCCCTTGAGAAGCTTGTCGAGGAATCCGGTATGTCGATGCGGGACTGGCACCGGTTGCTCCGTGAGCAGAAGGAAGATGAATATCTGCAACGAAAATTAGAGGAAGAGCGGTTCGGTGAGATACGCGTGACCGGTTTAGAGGTTGCTCAATTTTATGAATCGAATCAGGATAGTTTACCGATCAAGCCAGTCCAGGTGGATGTCTCTCATATTATGATGACGATCCAACCCGATCAAGATCGGGAATCGAAGTTACGGGAACGTGTAGACGAGATCAAACGGCGTTTGGATGGGGGGGCAGATTTTGCTGAAATGGCGCAACGATTTTCAGAAGATCTGAATAGCGCAACAAAGGGTGGAGACCTGGGCTTTTTTGAAGAAGGGACGTTTATGTCCTCATTCGAGGAGGCAGCATATCAATTGGAACCAGGTGAAACCTCGGACATAATACGTACCGATCTGGGATTTCACATCATTAAATTAGAAGAGCGCGACGGCGAACAAATCCGGGTGCGTCATATTCTGATTCTAATTCCGCAATTACCGGAAGATGAAGCCAGAACAGTGGATACACTGGAATTCCTCAGAGAGAGGATACATAATGATGGGGAGTCTTTCGAAGATGCGGCAAAAAAATACTCTGAGGATATTGACTCGAGTGAAAAGGGCGGATCGCTTGGTCAATTTTTTCTGAATCAAGTGTTACCTCAATTTCAATCCACATTGGATACCCTAACGGTAGGCCGGATTTCTCCACCAATCAAAGTTGTTGATCAGAACAGCACCACGTTTCATCTGGTATTGCTCAAGGAACGAATCGGCGGAGGTAAATTGTCGCTGGAAGAAGATTTCCAGCAGTTGACGATGCTCGCCAAACAGAATAAATGGGATGAAGTACGCCGCCGTTGGCTGGCTGATCTGCGGCAGGAAGTCCATATCGATAAACGCGGATTTAACCCCACGCCCTGATCCAAACTTTAAATTGCTATTGGATACGACACCACATGAGAATCGATCAATATTTAAAACTTGCTCGAATCATCAAACAACGCGAAGTAGCCAAAAAAGCTTGCGATCGAGGGATGGTCTCCATTGAAGGTAAAGTGGTCAAACCCTCCCATGATGTCGTTGTCGGTGATCAAATTCTCATCGAGTGGCCCCATCGTCGAATTGAGATTGAGGTGCTTGATACACCAAGAGGCAATGTGCCCAAAGCTCGTGCCAAACAGTTATATAACACCATCCGGGACGAGGAACTGGTTGATGACCTACTGAATTTTGAATCCCTCGAATCCATCTAAGAACCCTATTGGAATCTTGTATAATTCATGGGTATTTAAACCTGGTCACCGATGAGCTGATCAGGTAAACACTGTAAAGATTAATCCATTCTTAATTGTATTAGATTTATAATCCTGTACCTCATCCAACGCCCGCCCATTTAATCTCATATGCAAGAACCAGATAGAAACGAAATTAGAGCCCCGATTATACCGTATGGGCAACTATCAGAAATCTATGATTATGTCATGCGGCATGTTGACTACGACCATTGGGCTGATTATATCGAATCGATTTTTGCAAGATTTAAGCTGACGCCGGATAAGATTCTTGAATTGGCTTGTGGGACGGGAAGTATGGCTGCAATTTTATCCAAACGGGGTTACCAGGTCCGTGGGGTGGATCAGTCGGATGGGATGGTCGCTGTCGCAAAACAAAAAGCTGAAGATGAGCAGCTCAGTGCCATTTTTCAACAAGGAGATATGGTCGAATCACCGGTAATGAATGACGCTTTTGATGCGATTATATGCCTATATGATAGTATAAATTATCTCATGGACGAGAAGGCCCTGCGACAAATGTTAGATCGAGTATTTACCAACCTTTCCCCGACGGGTATTTTTATTTTCGACGCCTGTACAGAGATTAATTCTAAACGATTTTTTGATAATGAGGTTGATCAGGAAAGTACCGATCGTTTCTCATATATCCGCCATTGCGAATACAAGGCTCAGGAGCGTGTTCAGGTGAACGAGTTTCAATTGGTCTTCAACCGGTCAGATGGAAAACACGATGAATATTTTGAGCGTCATGAACAACGCATCTATCCAATTGATCAGTTAAAGCATCTCTGTAAAGAGGCCGGCTTTAGAAATTTGAGTGCCTTTGACGGGTTTACCTTCCAAAGTGCGTCTGAAAAGTCCAATCGCGTACACTTTGTCATGCGTCCGTACTGATACGAACCTCATTTGGCACTTGAGCCTATTAGTTTTATGCTGATCGAGAGCACATTTTAAAACTATTATAAGACATATTTTTTATCACGGAGCCTGTGTTGGCTAAAAATGGTTTTCGAGCTATATCTATACTGAAGATGGCGGTTGGTGAAGCGTACAAATGTCGATTTAAGTAAGGTCTGATTCGGTTAAAAATAAAGACAGAATGAAATACCAACATAATTCTTCTGTGATTTTCCTATGGCTTTTGATCAAATAATCGGACAAGAAACCCAGCGCCAGCGATTAATGGATGCACTCATGAAAAATCGTCTGGCCCATGCCTATCTTTTGTATGGCCCTCCGGGTACTGGTGTAGAAGCCCTTGCTATCGAATTGGCCAAAGCTGTGAATTGCCACAAAGGCCCCGGGGAGCCCTGCCAGGCTTGCCCTTCCTGCCGTAAGATCCAGATGCTCCGACATCCGGATCTTTATGTCCTACTGCCCTCTTCTTCCACTAAAATGTCCAGAGGCGAAGATACGAAAGGGGAAGATGGCGGACGGTCCGATGCCCGCCTGGATCGTCGCATCGGGTTGATGGAGGCCCTGGCAGAAGATCCTTACTCGCCCCTTCTGTACAATAAAAACGATTTTTTATCTGTAGATGATATCAGAGGATTGCGTCAGGCGGCCTATGTCAAGCCCTTTGAAGGTCGACGTAAGGTTGTTCTTATTTCTGAAGCTGATCGAATGAACACCGCGGCTTCAAACGCCTTGCTCAAAACCCTGGAAGAACCACCTGGAGAATTATTTCTTATTTTAACGACACATCGCCCTCATGGTTTATTATCAACGATAACGTCACGATGTCAACCTGTACATCTGGGTCCATTATCGGAATCGGTTATCCAGGAATCGTTGACCACGAGGTACAAAATTGATCCAGAAATCGCCCTGCTGGTAGCGAAACAATCTGATGGTAATCTTCACCAGGCATTACATGCCCTATCTGAGGAAGGGATTCAATGCCGGAAAGACGCTTTTTCTCTATTGGCATCCATACATGGTGATAAGCCCCTTCTGATATTCGAAAAGGTGGAGCAGCTTGCAGCTCAGCACAGAAAGACGCCTCTAGTAGAACAATTGCTCGATATGTTGTTAAGTTATTATAGAGATCTATTTATGTTAGCGGTCTCTTCAAATGAGACCCTGGTCAACCATATCGAGTACCTCGACCCTATGAAGGAGATCGTCCAGAGAACCACTATGGAACAGATCGAGGTTGGCATCCATGATATCGAAGAGATCAAACAGAATATAATTAAAAATGCCCATATTCATCTTGCCTTGACCGTGCTCGCCTTAAGACTTCGTGGGCGAAGGGGACAAGCGGCCTGATATGACGTATCATTATAGAAAGGTTCTTACCAATGGAAATTTGTGATGTAGAGTTTAAAGGGCGGCGTAAGGATCAATTTTGAAACCAGAATAATATTCCCCTTCGAAGGGGACCAGGTTATCGTTCAAGCAGAACGAGGCGAACATTCCGGTCGAATAACGCGCGTCTTTGAAGCCAGCCATGCCGAATCGTCCCTGCCGGAAGTAATTCGGCCGACGACGACTGAGGATAGCGAGCGGATGATAAAAAATGGCTTTCGAGAGAAAGAGGCGTTTCGGTTGTGTAAGGCTGAAATTATTGACCGGGATCTCGACATGAAATTAGTCGATGTGGAATATCAGCTGGATGCTAATAAAATATCCTTCTACTTCACCGCAGAACAGCGCATCGACTTTCGAGAGCTGGTGCGATCTCTGGCGAGTATTTATCGAACGCGGATCGACATGCGCCAGATCGGCGCCCGAGATGAGACCAAACGCGCCTGCTCGATCGGCAGCTGTGGCCGTCCGACTTGTTGTGGCCAATTTCTGGACACCTTTAAAACCATTACCTCCCAAAGCATAGAGCATCAGAATTTATCGGTTTCTCCGTCCAAGTTGCTGGGGGTATGCGGAAGATTAAAATGTTGTCTCTTGTATGAGGAAGGGTTTTATGAAGAAGCTGGCAAGCGTTTTCCCATTCAAGGTGCGCGTATTGCTACGGAATCAGGGCCATGTAATGTGATCAAAATCGACATTATCGGCGATGCCATACTCGTAAAATATGACTCTGGCACGATAGAGCGTATCCCTCGATCGATGTTAGGCAGCGGAGGATGTGATGGGGGAAAATGTGAGAGAAAAGAGACGTCGAATTATAGTGAAGCGGTCTTCTTTGAATGATTTTTTTCTTTTATAAATTGACGCATTGACAAACCAACATGCATCCGTTATCGTGGTTTTGTAATGGAGCTCGCATAATGCGTTAACGATTATATTCTATGGATGAATAGTTTTTCGAGGATTCTGTGGCAAAGAAAAAATATCTTGTTACGGATGCATTACCTTACGCAAATGGTAAGTTGCATCTCGGTCATATCGCTGGATCGCACCTTCCCGGCGATATTTATGTTAAATATCAGCGGATGAAAGGGCATGATGTCCTTCATATCGGTGGTACAGATGATCATGGCGTACCGATTACATTAACGGCAGACCGAAACGGAATAACACCGCAAGAGGTCGTCGATACTTATTATCCCCCGATATTCAACAGTTTAAAAGCGCTCGGTATAACCTTCGATAATTTCTCCCAGACCTCCCGGTCTATTCATCACCAAACAGCGCGTGAATTTTATTCCCGCTTGCATGAGAAACACTGTTTTGACTTAAGGGAAGTCGATCAATTATATTGTCCTTCTTCAAACCGTTCTTTACCGGATCGATATGTCGAAGGCACGTGCCCCCACTGTCAACACGAACGGGCACGTGGGGATCAATGTGAAAGTTGCGGGACCATGCTGGACGGCGTCCAGTTGATCAATCCGGTCAGCGAACTTTGTGATGTCCCTCTGGAAATACGTAAAGCATCGGACTGGTATTTTAATCTGTCGGAAGCACAAGAAGATCTGAAACAATGGTTGGAAGGAAAAACCGATTGGAAAGATAATGTCCTTAACTATTGTGCCGGGTGGTTTGCCCAGGGTCTGGAAGACAGGCCGATAACGCGTGATCTGGACTGGGGCATTAAACTCCCAATCGATGATTCAGATGGCAAAGTGATGTATGTCTGGTTTGAAGCTGTGATCGGTTATGTATCATCGACCAGAGAATGGGCCAATCGGATCGGTGATCCCGAGCGGTGGAAGACCTACTGGCATAATCCAGATTGTACTCTGGTACATTTTCTCGGCAAAGACAATATTGTCTTCCACGCTATTTTATGGCCTGCCATGCTCATGGCCCACGGTGATTATGTGTTGCCGACTTACATTCCCGCCAATGAATTTCTTAACATCGAAGGTCAAAAATTGTCCACCAGTCGTAATTGGGCTATCTGGCTGGATGAATATCTTGAAGAATTACCACCTGATCCATTAAGGTATTATCTGGCATCCGTAGCCCCTGAAACGAAAGATGCTGATTTTTCATGGAAAGACTTTCAGAGTCGAAACAATAATGAATTAGCAGACATATTCGGCAATTTTATCAACAGGAGCCTGACTTTCATTACAAGGTATTTTGATGGGCAAGTGCCCCCCCCCGGTGCAATGACATCCGAGGATGAGGCGATGTTAAAGTTGCTTAAGGAAACACCAGGTCATGTCGGCGGGTGTTTTGACAAATTCCAGGTGCGCGGCGCCGTCCGTGAATTGATTTTACTTGGGCATCAATTCAATAAATACTTTAATGATCAAGCACCATGGACGACGAGAAAAACTGATATGGTTCGATGTGGAACGACCTTGTTTATCTGTACACAGGCGGTCAGGACACTGGCCTTGATGGTCGCGCCAATTTTGCCATTTTCTGCCGACAAAATCTGGAAAATGCTCCAGTTAGATGGCTCAATCAGTGAGCAGTTGTGGGATGAGGCCGGTGAACCAGGGGTGCCTGAAGGCCATATGATTGGCCAACCGGAAATACTCTTTTCAAAAATAGAAGATGATATAATAGACGCCCAGATCGCAAAACTTGGAAAACCACAATCGTCCGGTCACTCACCTCTATCTGCAATATCCAAAGAAAAAACTACGGTGGTTGAGCATCCAACTATCCCCATAGATCTATTTCAACAGATTGAATTGCGTGTCGCCGACATCCTGTCTGCAGAGCGTGTCCCTAAGACAGACAAGCTGCTGAGATTACATATTCGTCTCGGATCAGAGGAACGACAGATTGTTTCCGGTATTGCACATAAGTATGATCCTGCGGAACTCGCGGGTCGACAAATTGTGGTTGTGGCCAACTTACAACCCGCGACCATCCGCGGTGTTGAATCGAATGGCATGCTTCTGGCTGCCACTGATGGCAATGGCGATCCGATTTTACTCACACCAGAATCCCGTGCAGAATCAGGAGCTCGGGTTAAATAATCAAGTGGCAAGGTAGACGACGACCTTTGTTTTAATGCGTCATAATTAGGATCTATGATACTGAAAAATCAACTTCTCTTGTGACCAGAACGGAACGCCACGTACAACACACATTGACATTACGTATATTTCCATCCAATCTTACCCGATATAGACCTTGTTAGTTGATACCCATACCCACCTTAACGCACCGGAATTTGACGAAGATCGGGATGACGTCATTCAACGGGCCCTGAATGCCGGGGTTGAGCGAATGATTGTCATTGGATTTGATCTCGCGACAAGTCAGATTGCGATTGATCTGGCCAACCGTCATGAAGCCATATTTGCCGTGGTAGGGATCCATCCTTGCTATGTTCAACATGCTCTGGATAGCCATTTTGAGGAAATAGAACGCCTGCTTAGTCATCCTAAAGTAGTTGGCGTTGGCGAGACGGGTATAGATCTACATTGGGATACATCAACCTACGAATTACAAGACAAGTATTTCCGAAAACATCTTGAATTAGCACGACGTTTCGAATTACCGGTCATCGTACACGATCGAGAAGCCCATGATGAAATACTATCGATCCTGAATGCAGAACGGGCTTCTGAGATGTCGGTTGTCCTGCATTGTTTTACCGGCGATTTGGCTATGGCCACGCAGGCGCTTGACGGGGGTTTTTATCTCGGCTTCGGCGGAATCGTCACCTTCAAGAATTCCAATATGGGTGATGTCTTATCCAAGGTCCCGCTTGACCATATGCTTATTGAAACGGATGCCCCGTATTTAGCGCCCACGCCCTTTCGTGGTCGTCGCAACGAACCAGCCTACCTGGTGAAAACCGCAGAAACCATTGCGCAACTTCGAGGTTTATCTTCGGAAGAATTGGGTCAGATTACCACTCGAAACGCCAAACAGATATTTAAGCGGTTATGAAATCTAAGATAGATCCAACCTACACCAATGTGCCTTCGACACTCAAACGTTACGGTATACGTCCGGTTAAATCACGTGGGCAACATTTTCTAATTAATGATGCCATTTGCCAACGAATCGTTAGGGCCGCCGACCTGTCTGCAGATAGTGTGGTCCTTGAAATTGGTGCTGGAACCGGGGCTTTAACCAGATTCTTAACGACGACTGCCGCTCAGGTGGTTGCTATAGAGATCGATAGAAAGCTGGTTCGACTGCTTAATTGTGAATATGAATCGATAGATAACCTAACCATTTTAAATCAGAATATTCTCGACCTGGATATCACTTCGCTAGCTGAATTGCACCAAACGAAGGCCTTTACGATCGTATCAAACTTACCATACAATATAACCGGTCCTGTGCTGGATATGTTGGTCGCGCATCGTCGCGTGATCAATAAAGCCGTTATTATGGTTCAAAATGAAGTGGGTAACCGGTTGGTTGCAACACCCGGCACTAAGGTGTATGGCATTTTATCGATCGTGATGCCTTACTATTACAGGATTGAATCTATCTTTCGAGTGGCTGGCGGGAATTTTATTCCACGCCCCGATGTCGAGTCTGCTGTTTTACAGCTTACACCACTTGCAGACCCTCCCGTGAAGCTCAGAGATCCATCCCAGTTATTCACGTTTGTAAGAGAGGCATTTCAACAACGGCGTAAAATGTTACATCACGCCGTGAATCGGCATGCACCAGGTGCGGTCGAAGAGATCTCTCATCAAACGGGCATTGACCTGAAACGGCGTGCTGAAACTTTGACATTGGAAGAGTTCGCTGAATTGGCGAATGCCATCTATGACTTCAATCGACAGGATTAGATGGGCTGGGTTTACAAGAGTCTGCCATATCTGACCGTGCTGAAGGACCAAGGGAATACGTTTCGGGTTCAGCAAAATAGAGTTATTTCATTGGAATGGCCGTGTGCTGGCACTCTTTATCCATGCTGATTTGCGAAACCTACTGGTATTATGCGTTATAGACCATCCCATACCGTTAGAATACAGCAGATCAATAGGACGCAACGGTATGAGCGGATTCTCCGGTCTACCGGGCTTGCATTGGTTGTGTCCATTCTGATCATCGGAGGGGCATGGGCGTTCATTGCGGATGAGTCTTCAGATTTATTTGCATGGCTTGTTAACCGGCCCGTACCGATGGGTCAACCTATTGATGAACAATCGGCCTCGTTTAAAAAAGATGTATACGGATTTAGAGAACTTGAATTGGCATTATCCAGGGCATTAATCAATGTACAGGTCTCACCAAGCCAAGTGAGGGAAACACAAAGCAGACGACGACAGTCTGACGGAAAATGGCGGTCGATACACCGGACGATCAGAGTGTCAGATGCTTACTCGCTTATACAATGTAATCTCGAAATCATGAGGGCTGTCAGCCAAGTAGGAGGGAAGGTCACGCGAGCCGTCGAACGGAAGCGGTCGCGTGAATTATTATTAGATATTACGTATGATAATAATTTCGCCTATCAATTAACCATTGTAAAAGATCCCAAGATCGCTCGCAAGACAGGACGATTGGCGATTGTCATCAATCTATCGGGTAAAAACAAACGACCTTTATTTGACCAATTAATAAAGATCAAACGACCGATAACATTTGGATTATTACCCTGGGAATCTGGAACATCTAAGTTAGCCACTGAAGCGGTACAGAAAAATCAGGAGGTCATCGCCCATCTCCCGATGGAACCTAAATCCTATCCTCGTATTTCTCCTGGTAGAAAAGCGATTCTTGTAAATCAGAGTCCACAAGCCAATCGTGAGATTGTGAAAGAGGCTTTGACGATCCTTTCTATGGCGAGGGGCGTATCAAATTTCATGGGGGATAAAATCCGCGAAACCCCGGAAGTCATGAATTTGGTATTGGAAGAAGTGAAGAATCATAACAGATATTATCTCGATGGATTTGGAAAGTCACATCCATCTGGTGACCAGGTTCTAGAATCGAATGGGATCCGTGTTTTGACTTCCTGGGGTGCTCTGGATGAGGATCTGAATCAGGAGCGTATTGCAACGAAACTTGATGAAGCTTCATACACAGCACTGGATAAGGGCAGCGTCATTGTTACCGCGGATGCCCGCGCCAACCTGCTGGCGGTCTTGTCACATAAAATAGAACAATTGGAATTAAGAGGTATTGAGTTTGTTCATGTTTCAGATATTTTGTCAGATAGGGAGTAATCCCATTTATTAACCGGCATCACATGCACTGTAACCTAAAGAGTAACCGGACTTTCGAAGTGGTGCTTGAAACAGGGCATGTGTAAATCAGAACAATTGGTGTAATATAATTATGGTTAAATTAAGTATATGTGTCGATCAGGTCGCAGCATTTAGAAATATTGCCCATCGGGGAGAACCAGATCCGATGGCTGCTATTATTATGGCCCAAATTGGCGGTGCGACTGCTATTACCATCTCGTGGGCACCAGATCCACCTTTTTATCAAAAGCAGGAATTTACGCTTATTCGTCAGCTTATTCATACACATATGAATGTTATTATGACCCCGGCAGATGATGTGTTGCAGAGTGTCTTGACGATTCGTCCAGATATGGTTACACTGGTGCCTGGTGGATATCAGCATACGGGTTTGGAAAATGAATGGCTGAACACGGACTGGCCAGAGAAAAATTCAACGGGCAGATCGCTCGATCAAACGATCAGTGCATTGCAACAGCAAAATATACTGGTTAGTGTACTCATACGTCCTTCGGCGGCAGATGTTCGGTTATGTTCTCAGTTAAAAGCAGACTATGTGCATATCGATACCAGCATATATACGTCGGCCGGCGATGCTGGGGAGGAAAGACAGACCTTCAATGATCTTGCTAGCACGGCAAAAGTGGCGGCCAGAATGAATTTGGGTGTGTCGATGGGCCGTGGCATAGATTATCAAACCGCGTCAGATATAACTGGCATCTGGGAAGTGGAAGAAATGGTGGTTGGATATGCGGTTACAACAAAAGCGATGTCCATAGGCTATGAGCAAGCGGTAAGAGACCTGATCGAGGTTATACGGCATGCTCCAAAAGGATATGAATAAGGGATAAGCTCAGGGCCCCAAATTTCGATTCAAAGCACACATCAGTAAAAATCTGACTTCGGAATCCCACAAGTCAGAACTATACTACGGAGGTATGGACCTATTTTTCCACGGATAACAGTTATCGTTTTGATTGCCGTAACCTGGCTGAGTTGTTTTCTGGTATACCCCACATTTCGCCTGTGGCTGTTGCCTTCTTATGAACTATCCCAACTTTCTGTTGAGCATCGTTTGGATCTATTTCATCAAGCTACGGTACCCGGTATCGACCTGGCCGGCGGCTACGAATTCACTGTACAGGCAAATGCCGATCGTCTTACCGCGCGAAGTCGTGAACAAACGTCGGGACAATTAATGAACATATGGCGTACGCGTTTTCTTGATTTTGGAATCCTGGAAACGGTAATCACCCAAGATGACGCTATGTCATTCACGGTCAGGGTTCCGATAAGTGCGGATACCAGTCTGGTGAAAAAGATGCTTCAACAATCAGGGCGAGTGACCCTGCATATCTTTAAAAAAGGTACAGAGGTACAGACTTTAAGAGAACGTATTGATACCGCTTTGCAGGAAAAAGTGTTGGCGGATACAACGGGGCAATCATTTCCGGGCAAGGGGGGACTAACCCCTTTGTTGGCCAGTCTTACTTTGGATGAAGGGATTAGTGATATCGTTGTAAAAGAGGAAAATTTGTTAGAAGTACAGGCCATTTTGGCAGACAGCACCATCAAGAGAAGTATCCGTTCTTATAATCTGGCGAACCCCCCGGCTGGCGCTTTTACCTGGGCGACAGAGCCAATCGAACGAAATGGACAATGGTTTTATCCATTATATTTTATTAATCAGGATGTTGATCTTAACGCACAACCTCTTTCCACCACTCAGGTGGATGAAGCCTCAGTTACGGCTGATCGAGGTGCCTATGCTGTACGATTGATCCTGCAAGAAGATGGTCGCGAAAGCCTGGCTAACCTATCCAATGCCAATAAGGGAAATCGTCTGGCAATAAAAATGGATGGCCGAGTTCAAATAACGTTGGCGATTCAAGGGCGTATTCCTGATGGTCGTGTCGAATTACCCGGTGGAAATACCGTAGATGAAGCCAGCGCTTTATCTGCTTTGTTAAGGTCAGATATATTACCTGTTGCGGTGGCCGTTACAGCGATCGAAGGAATTCCGCCATCAATAGAAGGTGCCCCATCCCCAGTAAATACAGGCCTCCTGGCTTTAGGGATAGCGATCATTATTTTAAGCTTGCTTTTTGTCGTGTTATACCGGGCTACAGGTGGGATTGTTGTACTGGGTTTTGCCTTCCAGATCCTTATGATGGTCGCTCTACTCCGACTTTGGAACCTTGCCGGTATAACCCCCTTACTTACATTATCCAGCGTAGTCGGTATCCTATTTTCCATTCTCGTATTTTCAATGATTCATATCTGGTGTTTTGAGCAATTGAAAGAATCATTGAGAGATAATGACGCGCCACGGCAGCTCGTACCACTTATGTTTAGCACCATGCAGCCTGTGGTGATTTGGGTGCATGTCTTGCTGTTACTTGTGGGCATTGGATTTGTCGTCATCGGCACTGAGGCCCTTACTAATTTCGGTCTGGCCTTATTTGCTGGCATAGGGAGTGGATTATTAACGTTCTTTGTTTTCACAAGAGCGTTGCTGATTATATTAACGGACGGTTGGAACTTGAAAAAATTGAGTATATAAGCAAATAAAAACCTCACTCACTTGATAGGATCAGGTAAAAATAATGGAAAAAATGTACACCGACTTGTTGGACAAACCAATGGTGATTTATATTCTATCTGGCCTTTTGATGGCCCTTGGCGTTGTGACCGTGGCGACCCAAGGACAAGCCACGCTAACCCTCCCGTTACAAGGACTCCTTCTTTCAGGTGAGTTGTTGTATGCTATTTTCGTCGCGATATTAATCGTGCTGGTTATTGTCGGTTGGCATATCGATGATCTTCCTGGTAAAAGTATATCGCTGGCCGTCCCACTGTTACTTTTCGGGAGTTTGGTCAGAGTGCTCCTACCCCTGGCTCAATCTTCAGGTTGGTTGGGTGAATGGAATGGTGTGATGCTCGGTGTAATCATCATATCTATTTATCTTGCCTGGCGTATTCAAGCCAGGTTTGCTTTGATCGCAATCGTCGCTGGTTCATATACCGTCATTGTGACCTCCGGATTTGTCTTTGGGGTGGTCCAACAGATCGCTGTTCCTCACATTCTTGGGCTATTGGCTTCAGGTGCCATGGCCATTATATTGATTCTGCTTTCCTTCTTTCGTATTAAGGGCTTCATCCGCACTGCTCGTCGTGAAGCTATAAAAAACCACATTGTGAAAGGGGCCCTGGCATCCATACGAATCACGTTTCTTAGCGGGATCACGGTCATCCTGTTTGCGATACCTTTCATTATTCTGGCCGAGTCGGTCTTCAGGTCTTTCGGGTTGATCTTCTTCATCGGAGGGCTCGTAAGTATCTTTACAGCGCTGGCGACGCCCATGCCGTTAATTATGGCCACTAGTAATCTGGAACTTGTTACAGAACCAAGCCGAAAAACTGGAAAACGTCGCAAGTCTTAGAAACATGTTAAACACCTCACCCTATACAACCCCTGTATCCTCCCCAAATCCAGCCTTAACCACGCGTGATGTCACGAAGACGTTCAATCTCGGTGATCGGGAAATTCCTGTTCTGAGGGATATATCACTCGAGATTCCACAAGGTGAATTTCTTACGATGATGGGACCGAGTGGGTGTGGAAAAAGTACCCTGCTGAATCTCTTAGCCGGATTAGATCAACCAACGACCGGAGAGATACAAATCGATGGACAGTCGATTACGGGTTGTTCACGTCGGCAGATGACCTTATTACGCCGGGAGAAAATCGGGATTATCTTCCAGTTTTTCAATCTCCTTCCACATTTGACAGTACGTGAAAACATAGCCCTTCCTATGTTAATTGCTGGAGAACGGTCCGATGAATATCATCAAAAACTCGATGATCTTATCTCCTGGGTAGGCATCGAAGATCGTATAGATCATTTCCCCGCTCATTTATCCGGTGGTGAAATGCAACGGGTGAGCATCGCCCGTGCCCTGATCAATACACCCGCGATTATTCTGGCTGATGAACCGACTGGTAATGTAGGGACGCGCGTGGGTGAAGATATTATGCGGCTCTTGCGCCTATGCGCCGATGAAAAAGGTCAGACCATCCTGTTGGTCACGCATAATCCTAAAGATGCTGCTCAAGGTGATCGCGTCCTCTTCCTCAAAGACGGAATGGTTGCATCTGATTCTACCCTGATTGGGAATGATGTCCATGAACGCCATATTTTTGATTGCCTTCAGAAACTTGGTATATAGATCCTCTCGATCTATATTAACCATCTCTGGCGTCGCTATCGGTATGGCGGCTGCCGTCGGTGTCTTTACACTCGATTACAACACATTGATGACCCTTAAATTTCAAGAGATGGGACAGTATGGCACCCCAGACCTCGAAGTAATCCCCGATGTAAAAGATTCCACCTCAACTATACAAACCCTCAATATCCTTCGGTCTCACCCGGCTATAGCCCGGGCAACCCCATTATTCTTTACATCAATAACGACCCTTCAACCTGCTGCTGCCTCGATAGAACTCATAGGTGTCGAACCGGATGCGAGTGATTGGTTTGGCGCCTATTATCTTCGCGGTAACGGAGAGAACATGACGCTGGAAGATCAGCAGACCATTATTTTAACCAAAAAGTTTGCGCAACACTATGGCCTCTCCATTGGAGATTCCATCTCTTTTATGGATGTTTCTACGGGGCCGTATCATATCATCGGCCTTACTTCGAATTGGAAAATCGGCAGGCGGAATAATGGGTTCGTCGGCTTCATTCCCTTTCGGGTGGGATTGCAGACATTTCAGGAAAAAATACAATCGGTCAGGTATTGGATTAAAAGAAAAGGGGATTTAACCGTTGATGCGTTACAACATGCTTTGCCTTACGGATATCGGGTTGTTATCCCGGATTATATCCTGGCAGGAGAGGTCGGCGATGACAAGGTTATGCGTGATGGATTTCGTGTAGGTGGGTTGTTAACCTTGATATTAGGTCTCTACATGGTTTTTACCTCCCTGTCTATTGCCTTAGCTGAAAGAGTAAAAGAAATTGGTCTGATGCAGGCCATCGGTACGACCAATCGACAGATATCAGCTATTTTTGTCGTTGAGGCAGGCATCATAGCCTTGATTGGGGTGATAATTGGCCTTTTGGGTGGGATTGGCCTGACGATGCTGTTGATAAAATTTGGATACTCCTCTCTTGGATTAAGTATCCGGGTGTGGACGTTCTTGATTCCTAAAATGCATATCACCCTGATCATGATTCTTGGCCTGGTAGCGGCGATGCTGGGGGTGGTCTATCCTCTTTTTAAGACCCGACAAATTTCCATTGTCGATGCGCTACAACAACGGGGATTGCATCAAAAAGTCGCCTATTCCCGTCGATTGTATATTGTGATTATCCTGTTATTGATTATCGGTGTACCGTCGAGTTTTATATTCTTGGCTGAAATGCTGGGTACCCCGTGGCTGCCCGCCTTGCATTTAGTATCCGGTTCTTCTATACTTTTTGCTGGCCTGATCAGTTTAGTTTTTCTGAGTCCAAAAATATCTGGGGGTTTTATTCGTTTGGCAGCCTGGCCGGGGTCTCATTTTTTTCGATATGAACATGTGCTGACCACCCGGACGGTAGCCCACGCCACAGAACGAATTGCCATGTCTCTTGGTACCCTGGCTCTTGTTTTTGCCGGTGTGATCGGCCTGAAGCATATGACCCTCAGTTTAAAAGCCCAAAGTCAAGACTGGGCGGAAGAGGCTCTTCGGCAGCGGATCTTTCTCTCGACGCCTCTGATCACCCCTGAGGAGTACCATCTTTTTAATTCGTTACCCGGTGTTAAATTTTCAATCCCTATGTCGTATACGGCTTTTGTCCCGTTTTTAGTTCGAGGGCTGCCAGAACGTGCTTTCAGGGAAGGTCCTTTATCAAAAGACCTGGATCAATATAACACCCTTCTACAAACGCCTTCGATGCTTGTGACCAGTCAATTTGCCTATAGATACGGCGTTTCGGCCGGCGATTCGATGGACGTGATCAGTTCAGAGGGACCGCAACGGATACCCATCATCCAGGTTACAGATGCCTATGGTTATTTTATTGATTCCAGTGATCGGGGTTATGCGGTCATGGCATTGGATCAGATGAGGACTCTGTTTTCTGTGGAGACGGCCCATGCTAATCAATTTTCACTAATTCTTGAAGACGAGGCTGATGAAAATGAGGTTCGTAATGAAGCTTTTGGATGGTTTGCGGGCAAAATAACAGATATCATTACAGGAGAACAAAAATACGCATGGGTGGTTAAAGGGGTAGACGATGATTTTTTTGTATTCGAACTCCTATTGGCTATTACAGGTCTCCTGGCTGGTATTGGGGTCACCAATACTCTTCTGATCGGGACGCTCGAACGCCGTCGTGAGTTCGCCCTGCTTCAAGCGCTGGGGATCACCCCTGTTCAACTCTACCGAATTGTCCTGTTTGAGGGATTAATTATAGGAATCGCAGGGGGTAGCCTGGCCATATTATTTGGGCTACCCCTATCCTGGATTATTGTGGATGGTCTTCGCTTATTGAGTGATTTACCCCTCTCTTACACCCCGGATTTGACCTGGATAGGGATCAGTTTTACCGCGTCTATTTTTGTGAGTACGGTGGCTGGTATCTATCCGGCCTGGAAAACATTACAGGCACCGGTGACGGAGAGTATAAAATATGAGTGAGGAATCGGATGGGTCGATGGGTGAAAACTTTGTTGTATTTTTCCCAATGGCTAGATGGTGGTCACCCCTGATCTGTCCATGACATCCTGGACATACGCGATCATATCCACCTTACTTCGTTTACCATCAGCCTCAAATCTTTTAATTATGGCTTCTACCAGAGGGCTGATTTCGAGAGGAATGCCCATTTCTTTCCCTAGTTCGACACCCAATTTCATGTCTTTTACGGCGAGATCTGCTGTCGAGGCCATTTCCTCTCCGTTCAACCACAAACCCATAACGCGTTCCATAATAATACTCTGACCCATACTGGGTTTAATAACATCCAATAACTTTTGCGGATCAATACCCGCTTTAAATCCCATGGCCATGCTCTCACATGCCCCAAGGAGATTAATGAACATCATGGTGTTATTAACGAGTTTGGTGATGTTGCCACTGCCAGCGGAGCCCATATAGACGACATTAGTACCAATAGCCTGTAGGAGGCCTTGGTAACGATCAAAGTCGGTTTTCAAACCGCCGACAAATACAGTGAGCATGCCCTCCCGAGCGTTGAATATGCCACCACTCACGGGAGCGTCAAGGACATGGAAACCGCGGGACATTCCCATCTCGGCAATCTTTCGCATTGTCTCGGGGGCATTGGTACTCGTGTCAATGTAACCGGCACCTGGTTGAAAACCATCAAATAAGCCGTTTACACCAAGCACGACTGTTTCGACCTCTTTCGGGCCAGGGAGAGAGGTCAGTACCACATCGGACCGGGCGGCCACTTCTTTGGGATGATTTGCCCAGACGGCCCCTTCCTCTTCTAAGGACTGACCCGTTCCACGACGAATATCGTGAATATTCAAAGCATAGCCGGCTTTGAGGATACAACCTGCCATTAATTTGCCCATATGTCCCAGGCCGATAAAGCCGACCTTTATATTCTCCGACATAAAATGTTCTCCTTCTAAGAAATGGGCTGGGTCATCACGTTACGGGCCTTTTAAATGGACACCACTTGGCAGCCATTTACGGCCGTTACCGTTCCTCATCCACGGTTGGAAATTCGGCCGGCATGGCAATTTCGATCACCTCGAAATCCTCTGAATATTCAAGCACTTCGTGCTTCACGCCGGGGGGTTGATACCAGGCATCTCCCGCTTCTACGCGGACTTGTCCTACCTCTTCAAAATCGATCAGCGCAGAGCCTTTGAGTAAATACGTCATCTGGAAATCAAGCACATGAGAGTGATATCCCATGGGGCCTTCACAAGATTGGTTGGCTTTAATAACTTGAGCCAATACCTTTCCGTCTGTTGCATCTTTAATACCAAGGTCTCGGTATTTGAAATAGGGCCTTAACCCAACAACCCAATTTGCATCACGGGCATGGGCAGCAAATGCTTTTTTTGTAGGCATGATGTAGAACCTCCATATAATTGATAAGATAAAACAATCTGAATACTGAATGGATTTCAAAGGATCGATATCCTGACATAGGCCAGGGTATCCTCAAGGTGTACCGCGTCTTCCTCCGCCATCCATATAGATAGAACTCCCGAACATATAGGAACATTTTTCTGAGGCCAGAAACGTAACCACCTCGGCTACTTCTTCCGGTTCTGCGATTCGCCTTGCCGGAAGAACCTGACCTATTTCCTTCAATATGTCCTCTACATGCCTTTTTTCCAGATCTGCTCTGGCCTGTTGCATATTTCTGGCTCGTTGGGTGTTTGTTATACCGGGACAGACCGTGTTTACAAGAATGCCATATTCAGATACGGCATCAGATAATGCCCGGGTTATATTGAGAATAGCAATATTAGCAAGGCTGGTTGGGATATTATTTCGATCCGGGCTTGTTCCCGCACTACCCGCAATATTAATAATCCGACCCCAATGATTGCGTTTCATGTAGGGCATGACAAGCTGTGCCATACGAAGATAGCCAAAACTTTTCAGGGTCAAACCATCACTTATGGTTTCAATAGGCAGATCTAATATATCCCTATTTCCCGCAGCACCGGCACAGTTTATAAGTATATCAATGCCACCAAAAGCCTCCACCGTCTCATTTACCACCTTTAGGCAGTCGTCCTCACGCGTAAGGTCTGCTGATACGGCATATCCATCTCCACTCAAGTTCTGGATCTCTTTCAACGTATTATCCAGATGTTTATGGTCCCTTGCGGTAATACAAACCCTGGCCTTCTCCCGTGCGAGGGCGAGGGCACAACATCGGCCGATTCCGCGGTTTCCGCCCGTAACAATCACCCGTTTAGATTGGAGATTCAGATTCATATGTCCTCATCTATCCGAAATAATGATGAAAGGATGGTTTGATATGCTCTATGATATGTTCCCTCAGAGGCCATGTCAAGGCGTGTCAACATGGCTCGTATTGCCAAGGTAATCCTCAGGCATTCGTAAAATCAGATCTCAAATTCATTGCTCGATAAAATTGGTACATCACACATCTGAATCTACCCAGTTGCACCCTAACCTACACACATCCCAGTCATGGCTATCCATATATGTAATCTGATTGATAAATAGAAAATTAAAAGAAAAAACGCCATCGATATTCAGGGACCAGAATGTAAGAAACAAGTTGCTCTGAACAAGCTGTCGACATAACTTATTAAACCAAAATTATTGAACTGAAACCATAACTCGGTAATAGAAAGATCATGGTTTCCTGTTCAATGTGCACTTTTTGCATCTGAAATGTAACAAAAGCAGTTATATTTTTTGAAGATAACCGTGGTTCAGATTGAACATGGCGTGGGTATGATGATGGGGATGGTTGCCCGTCTTACGATACACAGTTTTGTTTATTGCGTCGCTTTCGGTCCCGGCGCAACCGCTTTTGAAATAAAGACGGAACTTTTTGAGGTCTGAAGCACTTATATATATGACAGTAATAGACCTGTCAATAGATTGGCATAATTAAACGATATTTACCATTTCTTTTTTATTGGTTTGATGCCATATCGATCGGTCATAGCATTGGGAGGCCCCTGTGAGTCGGGTGATGAAATCTTATGAGCTCTTAGAAGAGCGCATGAAAAATATCTACTTTGATTTTTATAAGGAAACCTATAAGGAAGGGACGGCGCTTGATAACAAGACCAAGGAATTGATTGCAATTGCTGCCTCTCTTGGCTCTGGTTGCCAGAATTGTCTGGAAGGACATTTAAAGAAAGCCATGAAGTATGGTGCTGATGGTGCCGAGGTAAGGGAAGCCGTAGCCATTGCCGTCGGTGTAAGTGCCGCCACCATTGTTGACCGGAGTGACCTCGCCAATTTTCATATGAAAATCGGCCAGATGCTTGAAAAAGCAGATCAAACGGATGATGTTGAAGAAACTGAAAAAAATGGCTCTGCTTCCGGAAAGCCGCGTGTACCCAAAGGTCGTTCACGAACTAAATCGAAGGTGGAGGAATAAAATATGTTGAAAAAACTGCTCAAGATTTCTCTCTCTGCTGGTCTGCTTGTTTCACTGATGTTTCTTGGCAGTGCACTTCAGGCACAGACCTCGGAGCCCGCATCTGCCCAACTCTCAAGCGACGAGAAAAAAATAGTTGATTACATCATGAATGAAATCGGCAAATCAAAAGCAGGCAAGCCGAATTTCGGACCGAAAACCGCAATGGCGGTCAAAAAAGATCTCGGGATCAGTGTGACGCCAGATATGGTGCCCCGTATTCGCACGGCAGTCGTGATGGAACTCAAGAATATGGAAGCCAGACTCATGTTGAAAGAGGGCTCGAAAGCCCCTGGTTTTTCTTTGCCTAAACTGGGCGGAGGTACCGTCAGTTTGGCTGATTTAAAAGGGAAAGTCGTCGTGGTAAATTTCTGGGCTACCTGGTGTCCTCCTTGTCTCAAAGAAATGCCGATGTTGAACGAACTCCAGGCCGTTTATAAGGATGAAGGTGTTGTTTTACTTGGTCTTTCGCTGGACGAAGAAGGGCTGTCCGTTACAGAACCTTTTATTAAAAAATTAGGGATCAACTACGACATCGTCGAAGCCGACAAAAAGACCTATCAGGCATATGGCAATATTTTAACCATTCCACATACCTTTGTCATCGATCGAAATGGTATCGTGACCAAACGGTTGGTTAATAATCAGAATAGAGAGACCTTTGAGGCCGCTATTAAGGCCGCCTTGTAGATAAAAGGATCCACCTGAATTTCATTAGGTCGGTCCATTGCATCATCTGGAATTTTGAGAAATCGCCTTGCAAAAATTGCAGGGCGTTTTTTATTCAGTTTTCAGCCCATAGGCTTTGGGGGTAGAGTATATGGTTACCAGGTCTAAGAATGGAACTGATTTTAAATTATCGTCGTCATATCTTTAGCGACGGATCCGACAGTGAATGAACCATCCTCGATACGAGTCTGGTAAACAGGCCTGTGGAGCTTCTATTTGCGCAGTATAGAACACGAAGATCCGGATATCGACCTCGTTGAACGATGCAAAACCGGGGATCGGGTAGCATTTCGGTTGCTTGTGGAGAAATATGAGCGAACCGTTTTCAGCACGGTCGTATCCGTTGTTGGCCAGTCTGCCGACGCCGATGATATTGCCCAGGAAGTTTTTCTTAAAATGCATCGGTCCATTAAAAATTTTAAAGGAGAGTGCCGGTTTTCGGTATGGCTATACAGGGTTACTGTAAATCAGTGTCTTGATCGGATTAAACATCAAAAACGCAGGCCACAACCGGTTTCCTTGGACGGCATGATTGAAGCGTCGGAAGGTGGGTTTGAAGGACTCTTTAAAGATACGTCACCCGATGCTTCGGAAGAATATGAACAAACGCAATTACAGCAGGCGATTCAGAATGTCTTAAATTCACTGTCTGCCGAACACCGTGTGGTTATTACATTGAAAGATATCGAGGGGCGTTCTCAGGAACAAATTGCAGAAATTCTTAAATGTCCCGTCGGAACCATCAAATCCCGGTTAACCCGTGCAAGGGAGGCCTTGAAAGAGCGATTGCGACCATTTTATGAAACTTGGATATCAGGAGAATAATCATGCCAGTCGAAGATATGAAATCACTGCTCTTTTCTTATGTGAATGGTGAGCTTGCGGAAGAACAAAATAAGTTGGTAGAGGCCAGATGCAAAGGTAATGCAGACCTTACGAAAGAACTTGAATTGACCAGGGCAACCATACGTCTTTTAGAAAGGCGACGCCCCGCCGAAATGGCGCCATTCTTCTGGGACCGATTGTCTGAACGGCTGGACCAAGCGGCATCCACGCAATATGCGTGGATGTGGGCGGCCAAACGGTTTATACCCGCTATGGTGGCTGCCACATTGATTGTGGCTGTGTTCTTGTCAGGACGAATGGATATAACCTCAGATACCAATGATTACACCTTGGATGTATGGGCTTATGAGACGGATGTAGATTATGTTCAGGATAATATAACGATGACCGATGATTCCATTCTTGAATCTGTTTTTTTTGAACAAGAATCGAATTTAGAGTAGGCCTGATTCACTGATCTCGGGGCGTGCGATCGAGATCGGATAAACGAAAAGATGTTGCTCAGGGGGAGAGCATGGAATCAAGCCGTTGGACGGCAGGCCTTTTGCTCATACTGACTTTTGCATTGGGGCTGAGTCTTGGGTTTATCATACATAGCCAACTTTTTACAGGTGGTGGTCCTGGCGGTCCACGAGGTCCTGGCGGTCCAAATTTCGGTGACGGCGGACTTATTCCCCCGGCCTTGCGTGATCGGGTGACTGAAGAATTGGGGCTCACACAAGAGCAAAGTGAAGTGTTCGAACAAATTCTTGAGAATCACCGAACTCAGGTTATAGCCTTACGTCGGGATATCCTTCAACCGGAACAAAGGGCGATAAGTGACAGCACCAGGGCACGGTTTGAACGGTTGCTGACACCCGATCAAATGCGCCGCTTTGGTGCATTCCGACAATCCTTTCGACGCGGCCAGTTTCGGGGTCCACCGCGAGGAAGATCGGGTGGACCTCCCGGTCGGTTTAATGAGTAAATTAGAAAATAAATCCCGATGATCGTGACAAATGCCAGGCTTCCTCATGGAAGTTCCTGGCATTTTTTCATATATTCACCATTTGATCGGTCTGTATTATCCTGCTTATGATGAATTTCTTAATAGAAACCGTTCAATAATTTCTTTCCAAATTTGGACACATTTGTCGAGAATGATTTATACAGTGAACAAGGCGATAGAACATGTCTGTGTCTTATGCAGAACGTGATCAAGCAAATGCATAGACGGTTGCTTTTTCTGATCGGGCGGAAGCCACTTTTGAGATGCTGCTAAACATTTTCAATGTGTTTCGCCATACGCCACCGTTGGCTACTGCATTTACGGATAGTGTCATGGCGATGCTGAAGGCTGGGGAGCTCGACTGGAAGACAAAAGACTTCTTATTCTCACGGCTACGCTGAGAAATGAGTGTCAATACGGTGTCGTGCGCAACGAAACCGTTTCAGGTCGATTAAGCATCTCAAATGAGAAAATATCAGGCATCGAAGGCGATAATTATAAAACAAGTACACATTTTACAGAGGGAGAAAAAGCGCTTTTAGACTTAACGGAACAAATTGGGGCCGATGCAAACAGGGTATCACAGGATCTTTGGGCACTTATTAAAGACTATTACAATGAACCTCAGATTGTTGAGGCGGTTTATGTCATTGCCGAGTATACTGAGATAAGCAAATTTGGCGATGCGTTGGGGGTCGTTCTTGAACCCGTCTTCAAAGGACTCGACCCTTTACTTCACGTCGAAAATCATGGATAACCGGGCATCTTACAGGCCATACGCGAATCTCAGGTGTAGGATCGCCGACAAATTTATAATTAAAGTCGAGTCTGTAAATTGTTTTGTGTAACTGGCAATAGTAATTACCTTACTTGAAAAAGGAGAAAGCTATGGCCAAACGCAAACAAGCGCCGAGTAAAATCGACCAGCTTGTCGATGCCCTGCTA
>Ga0115002_10001409_pt1 | contig 33235 bp, 28 predicted proteins | sample ArcticOcean_MG_C_8_FD_89576 | JGI IMG/M metagenome (GOLD analysis project Ga0115002, IMG submission 89576) | Marine microbial communities from western Arctic Ocean - ArcticOcean_MG_CB11_86 | ecosystem: Environmental > Aquatic > Marine > Oceanic | place: Arctic Ocean: Canada Basin | collected... | reverse complement strand
GGCAAGGTTACAACTTGTAATCCACATTTGCCATTTAGACTGTTTGGCCAACGAATTTGCCTTTTGATATCAACCGTAACAGCCTCGTCAGTTTCCCCTGCTTTACCAACGATAAGTGAACGGTCTCCTTTCACAAGTTCAAGAAATAAATGGGCGTTTTGATTTAATACACTAAAATTTCCATTTAGGATAGTATCTCGACGCTGCGGGTGTTGAACTTTTTCAGCAAGCTTTTTCATTTTTGCAGGGCCACATTTTGTTATTTGGCTACTGGGTGATTTAGATCTTAATTCAATTATACTACAGAGGTCTTTGGTCATTTTTTTCCCTTCTGAACCATCTTGATTTGCAATATCTAATTTGTTAAGAATATTGATTGTCCCATCTTCTAATCTTGCTTTCCAACCTCCTTGGCCACTATTATTCATCAGCGCGCTAACCTCAACACCTTCTCCACGAATATGATTTACCAATTCTCTCCTAGCAGAACTATCCAAACCCAAAATACTAGGGTCTCTATAGTGGAGGTGGAAACCCCTGTGGCCTGAGAATGTTACATGAAGAAACTCTTCTTTAAATCCAAATTCCGATGACAGAAACTCTTCCCATAGATTGTAAGCTTGTAATTGAATAATTTCTAGCATTTCCGGGAAATTATATGGGTCAACATGGTCTAGGTGATCCCCATCTAAATCAAAGATTAAATCCGCCCCCTTCCACTCTTTATCAGCCATTTTTCTCTCCAATGGCTTGCCATAATAAGCAGTTGAGTAAAAGCAACTTTTCGGGGCTCTTTGGTGCAAGTAATTCAATACATGCTTTGGTGTGTCAAAATTAATGTGACGGTCAAACAAATTAGATGACCACATCTGGAACATACACTCTCTTGTTCGTAGCCTTGGTGGGAACCAGTAGTTCGCTTCTCCGATTTGAGAATACCACTTTGAAAAGCGGTGAGCAGCGCGGGCCCAATTACTCTCTACCATCTATCTCAGAACGCCCTAAAGCACCACGGCACTTGAACGACGCGATTATTCCATTGGTAATCCTGGCACGGCCTTTCCATCTGATGACGGCGTAATACCGGTTTTGGACTTATAGCAATCGAAACATGAAAATTTATCGTCAATAGGCAACGATTGACCAAATGTTAGCCTAGCGCCACAGAAGTCACAAATCGGTCCAATTTCCCCTTGATGAATTCCTAACCTTGAGATATCTGGCATGTTACCACTCAAACATTGGCGGTAGTGTCAAGTCTTTGAGCCTGTTCATTAAGAGATTTAAAATAACAATCATTTCAAGCATAAAGTTCACAACCATATTACTGTCGCGGCAACATATGGGCAATGATGAACGGGTTGTACGCGTGGGGCATTCACCTGACCCTGATGATGCATTTATGTTCCATGCATTAACAACTGGATTAATTGATACTCCTGGTTTTAGGTTTGAGCATGTTCTATTGGATATTGAAACACTCAACGAGAAAGCAATTGCAGAAGAGTATGAAGTGAGTGCGGTAAGTATTCACGCCTTTCCAGAAATTGCCGACAAATATTCATTGATGAATTGTGGAGCTAGCATGGGTGAAGGATACGGGCCAATGCTTGTTAGTTCTAATTCAATGACATTGGATGAAGTTTGTTCTAAACCAATTGCAATACCAGGACAAAAGACCTCGGCACATTTAGCTTTAAAAATGGCGCTTGGCAATGTTGAGACAGTTATTGTCCCATTTGATGAAATTATGCCCCGTATTCAAAATGGTGAATTTGCTAGTGGTGTTATTATCCATGAAGGGCAGTTGACCTGGGAATCTCATGGTATGAATCTCATATTAGACTTAGGGGTTTGGTGGAACGAAAGAACAAATGGTCTCCCTCTCCCATTGGGTGGGAATGTAGTAAGAAAAGATCTTGGCCCACAATTGTGTGAACAAATTACTGATTGGGTTAAACAAAGTATTGAGGTTGCGATATCAAACCCTGATGAAGCTTTAGAATTTGCAAAGCAGTGGGGTAGAGGAATAGATGATGAAACCAATTCAAAATTCGTACAAATGTATGTCAATTCAAGAACTATTGATTTTGGCGATGATGGAAGGGCGAGTGTCATGAAATTCCTAATAGAAGGCCAAGACATTGGAATGATTAACCAAGACTTCAACCCTAATTCAATAGAATTTATTGGTGCTTAACTATGTCAATACAAGGTGATGATGGCCAATTGTCCACAGATAAACATTATGAGTGAAAATCACACATTTAATAGGATAATTCTTTGGCTGAATCCGTATTCGCAGTAGTGATGAGGACAACCTCGGGAACCTTTATTGGCTTTTTCATCAGTCTCGTTCTATTGTTTTCTTCTATCCCAACAATCCCAGAGGTGAGCGCGGGAACCGAAGAAAACTATCCCTTCAGTGGTAGTCTTCAAAACCCATATTCGTTATCAGGATCTTCAGAAATAACATATTCAACTGATGGAAGTTTGATTGCTGCTGCCTTTAATTCAAATGTTGTAATCATCAACTCCCAGTACCGAACTTTCATCAAAGATATTAGTATAGGGAATAAGATATTATCTCTGAAATTTTCTGATGATGATTCTTCACTTCTTGTTGGATTAGAAAGTCCATTCATGAGTACCTTAGCCATGGCTATCTATGATACTACAACTTGGGAAAGAATAGGGTTTAATGAGGATGGAAAAGAAGTAAGTGACATTGGAATCTTACTAGGTCACCAAATATTTGCTTCCGCTAATGAAAACAATGGGGTTTCAGAGTATTACATCAGTGATTCAACTCATTCAATCGCAAATTTCGATGGGCAACATACTGCTGAAGTCACATGTTTGGATTATTCTCCTAACGGCCAACAACTAGTCACAGGAGGTAAAGATGGAAACCTCTTTCTTTGGAACAGAACATCTACAACGGTTGATATTTCTTGGCCGTCCGGTGCCAGTATCACTGATTGTTCGATATCCCCTGATGGAACCCAGTTAGCTTGGATTACGAATTCCCTTCTTCAGGTTCGTTCAGTTCCTGGGGGTGAGTACGTTACATCTCTAAACTTGGTTGGTAGTGCCTTTCAATTAGAGTGGGCAGAGAATAGTGAAGAATTATGGGTATTAATTGAATCATCAACAAAACTGATCAGTATTTTCAACACCGCGGACTATTCAACAATCAAAACATTTGAATTAGGCCATCAAGTTACAAAATTTGCAAAGTCCCCAACAATCTCAGAATTCATTGTCACAACAAATACAGGGATTCTCTCTGTTTTTCGTGAGGATGCTTGGAATCCTTACTATGGATTACCAGGTGCGGACTTAGATGGAGATGGTATACCTGATAGTTATGATGGGGACGATGACGGTGATGGGTTGGGTGATGATTTTGAATATTCATGCGAGGAAGGCAGTAATTGCCATACTCACCCACAGCCTGATTTAATTAGGCAAGTGTCAATAACAATTAATGGAAATATAATCACCATTCAAGATAGGTATCAGTTGAATTCTAGTCTTAGTGCCCCAATAAGAGAACTAGCCTCATCTTCTGTATCGTCTGATGGATTCGTAAGTCAAGGTGAAGCGACTAAAATGGAAAGAATGCTGTGTAGTGGGATAAATGTCGATCAAATCAGTTCAGATTGGAATGAGGCAATAAAAATTGACAATTCTGCAATAATTGAAACAACAGTTCAATGTGACGCGAAATTAGGTTTAATTGACACTGAAAAATATGATTCGCGCACGCGCATTCATCTCCGTTTATTTATTGAAATAACATTGGCAAATAATGTCGCTAGGCCATTCAATATGTCCTTTAACCCATCAGTTTCCCCGCCATTACATACAGTTGCTCAAATCACACCAACATCACCATTTACATTAACATTAATTCACGATGGTGACACTGTATACTACCAAACACCCATTCACTCTGCCAGCCCAGAAATGTCAATAATTGTACAAGTACCAACCGCCCCTGATCCAACTTTTATCGATATATCATTATCATGGTTAAAGATCAATTTTTTGATACCATTAAGTGCATTTGTTGTTTTGGGATTCGTAGTAATTATCGGAATTCGAAGAAAGAACAGGATATTATTCGAAATAGATGAAGATGAAGATGATTTACTTGAAGTAACATCTAGGAGAAGGCCATCCAATAGGGGGCATATCCCAGAGAATATTTCTTCTACTGGTAGACCACAACCAATACAACCTCCACAACAAGAAGTAACCACCCGCCGGAAACAACCTGCAAACTCCCCATCAATTGAACCAGCAATCAGGCGAGTCAAGAAGGTACCCGGATCTATTTATCAAACTGGAGACGCACCAGATGGTGAAGAATGGGATTATTCCGACCATGGTGCATACTGGGATAAGGACGACCCTGATTCAGCGGACCCATATGGGGAAGCACAAGATTTACACAGTGAAGAAAAAGCTATTCTAGATATCGCTAAAGAGGTCGCTTCCGAGACAGATGAAAAAGAAGGTGAAACAGACAAAGAAAAAATAGAATCAGAAATAGATGCTGCTCTTTCTATGATTACAAAACCTTCTAAATCTAAATTACATAAATACACTAAAAGTTCAGAAGGTGAATCAGAGAAGCCAAAGAAGAAAAGAAGAAAAGTAAAACGGCGTAAATCAAATTAGATTTCTAGCCATTGAATATCTGTTTCTAATCCACATACCTCTGTTAGGAAGAACTCTAAACCCTGTACTGAATCATCTGTAAGGATATTTGTTACTTCATTGAAGTATTCACTGATTCGGTCTTTTGAAAAACCACTTCTAATTACAGTGTTTCTAATTACCTCGTCTTTTATTTGTTGGTCGTCTCGGAATTTTATTGCATTATTCAACAAATCATGATGGGCTTGTTTTAATTTATCCACTGGTGCTGAAATAGGTGCAGCAAACACCCCAAATACCATTGGTAAACCAGTTTGTTTCTGCCATTCTTCACCGAGGTCCATTTTTACTAAATCAGGATACCTCTGTGCTTCATCAAGCGCCCTATCTCCGATTAATAATGCGGCATCACATTCAGATAGCATCTCATCTAAATCTGGCCCCATGTCTATTGTTTTAGGGTCTAAACCCAACTGGGACAGGATGTATAACACTAATATTTTAGAAGTGGATGAATCAGTTGGTAATGCTATATCTCTGATTTGTGTTAGTTCTCTTTTACTGAATAACAACACACTTCCAACAGCCCCTTCGGATGCTATTCCAATACCTGGAAGTAAAATTAATTTGGATGAATTCGCAGCATAATCTGCAGCAGGGATAGGTGCGACAAGGCAATCCTTTCGGAGTAGGTGTCCAGTTAACCAAGCAGGTGGAGCAGGTAAGATAGACCATCGTTTAGACAAATTATGAAATAATGGGTCACAATTTACAAAGGATACCCGCCCGATAACTTCTGACCACTTAACCACTGCAAACACCTCTCTAAATGGGTACCATTGGCAATCCGTTATTGTCGGGTGGGTTTTGCCGACGGTAATTTCTGAATTGTGTATAATCAGTATTTCTTTCCACTGCAATACCTCCAACAGACTCAACTAGGGTTGCTAAGTCAATATCTAGATTGTCCAGTGGTGTGTTTGAGCCGGCAAGATGCATGATTTCTTCATGACTAACAGTTCCATCAATATCATCGGCCCCACTAAGTAAAGCAAGTGCGGATATATGGTCGCCAATGTTCATTCGATAAGCCTTGATGTGAGGTATATTGTCCAACATTATTCGAGCCAGTGATATCATTCTCAAAATTTCATTAGCGGTTGCTAATTGTGCTTCTGGTAATCTTGAAGAATCTGGTAAATATGGATAAGGTACAAAACATTGGAACCCCATCGTTTCATCTTGTAATGTCCGTAATTTATCAAGGTGGATCATTCTATGTAATGTAGTTTCAACGGTACCAAATAACATAGTACAATTGGTAGGTATTTTTAGTTGATGAGCTATTTTGTGAATTTCTAAATACTCTTCAGAAGATTCTTTTCCTTTGCAAATTAAATCCCTAATTTCATCAACAAGGATTTCTGCACCCCCCCCTGGTATGGAGTCTAATCCAGCCTTATTTAGTCTAGATATTGTGTCTGATATTGATAGGTTAGAAATCTCAGCAAGATGTTTGATTTCTACAGCAGTCAAAGCCTTAAGGCTAATATTTGGATAACGATTCCTGAATGCTTCAAACAGTCCCTCATAAAATTCAATACCCCATTCTGGATGTAACCCACCTACAGTATGTACTTCGGTAATAATTTCTGAAAAAGGTGCGATTCTACCTAGGTATTCTTGAACTGATAATGAATACGCATCAGTTGCTTTCATCCCTCTTCTGAAAGCACAAAATTTACACGCCAATACACAAACATTTGTTTGGTTAACATGTAAGTTTCTATTGTAGAAAACGGAGTCCCCATACCTTTTTTGTTTTAAGAAGTAAGCGACACTTGAGAGGGTTGGTAGATCGCACTTATCATGTAATATCACTCCTTCTTGACAAGAAATCCGTTGCCCAGATAGCACTTTATTGAGAATTAGTTTAACCTCGTCACTCAGTGATTTTGGTAATTCGGGGGTAGTACTAGGAAGTCCATCAATTACTAGCTCGTTAGTGGAGATATTCGCGGTACCGCGCCATAGGAAAGGTGACTCCAGATGCATATCTCTCAGTCAACCGCACAAGTCACCTGCTTTAATGGCTGTCAGCCACTATGTTCAATTATTCGTGCGTTTGAATTTCAACATAAATTTTCTAAATTCTTCTATCCAAAATACTGATGATGCAATTAAGAATACTACTGCCCAATCAGTGAATTTCAGCGGAATCGTGGATAAGAAACTGCCAACTGAAATACCTACCATTGGCACAAAAGCAAATGAACTTTGAACAATAGAAACAAGTAAAACAAGACTAATAGCAAAAGATGCACTAATGAATATATTCTGGAATAGACCCAATTCGAATGCTGAATGGTCTATACTTCTGCTATTTACTACATTGAATAATTGGAACATAATAAATGTTGCAAAGGCCATCGTACGGGCGTATTCGAACTTGGATTCCGCATGATTATCCCACTTCTCTGAATTACATTCACCAGACTCTAAGAAAAATTCAGGAGACGATTCAGGGTCCACTCCATCGCATGCATCACCTGTAACTAGTCCACCTCCTGCAAGGGAGAAAATTGAAAGTGTTCCCAATACCATTACTGTGCCAAGGAAGCTAATTACCCGTTTGTCCATGGAGTTTGGTAATGATTCAGATAAGGCCCGCGGAGGTTCATTCATTACGTCCCCATGCCGTTTCTCAATACCTAAAGCCAGAGCAGGTGGACCATCCATTAGAATATTAATGACAAGCAGTTGAGTTGCAGTCATTGGTAATCTCCAACCTAAAACAAAAGTAGCGATAATAATTAGTAGAACTGCAGCAACATTTGTTGATATTTGATATCGAACGAAATTTCTAATGTTGAGGTAAATTTTCCTACCTTCTTCAATAGAATCAACAATTGAGGAAAAATTATCATCCTTCAATACCATATCAGCGGCATCTCTAGCAACATCGGTTCCAGCAATACCCATTGCTATACCTATGTTAGCGCGTGACAAGGCAGGGGCATCATTGTCACCATCTCCAGTCATAGCGACGACATGGCCGATAGATTGTAGCCTAGTTACAATCCTTAACTTCTGATCTGGTGTGACTCGAGAAAACATAACCACTTTTTCAAGTTTTGAATCTAATTCATCATCAGATAATTCTCGAAGCTGTTTACCAGTAAGAAATTCCGAGTCATCTTTGATAATGCCTATTTCATCACCAATAGCCATCGCAGTCATTTGTTGATCCCCTGTAATCATCATTACCCTGACCCCAGCTGCATCACACATAGAAATCGCATCCGCAACTTCTTGTCGAGGTGGATCCATGATTCCAATTAACCCGAGGAAAATCAAACCAGATTCAACAGAATCAACATCTTCCATATCCTCTTCACCACTCAATGGGCGAGCAGTTAATGCAATTACCCTAAGCGCCTGGGTTGCCATTTGTAGATTGACTTCTCCAATCCTATCTCTGTGAACATCCCCAATGGGGCTTACACGTCCGTTTTCAACAACATGGCTAATCCTTGATAGATAAGGCCCAATTGCACCCTTGGAAAATACCCACCTTTCTCCTTCATACTCATGAATTGTGGTCATTCTTTTGCGATCTCTATCAAATGTATACTCTTTGAATCTAGGGTGGTTTCTACGGAATGTATCAACAGACTCCATCATTTTCCAACCGAATACTGCAGATGCTATATCTGTTGGATTACCAATACCCTTCCACTCATTGTCAACTTTACGAATGTTGCTGTTTTGGCAAAGTAGAGAACAAGCCATGGCTAATTTGAACCCTTTTTGAACCTTTAATTCAGCAAAATCTTGTTCATTGATTTCTTTCTTGCCGATTTTTAATTTACCATAAGTCGGATCAAATCCAGAACCCGAAACAGAATATAGGTCATCTCCACAGAAAAATGAACGTACAGACATTTCATTACGAGTTAATGTGCCTGTTTTATCAGTACATATTATAGTTGCAGAACCTAATGTTTCTACGACCTTCATCCTAGATACAATAGCATTCTTAGCCGACATATTTTGCATACCTATTGCTAATGTTATTACCAAAATAATTGGTAATCCTTCGGGAACTATTGCGACAAATATTGCAACTGCAATTAAAAATTGCTTGGCAACGACTTCCTTTAAATCGGCACCTGAAACACCATCGACCATAGCCATAATAATAGTAAATCCAACTATAGCAACAGCCGAAATTATTGCAATCATCCCAAGATATCTACCTAATGAGCCAAGTTTAATTTCTAAAGGTGTTTTAGGTGTTTCAACTTCACTTATACCTGTGGCAATATCTCCGACTTTAGTGCCCATTCCTGTTTTTACTACAATCCCTAATCCGCGTCCAGACGATACTACTGTACCCATAAATGCCATGTTTATCATTTCTTGAAGTATTGATTTTTCGTCACAAGTTTCTACTGCTTTGTATACTACATCTGATTCGCCTGTTAATGATGATTCATTTATTGAAAGTTGATGGACTTCAATCAATCTAATATCAGCTGGTACATTAAGACCATCTTCTAACCAAACGATATCACCTGGAACCACTTCTTCTATTGATAAACGATGCTCTACACCATCACGTAATACAATACAATGGCATACAAGCATTTTCTTTAGCGAATCCATTGCTTTCTCGGCCTTCGCCTCTTGGATATATGATAATACAGCGTTTAATGTCAAGGCTATACAGATAAAAATTGGTGTGCCAAGGTCCTCTCTGTCAGCAAGAAAAGCGATTATTGCTGCAAATAATAGTAAGTAGACCATAGGATCTCTAAAGTGATCTAATAATTTGAGGAGAGGGTTTCGCGGTTTTTTCCCTTCTAATTTGTTCTCACCATAAGTTTCCCTTCTCCTTATTACTTCCTCTGTAGAAAGGCCATCCGATGTACTATTCAATTTAGAGAATATATCATCCAATGGGATAGAATGCCAAAGCGGCTCTACTGAGCCACTATCTGCTTTTCCTGTTGAATCTAGAGATGGCATCTGCTCGCCCATCGAGAGCACATTCGGAGTCCTATTTGTAGACGCGGGTCAAATTCGAATCGTAAAACATAACAGTTTCATCCGTAGCATTGACTAACTACTCCCCCTGCGAAGTGCATGGGCGAGTTCCAGCCGTATGTACCAGCGTCGGAATCTCTACCCGAATTAACAGTACGGGCAATTATTCTGGGGCTTATTTTAGGGGCATTAATGACTGCCGCAAATACATATCTTGGTCTTTACATTGGGATGACAGTATCTGCATCTATTCCGGCCGCGGTTATGTCTATGTTACTTCTACGCATGTTCCGTTTCAAAGATGTTAGTATTCTAGAAAATAATATTGTTCAAACCATGACCTCTGCGGGTGAAAGTTTGGCTGCTGGGATAATTTTCACTATGCCAGCACTACTTGTAATGGGTAGAGAAATGGACACATTAACTACATTCATTGTAGCAATCTTAGGAGGTATACTCGGTACTATTTTCACAATCACACTACGAAGAGTTTTCATTGTTGAAGAAGCACTTCTTTATCCTGAAGGAATCGCATGCGAAGAAGTTCTTGTGGCAGGAGAAAAAGGAGGATCGCAACTCATCGTCATCCTTTACGCCTTAGGGTTAGGAGCACTTTACGGGTGGATGGTGAAAGGATTCGAGTTGACACAAGCCAAAGTTGAAGTCGCTGTAGAAGTTGTTGGCGTGAGGATATATTCAGCCCTAGACTATTCCCTTTCATTGGTTGCAGTTGGATGGATTGTTGGCTTGAATATTGCCTCCTACATCTTTTTTGGTGCGGTGCTAGGGGTGTTCATTCTGACACCAATTTACGGGATGACCTATGGGTGGCCAGTTGACTCTGATTTAGCTCATGGATTCAAAACACTCTGGGCCACACATATTCGCTTCGTTGGTGTGGGTTGTATGGTTGTGGGTGGCCTTTGGACTCTTATTGATATGAGAAAAACGATATCTAGTGGCTTAAAGAAGGCTATAAATTCAGGCCTAACTGAATCTGAAATATCCACTATTAGGACTGAACAAGATATTCCTATGAATCGGGCTTTCATCGGCCTTGCAGTAATTGCAATCTTGACTTTTCTATTCTATTGGTGGAAAACTGGTTCTCTAACATTAGCGATAGTTGGTGCAATATTCTTGGCTATTACCGCGTTTTTCTTTTCTGCAGTTGCTGGATATATTGCTGGAGTTGTCGGTTCATCAAATTCGCCGGTGTCAGGTATGACCATTGCAACATTAATGGCTACATCTCTTATTGTTTGGATTGTTGGCGGTATATTCCTGAATATGGAACAAGATGAGTTGATGTATGCAACTTTGATTATTGCATCTGTTGTTGCCGTTAATGCTGCGATAGCAGGGGATGTTATGCAGGATTTGAAAACTGGTTACTTAGTTGGTGCTACACCCTGGAAACAACAGACTGCTGAATTAATTGGAGTTATTGTTGGGGCTGTTGTTGCCCCACTTACCCTAACTGTTCTGAATGAGGCCTTCAGAATCACCCCTACTTACTGCGCAACAAATCCTCACCCCGAATGGGGCTGTTCCAAAGTTTTGGAGGCCCCACAGGCTGAAATAATTGGTACTCTGATTGAAGGATTATTTGGGGGCACTGTAAATTATCCAATGCTGTTTCTAGGAGTTGCAGTAGCAGCTATCATCATTGGAGCAAGATGGTATCTTGGGAAGAAAGGACCCACATTGCCAATCATGTCAATCGCTATTGGAATGTATTTACCATTTTACTTATCCTCGACAATTTTCCTTGGCGGTATATTGAATCACTTAGTTACACGCACTACTCACCTCAGAGTAGATGGTACGCTGAAAGGCGACCCCTCACAATCAGCGATTACTTCTGGTAAAGAACTAATCAGTCGCGGTACTCTACTATCTGCAGGTTTAATTGCTGGGGAAGCACTAATGGGGGTATTAATCGCAGTACTCATCATCATCGGGATTCCTCCTAATGGATGGTTACCTTTCCTTGGCACGCTTGGACCCGTTCTATCAACGGTGTTCTTCCTGTGGTTCTTCGGTGTATTTACTTGGCTTGTAACTAGAAGCTTACCTCCTGCTAAAAGGCCATTCTCATTACTGTTTAATTGGGGTGCCGTAGTGGTGGATGGGGCCCGACGAATAATTAACAAAGTCATGGTTCCTTGATTTTCTAAATTCTGTTTAGATTAGAAACCATCAAAGGCTTACGGAAATGCAACCCCGATGGGGAAAGACTGTGATGAGTACAGAAAATGGGGCTGGAGAAGAATATTCGTCCATCGGTGAACTTCTGGAAACTGCTAAAAAATGTCGTAGAAACATAGTGCAGATGGTCCACCGCGCTAATGCTGGTCATCCAGGTGGTTCACTTTCAGCGATAGATATTCTTGTAGCATTATACAAAACAAGATTGAATGTTGACTCTTCTAATCCAGATGATCCTGACCGAGATCGATTCATTATGAGTAAAGGGCATGCATCACCGGCAGTTTACTCAATTTTACATGAAATGGGTTTTCTCTCCAGTGAAGATTTGACTACATACCGCGTTATGGGTGGTGTTTGTCAAGGCCATGTAGATATGAAATGGACACCAGGTGTTGACTTTTCTGCAGGTAGTCTAGGTATGGGCCTTTCATTTGGCTTAGGAACCGCTCTTGCAGCCACTCTAGATGGTTCATCTCGTACTTCGTATGTGATGTTAGGTGACGGGGAATTACAAGAGGGACAAGTTTGGGAAGCTGCTATGGCTGCTGTACACCATGAAGTTGGGAACCTCAAAGTGTTCGTTGACAGAAACCGAATACAAAATGATGACTTTTGTGAAAATCAAATGAGAATGTTTGATGTCGCTGAAAAGTGGGCCGGATTTGGTTGGGCAGTGCATGAATGTGATGGCCACGACATGAATGCAGTAGTAGAGGCAATTGAATGGATGGATACCATTACAGATGGGCCAGCAGTAGTTGTAGCACATACAATCAAAGGAAAGGGTGTATCTTTCATGGAAGATAACCCTTCATTTCATGGGGCAGCACCCAATGACGAACAACTCATACTAGCGATGGAGGAATTAGAATGACATTAGCAGCATCCAGAGATGGTTATGGGTCGGCATTGGTTAAACTTGCTTCAGACCCTGATGTAATCGTAGTAGAGGCTGATTTAGGCAAATCAACAAAGAGCCAGAACTTCAGAAAATTATACCCTGAAAGGACCATATCATTGGGGATAGCAGAACAGAATATGATGCTAGTATCGGCTGGTTTAGCAACAAGTGGATACAAACCATTTGCGTCAACATTCGCAATATTTACTGAAAGAGCATTTGAACAAGTTCGTAATGGCATTGCTAGACCAAATATTCCGGTTCATATTTGCGGCAGCCATGGTGGGATACACACTGGGACCGATGGTTCTTCGGCACAATCAATTGAAGATCTTGCTATCTACCGTAGTTTACCAAATATGGTAGTATTACATCCAAGTGATTTCAACAGTACTGAACAACTAACAATACAATTAGCAAACACCAATTCCCCATCCTATACACGCACAGCACGCAATAAAACACCAGTGATTTATGATGAGAAGGCAGCATCAAAATTGCAAATAGGTAAAGGAGAACTGTTGACAGAAGGTGGGGATGTGGCCATTATTGCTTGTGGAGTCATGGTTTCGAAAGCACTTGAAGCTGCAGAATCACTTTCTAGTAGCGGAATAAATGCAACAGTAGTTGATATGCATACAATAAAACCACTAGATGGCAAACTAATTTCTTCACTTGCAGAACAATGCGGATGTTTTGTTACCGCAGAAGACCACTCAATCATTGGCGGGCTTGGTGGAGCAGTGGCTGAACATTTAGCTGAAAACTGCCCCGCCCCACTTGAAAGAATAGGGGTTTCAGACCATTTCGGTCAATCGGGCGATGGAGATGAATTATTGGAAGCATTTTCAATGGGAATTAGCCATATTATTGCAGCTGCACAACGAGTAATTCAGCGTAAATAAGTAGTTATTTCAAAAACCGTTCAATCAATGCTTTGATGAACAAATAGCATCCCCACAGGGGTGGGAGTGGTATCCATGAGCGACAATTCTGAGAAATTAAAGAAGTTGCTAGATGGTGAATTAGGCCCTGAGGCTTTAGAAGAAGACCCAATTCTTGCTAAATTAGCCGAGAGAATTTACGGCGAGGAATTCCTTGAGAACATGGGGCTGTCTAGAGGGGAATCAAAACGTGCTCTTTCAGAAACTCTTTCCGATGATGACGGTGATGATTTATTGATAGAAATCATACCTCCTTTTGAATCAGACATAGAACCATTTGAGGCACCCACATCTTCACCTATCAAATCAGAAACATCAGAAACATCAGGGATGAGTAAGTCTGGTTTAGTTATTGGTTTGACAATCCTACTAACAGGTCTTTCTAACCTATTCGGGTTGTTATCATTCTTAGGCAATGATTGCACTGGTGGTGGTTGCCCTACAGATGGACACACGCGAATTAACTGGGCAAGTATTGGTCACCTTGAAACTGGATGGGGTTGGTCCCCACCTGTTCTAGATGGATGTATTGGGATACCTGACATCACAGTATTAGGAATAGGAATCATTGCATTAGTTTGGACATACTTGAAAAGGTAAAATCGGACCAAAAATGTTGTTCAATACATTCTTGCAATATGATTTCTCTTTGTAGTCATTTTACCACTAATGATACAGGGTTTTTCATCTTCAAATGGAGTAATACACTCTCCAAGTACTGTTAATCCTGTTGTTTTCTCCAGAATTTCTGCATCGGCATCACTTCCATCAAAGGCTATTTCGTAAATCATGCCTTCTTCTATTTTGGTATCTAGAGATGTCAAAGGAGTTACCATTTCATTCATGATTGAGGATGTTCTCGACTCTAATTCCGTTTCAATTGCTTTCAACTCATTAGTAACTTCATCAACAATATCTTCTATTTTGATTGGTTGTTTGCCACCAGTTCTTCTGGCTGCAAATGCGGTACCATTTTCAATATCTCGTGGACCAATCTCCAATCTTAATGGGACTCCTTTAATTTCCCAATCATAGAATTTCTGACCTGCTCTTTTGTCGCGGTCATCAATATGAGCCCTTAGCCCTGAAGATCTTAATTTATCAGCTATGGAAATTACTGTTTCCATCACTGCATCACTCTTATGTGCCGCAACAGGAATTAGCACCACATGAATTGGAGCAGATTTGGGTGGGAAAATCAATCCGTTATCATCACCGTGGGTGCCAACAACTGCGCCCAGTAATCTTTCAGACATGCCGTAAGTAGTCTGATGACAATTTTTGTGTTTGCCATCTACGTCTTCGTATGTCATCCCAAAGGCCTCTGCCCACTGGTCACGATAATGATGGCAGGAAGCGACCTGAAGAGTTCTGCCATTAGGCATAATCACATCAATTGCAATAGTGTACCAAGCACCAGGGAAAGTATCCCATACAGGGCGTTTAGAAACAATGACAGGTAAACAAAGATCTGACATGATATTATCAACAATTTCTAAATCCTCTTGAATTTGGGCCGAGGCATCAGCTTCATCTTTATGTGCGGTATGTGCTTCAAAGAAATGTATTTCTCTTACTCGGATAAATGTTCGAGTTTGTTTGGTCTCATAACGAAAGGTGTTGACGATTTGGTAGGTCTTTAACGGTAGGTCTGAATGACTCCTAATCCACAAAGGAAACAAGGTGTACATTGCAGTCTCCGAGGTAGGTCTGAGAAACATCGGGACATCTAGTTCGTTCTCACCAGCGTGCTTTACCCAATAGACTTCCTTGCTAAACCCTTCAACTTCCTCATCAAATCTGAGCTCACTGACATCTACGCCTGCCTCACGTGCTGCTTGTAACCTAGCTACAAGTTGATTTTCTTTTTCTAATAGGTCTTCAGGGATCAATAGTGGGAAGTGCACTTCATCATGCCCTGTCCTTTCCATTTCAGCATGTGTTAACGCATCAATAAACTTCATTGCCTTCCAACCATAGGGTCGCCAAACATCCATTCCTTTGATTGGATATCTCTTATCTACGAGGTCAGCAATTTCAACTATTGCAGGGTACCAAGCATTGAAATCAGCCTTGGCTGGGATTCCCCGCTTTGCTTTGCCCTGGTTACCCATGTGGTCGCCGGTCTACCCATCCGGCTTGAATACTACGCTACTAAACCGGTGTTAGGAGGCCTAGTTGGGTTGAATATCGCTAGTACCGCTGCAAGCATCCAAACTAATTCTAGAACTACAAATGCCCATTCACCAGTATGCAGTGCTCTAATCCCTAATATAGCGGAGCCAACAGCCATTAAAATTAGATATTTCAAGCCCCGACTATTGAGGTAACCTCTAGTTTCTAAAATAAAGGCCGCAAGAATACACAGCATTCCAATAAATGATGCCATACTTGTAATGGGTTCGAGGCTAGCAAAGGCAATCGTAGATTCAGTCATCACTTGCTTGTGATAATTTGTTCTCAATTAGTTTTGCCATAGATAAATTATCTTTTAAGTCGATTATTGAATCATTGGCATCAACCCAGAACGCGCGAACTGCACTATCCATCACACTTTCTAAGTGGTTAGCAATGACCGCATCTAAACCATTATTATTCAATGAGATTCGAGCCGAATCGATCAATTCCTGTTGAGTACATCCTGATTCTAGTTTGAATCCAATTTTCAAATCATCTTTACATAATTTACTAATTATGTCAATATGTTTCTCTGTTTTCTCCAATTCTATTGAGAAATTTTCTTGGCCGGATTTTATTTTATCCATACTTGGATTTACTACTGTGTAGTCAAGTACAGCAGCAGAAAATATCCACGCATCTGGTGAATCATCACTTTTACTGATGTCTAAAAGTTGAGAAAGCATGGATTCTGGTTCTTCGCAATCTCTTATGTCTGTATGAGTTAAGGTTGATTTGATAGTTACTAGTCCTTTCAATATTATTACCTCATGCCCCATTCTATAGAGGTAATCTGCAATGTCAAAACCGGTCTTGCCGCTTGATGTATTTTGAATCCATCTTACAGAATCGATTGCACTACGGGTCGCCCCTAAAGTCAAGGCCACTCTTCTTCTATTGGGGCGGTTTTGATTAACTATATGTGAAAGTAAACCAACAATTTCTACGACGCCTGGTTGTTTGCGTCTTCCTTCTTGTTCTACACCCCAGAATACCCGGTGGCCAAAGTTTTCCAATTCAACACATAGATCCTCGGTAACAACATCTTCAGAAAGTGAGTTATGCATACTTGGGATAAAGAGCATAGGTAATTTACGACCGCGTGCCGCAGTGAGTGCCATTTGCATTGGTGTATCTAAAATGCCATGGATATGGCAACCGATTGTATGGCGGGTTGCTGGACATACCAATACCGCATCAACTAAGTCAAGTTGAGCCATATCAGCATCCCAATCAGTAATTACTTGAGATTGACTAGCCCATTCAATCGCTAAAGGTGAAATAATCTCTTGAGCAGAATGGGTCATGACAACTGTGATTTTCGCCCCGTGTCGTCGTAATTCTCTGAGCAGTCTAACACTATCAACAACAGCAATGCCCCCACTAATAGCAACTAATATGTGTTTATCATCAAGAGCGTCAGATGCAACATCTACACCAATGTCACTCGTATCACTCATTATTTGGTGCGATTTGGTTGTCTCCTTTACGGGTATCGGTTCCATCAAACTGAATTAGTTTGGCTAATTCGAAGGCGTATGGACAAGGACCTCGCCACAATCCAGCGCGTACACCGAAGTATGTCTAGCACCTTGTTATGGTTAACTCTCTTGTTTTTCTTTTTGTTATTGTCATTCTCTACGAGCCAAAAGGGTTCCTTATTTCAAATTGGAATGTTCATTTCAATACTGACATTAACAGTTGGAATGACCATTTATTATGGTTTTTCAAGAAGAAAAATTTGGGCATACCGGCTAGCTATCGTGCATTGGTTATTCCTTATACTAATTTGTTCATTGATTACCCTTTTAGACTTATACCGAGGTATCCAAGGTGACGTTATGTCGGTTATAATGGCAATTATGTTGATATTCATTGTAATTGGCATGGTTAAAAGATTTACAAGTTTTTCAAATCCAATGTTTATGGCATGGTATATCGGTCAATCGAGTAATATTCTCGCTTCATCTAAATTGCAATCAAATGAAATGATGGCTGCATGCCCACATTGTTTATCTATACTTGCAGTAAAACCACTTGATTTGAGTGGTGCTGATTTATGCCCTAATTGTGGTGATAAATTAGTTTCAGATGAAGTTGTAGCTAAGTACTCAGCAGAAGAGGAATAACCCCCATTCTAATCAGATATAGTCAGGTTCTTCCAATACTCTTCGGGTACTTCCTGGGATAATCTTAGCGCACCCATTGCACCTAGCCTTACTGGATCTTCTACAATGTGTACCGTGATACCACCTAGGTCTGCGAGTCTTTCCTCAATAGAAGCACCTAAACCTCTGATTCCAGAACCACCACCTGCTAAGATGATATTTTGACGGAACCCGTCATGGTATTCCGGATTTGAATCAGCAATAAGCGCCTTCAAATTATCAACTATTGGATTAATTATCGATTCACATGCATAGGATAGGCAATCTGTAATATCTAGTGACATTGCTTTCCCATCTATCGAAAAGTCAACTACTACCGGATCTTTAGGTGGAGAGGTATTGGTGAATGAAAATTGCTCCTTCCAGCGTCTAGCCATATCTTTCGTAATCTGAGCCCCAACATATTTTCGTTGAATCGCTTCAATTAATGCCGCATCAATTGCATCACCTGCTTGATTAACATGCAACTGGTCTTCAGGACGTGGTATTGTACCATAAACACGGCAAATATCTGTTGTACCTGCTCCAATATCTACAACCATCGTGTGGTCTAGCATATCAAGAGCATAAGCAACTGCAAAAGGTTCTGAAATAATCATACATGCATTGACTGTACCTGCGGCAGCATCAAAAATTGCTGTTTTGTCAACGTGACTTGCTTCGGCTGGAGCTCCTATCACTGCGACAACACGGTCATAATCTTCAGGGTCTGCTAGATTCATCAAATGGTTAATGAAGTGGCCAATGAATTTCTTATCTTCTGGTGTGTCCTTGATTACCCCATGTTCAAGAGGTCGGAAAAGGTTCAACGCTAGTCGATTTTTCAAAGCCTCTTCTCCAAATAGGACATCTCTACGAAGGAAGTTTTTTGCAATAGAATCCTTTGGAGTTCCTATCACCGTTAGAACTTGTTCTTCGTGTTTATCATTCGAAACCATGACCGACCTAAACGTACCTAAGTCAACACCGATGTAAAGAGTATCCTTCGCCATTGTATCTACCGTTATCCCTGCTCCGCAGGAGACGGTATATCAATAGTCCCTAACAATGGTTTGTAAAGAGTGGTGATTTATAGCCACATATCACAGCCATCACAATACCAAGCATTGTGTTGAGTATAGAGAGGAGCACCTTGGCCACAACCTGTACATTCTTTGGTTACACCCTCACCGAATATTGTGATGACAATCTCGATGTGCCTCTCTTCTGTAATCCCTAGATGTTGCCTCATTGCCCAAAGAAGTTGATCTTCGCTTGGTGTTATTACACCGTCTGAAAGTACTAATTCAACAGCAGTTTGGTAATCTGATTCAATCCCGACAGCTGTGGGGTCAAGTACAACTCCATCTTTTTCAGCAATTATGTCTTTACCACCAGGGTCGTCAATATAAAGAACCAATGAAGAAGAATTTAGGGTGTTATCTCTTAATTCAAATGTAACCACATTTCCCTCATTATTGGCGAAAACAAATTTACTGGATTTGTTGATGACAGAAGCGATGTTACGAGCAGTATCTTCTATTGTCCTTCCACGCCTCCAACCGTTTGTTGAATCTTCGTTAAGTAAGTAAAATTCAGTCCCTTTCCCAGGATACTCAATTCTAACTTCTTCTCCACCATCAAAATCGTTGCTCATCAGAGTTAATTTCCCCACCTCCGTATCTAGGATGTTATCATCTTCATCGAAACTAACAATCAAAGGTTTCCTTTCTTCCTCTGCGGCATTGAAATGGCCATGCATTCCTTCAATCCATTTATCTTGTAAACGCGTTAAGCCTTGTTCTTGTTCCCGTGTCAAATTTTCCTCAATTCCTAAAACCCTAGATAACCCTGTGCCCGATTCCATTTCTTGCTTAAATTCCTCAATTAATTTGGACTCAGTCCTCACTGATTCATGGTCTCGTTTTTTCCCAGATGATTTACTATTTGGGTCAGCCCATTCATATTGGCAACGGTCACAGGATAGATAACCGGGAATAGATGAACCACAACTAGCACCCCCGCAACGAGGACACTCTCCATCCTCTACTGTTGTCAAATTTTCCTTAGCTTCACCTAAGCCCTTGGTCCCCTTGACGGGCTTCTTTCGGAATGCCATCGAAACCTTGTGAAACCCCATCGGTGATATGCGTTGCGTCTCATAGTTAGATTAACACCACTACAACAAGAGTTGTCCAAACCGGCGCGGTTATCAATAGGGCGCGAGTCGGCCCGCTTGATGCTACGAGAGTGTGAACTACACGGTACCTTTGAAGGGGAACTTTGCCCTGCCTGTAACAGCGAAGGAAAATTCGTTATGAATGGAAGTGAAAGAGACCAAATAGCCCGAAGAATGGCTGGGATCCTTCGCCATTTCCCAGAAAAATTTGATTTGGAAATGGACATAAATGGATGGGTTAGTGTTCGCGACTTATCTAATGCAATTGCTCGAAAAGATAAGCGCAAGCACTGGTTAAGAGACCGCCATATTCAAGCAATTGTTGATACCGATCCTAAGGGACGTTACGAAATTCGTGGAGGGAATGTGAGGGCTACTTATGCACACACTGTGGAAATAGAACTCGACTTGCCAACAGACAATATTCCTGAATTATTGTATTACCCTGTTTCAAGGGATGAATTAGAAATTCATCTAGAAGGCGGGATTCATCCAGGTGGAAGAAAATGGGTGCACCTTTCTAAAACTATAACGAATGCTGCAAATGCTGGTGCGGTTCACCATTTCCACCCAGCAATCATAGAAATTGACATCATTCAGATGCAAGCAGCAGGAAATACAGTTTTCCATGCTGGAACTACCGTTTACCTGACTGAAATGGTCGATGCACAATTCTGCGCTCAGGTACCTTATGATAATACTGAATACTCACTCATGCTTGGGGAATGGGGCGAAGAAGAGTGATTACTTTCTTTGGTATCCACATACTTGACAGAAACTAAATTCACTACTTTGTGGTTCGTCGCACTTAGGACAACTCTCCGAGTTCTCCATAGTGTGGCCATCATCATCATCATTATTTGATGAAGAAATCAGCCTGACTGAGGCTGATTCTTCAAAAATCACTGATTCAATAGTCTCTCTATCTTCAACAGAATTGATGAATTCAATGGCCTCAAATAATGCAGTTTCTAGTTTTAGAATTCGTTGTTTACGTTGTTCAACATTAGAGATGTCTTCGGCTTCAACCAACTGTTCTTGTAGATATCTTTGCAGTTGATCTACTGTTGCATCCTGAGTCATTGCTCTCCGCAGTATATATCCCCTAATCAACACGGCGGCTCAATAGAAACTACCAACAATAGCAATTGACTTCATTGAGGGCCCTTTCGGAGTAACCATGCAAGGACCAATAGTCATCAAATTTGGTGGCGGTCTAATCACCATTAAGGATCAATTATGCAGTCCGAAAATTGACATCATTCGTAATCTTGCTAAATCAGTGCAACATCTAGTTAAGATGGATAGACAGGTAATTATTGTTCATGGCGCAGGTAGTTTTGGCCACCTAAAGGCAAAATCTTGGAAACTCCATGAAGGAAGAACCAATGTAGGGTTACCTACAGAAGATGGCTTAACTACTCAAGATGAAGCTATTGAATCCGTTAGGCAAGATATGTTAAATCTAAATCAACTAGTTTCTGGGGAACTCAATAAACTAGGTATTTCAACGGTTTCACACTCACCACATGAATGGGCAATGGGAACCGGCCAAAACTTTTCAGGAGATTTACAACGTTTCAACCTTGAAGAAAACTTAGTTCACATCACATATGGTGATGTTGTTGTTTGCCAAGGTGAGAACGAATTTGGTATTCTAAGCGGCGATGATATTTGCTATAGACTGGCAACTGAACTTGATGCTACTCACATGATATTTGCCATGGGCGGGGCCCCAGGAGTTATGTCCTTACCACCTTCTGAGCCTGGTGCAGAACTAATCCCACTATGGACAGAAAATAAACAATTTGAAGGGGAACATCAATCAGATATTGATGTCACAGGTGGTATTCATCTCAAACTCAATGTGGCTGAAAAAATTTCCAAACATGTGCCAATGGTTTGGATTATTGATGGTGAAATCCCAGGACGCATTGTTGAAATTGTCCTAAACGGTGAAACATACGGCACAAGGATAATTTCCGAATCTCCGTAGGAGATTATACCACCTCGTTATAGAGGCAAAACCCTTCAGATAAGATAGTTGGTGAGGCGATGAGTGAGAACAGTCCGTCACTTAGCGATGAATATGACGGCATCCAGAGCAAAATGATGGGCGAAATGGTAATCCTTGTTGATGAAAATGACAAACAAATAGGTTCCATGTCTAAAGTAGACAGCCACTTAGGTGAAGGTTCCCTTCACCGTGCTTTTAGTGTATTATTGTTCAATTCTTCTCAAGAAATGTTGATTCATAAGCGTGCAGACACCAAGATTACCTTCCCATCAGTGTGGGCTAATTCATGCTGTAGCCACCCGCTTGATGTTGAAGGGGAAACTGAAATGGAGGGTGATATTGGAGTAAAACGTGCTGCAATACGTAAGATGAAGCAAGAACTTGGTATCTCTGCCGACCAGTTACCAATTGACGATTTTCATCTAATTACAAGAATGCATTATAGAGCACGTGCGGATGAAAAATGGATTGAACATGAATTAGATCACATTCTATTAATTCAAGCAGATGTAGAATTGGATATTAATCCAAATGAGATTTCAGAAATCCGTTGGGTGAATCAATCACAAATAGAGGATTTAATCACTAATTCACCAAATAATGGTGAGATTATAGCTCCTTGGTTCAATGAAATCTATTCGCGTTTTGCCTCTCAATGGTGGGGTCATCTTGATGAGGTGGGTTCACTTCAGGAAGATGTGGTTCACCATATTGGGGATGTAAGTACCATCGACCAAGTATCCTTACTTGATGCATTAAAGGGCCACGCAACGGAAGTAGAAAGTAGAATAGTTACTGCTCTCGAAAAATCAAACCATGAACGTTTGAGAAAAGCCATGATGCACCTTATTGAAGGCGGAGGAAAACGGCTTCGTGCAATTTTACCTTGGTTAGTTGCAGATGCTTGTGGTGGCGCCTCTGATTCACTGTATGACTTAGGAGCTGCAATAGAAATCATCCATAATTTCACCCTTGTCCACGATGATATCATGGATAATGACGAATTAAGAAGGGGTAGAGATGCAGTACACATTGCATACGACATGCCTACTGCAATCAATGCTGGAGATGCAATGCTGGCGGTGTCGTTCGAATTATTGAGTGAGGCTGACCAAATTTCCTCAGACAATTTCCGTTCTTTAGTTTCAATAATTGGTAAAATGGTTCGTAAGGTGTCTGAAGGTCAACAATTAGATATGGATTTTGAGAATAGAGATTCTGTCAGCGAAGAAGAATACTTGGCAATGATATCTGGAAAAACAGCCGCTATGTTCACCACCTGTGCTAGAACAGGTGCCATTCTTTCTGGAGCCGCGCCTGATGTTATTGAGAATCTAGCCGATTGGGGTGAAAAACTAGGCCTTTGCTTTCAATTAATGGATGATTTGATAGATGCTACAGGTGATAGCGAAACTCTTGGCAAACCTGCATGTAGTGATGTGGTGGAAGGAAAAAGAACTCTTATTGCAATACACGCATTGGGTTTGGACCCGAATAAATTAGAAACATTCCATGATGTATTTGCCTCAGGAAATGACAACACACCCCGAGATAAGCTAGATAAAGTTCTCAATGAATTACAAGCATCAGGATCAATTGATTACGCTAAAAATAGAGCGATGGGATTCCACCAACAGGCTCATTCCTGTTTGGATAAACTTCCAGATTCTCCAGCATTATCAATCCTTAGACAACTGACTGACTGGCAACTCATCAGAATATCGTGAGTTTTTTGCAATTCAATGATTGCAAAATTAACCAAGATATTACTCAATCTGAATAGTATGTTTCACCAGGTATTTCGGGTTTCATACCCTTACGTTGGCGGATCTCTCCGACCACCTTCTCTAGTAATGACCTTGGTAACTCTTCGAATCCACAATTTTCAGAATTCCAAACTGCCCTACCTTGGCTAGCAGCACGAATGTCGTTCGAAAATCCAAAGGTTTCAGCAACTGGAACTTTACCAATTACTGTAGTGATTTCGCCATCAGATGGCATATCCTCAATTTCACCACGACGTTGTGTGATTTCTCTCGTGACTCCACCTAACCAATCATTTGGTACAGAAACATGCATCTTCTGCATCGGCTCCATGAGTGCCGTATTTGCTCTCACTAGAGCTCCTTTGATGGCATTTCTCATTGCTGGAATAGTTTGAGCAGGGCCACGGTGAATTGCATCTTCGTGAAGTTTAGCATCCTTGAGTTTTACCATGACGCTCATTAGTGGCTCTTCAGCAATCGGTCCCTTCTTGCACACTTCATTAAATGCTTCAATTAGCAATTCTTTTGTTTCGTGAAGATACTGGATACCTTTCGTGTCATTTACCAAAACATTAGTTCCGTTGATTGCATAGGTCTTACGCATCATGTCCTTATCCATGCCATATTCAGCGAATTTCCTACCCAATTCCTTGGCATCATTTGGCCGAATGGTTCCAGAACCAATATCACCTAGACGGAGTCCATCTACTACTTCTTCAGGAAGTTGTTCAACTTCAATGTAAAATCTGTTATGGCGGTTAGGAGATTTCCCTTCAAACGCTCGGCCATGGTTATTTCCAGAAGTTGTTTCGCGATAAACAACAATCGGTTCAGATACTGAGACTTTGATTCCTTGTTCCTCCTCAATTCTGTAAGTTGTAATCTCTAGATGAAGTTCACCCATGCCTGCAAGCAGTGCTTCACCGGTTTCTGCATTAGTAGTAACTTGTAATGAAGCGTCTGCTTTTGCAAGTGAACGAAGTGCGTCAATAAATTTTGGCAAATCTTTCATAGATTTAGGTTCAACCGCGACTGTAACCACTGGTTCTGAGTAATGTCTAATTGGCTCAAAAGGAATGATGTCTTTATCGCGTGCAACTGTAACACCCGCTGCAGCCGAACGGATGCCTGTTAGAGCAGCGATATTTCCTGCAACAATCTCAGGGATTGAGATACGATCGCCACCAACCATCATACTAACCTGCTGGACTCTTTCGGCTTTACTGCCTCCAATAGCCCACAAACTTTCACCGTGAACAATTGTTCCAGAGTATAGGCGCCCAACAGCTACTTCACCAGCATGTGGGTCCATCCAAATCTTGGTAATCATGAGTGCAAGTGGACCATTGGGGTCACAATTAATCATTGCTTGACCTAATTCAGATTCAGTATCACCATTCCAAATATTAGGGATACGATATGGTTGTGCGATAATTGGGCTAGGTAGTTGGGTAACAGCCATATCTAAAAGCACCTCATGTACAGGAGCCAGCTTTGCTAATTCTTTTTGTTCCTCGTTATTACAATACTCGAAAATTTGGGTGAAATTTATTCCAGATTTTTTCATGTAAGGTACAGTAATACCCCAGTTGTGGTAAGCTGAACCAAAGGCTACAGTTCCATCCATTACGCTGACTTGCCATTCTTTTTTGTACTCGTCTGGCGCGAATTGCTTGATGAGTCTGTTAACACGTGTAATTTGTTCTTCAAAACGTACCATCATGTCTTCAGGTGTAACTTGAAGTTCATTGATCAAACGGTCCACTTTGTTGATGAACAGTACTGGCTTCACCTTTTCTTTGAGTGCTTGACGCACAACAGTTTCAGTTTGTGGCATTGCACCTTCAACAGCGCATGTTAGGATAAAGCATCCATCTACTGCGCGCATTGCCCTAGTAACGTCACCACCAAAATCAACGTGACCTGGCGTATCAATCAAATTGATTAGGTAATCTGTACCTTCAATTTCGTGAACCATAGAAGCTGATGCAGCATTAATGGTAATTCCTCTAGCCGCTTCCTGTTCATCAAAGTCAAGAACCCTGCTTTTCCCAGCTAGTTCCTCACTCATCATACCAGCACCAGCAATCAAATTATCTGAAAGAGTGGTTTTTCCATGGTCAATGTGAGCAGCAATGCAGAGGTTTCGAATTCTATCTCTATCGTGCATCACTTCAGTTGCTTTTGCGATGTTGTCTTCTTTTCGTCCCATCTGTATTCACCTTAGGTGAAGCCGCCGACCTAACATCGGTTCATAAAGGCCACCACCCCAGTTATTTGGTAAAAGTAACAACCAATCAATAAGAAGCCATTGCCAGAACTCAGGCACCCGCATAAACAGAGGGGCGCATCATCTCATCTAGAAGTGTTTGAAACTCTTTGTTAATTGTGATAATTTTATCTTTTGTTTGAGCAATTTGTCCGGCGATAATTTTACGTGCGTTTGAACTTGATTTCCTTAATTGTGCTCGTTTTTCGTCTAAATATCTCACCGATTCTCGCATCGCTGAAATACATTCATCACTACGTGATTCAAATATATTCATTGTATTATCATTGTGATTATGTTCGGATTGATTTGCAATTTTGGAAAATGAAGTCCTCATTTTAGCCGTCTTAATTGATGATTTCGGCGTTTTTTTCAGATTGGAATTAAATTTCACTAGAGACCAAGCCCCAATCCACCACTTTGAAGGGTCCCACTGCCACCATCTAATTCCATTACGATAATCAGCTTGAAAGGCGTGGTGAAAGTTATGGTAACCTTCTCCAAATGTGAAGAAAGCAAGCCAAAGAGAATCCTTGCTACTATTGCTCGTAGTATAGGATTGTTTGCCCCATACATGTGCTGCAGAATTTATCAAGAATGTGCCGTGGTGTACGAATACTGTTCGAACTAACCCCCCCCAAACAAATCCACCAATAGCGGTTGGTATTCCACCAATAGCATAGCCAACTATTGCTGGGGCTATCATGCCGACCAAAAAGCCGATTGAAAAAATGAAACGATGTTGTAATCTTACAACCCAATCTTTCTGTAAATCTCTAACATTCGAATAGTCTACTTTACCATCTTCCTCATCAACCAATATCCAGATGAAATGACTCCACCAAAAACCTCTGGTCGCATTATACGGGTCACCATCTTGGTCAGTTTCTTTGTGGTGCCTACGATGATCACTACACCATTCTAATATTGAATTTTGAAAAGCACCTGCTCCAAATAGGGCATACATAATTCTTAGAGGTAAAACTGCTTGATGACTCCGGTGAGTGAATAATCTGTGGTAACCAACAGTAATAGATAGCCCACAAGCAAAATACCAAATGAAAAAAATACTAAATTCAACCCAAGTAATACCATATGTCACGCCATGCCATATTGAACCGATAAGTGCTAATATAGGTGTTATAATAAGAAAAATCACATTTATCCAATTCAACTTTATTGGCTTTGAATTATCAATCGTATCGGACATATCATCACTATATCCTTTCTTAGTAATTTATATGTCAATGTATTAACTCTATTAACTTCAAGGAACTAATCACTCAGCCAAAGTGATTTCATTGAGTGAAATAGTCAACCAAGATTAGCGCGCAGATGCTGCAATTCTCTCAACTTCTTCTTTCTTACCAATAGCGTATGATGTGACGTCTCCATTTGCCGCCTTGGAAATCTCAGTTACGATACCTTCTTTGAGTGTTCGAGTGCTCTTACGAGTTGCTTGAGTGGAACCTGTGGCCAAATGTCTGATGGCAACATCAATTCGGCGCATTGGTGCACTGTCAACTGCTTTTGGCTGGCTAACTGCTCCGAATTTAATTCGAGTAATCTCTTCCATTGGCGCTGAATTTGCTAATGCGTCTACAAACACCTGTAGGGGATTAGTATCATCTCTTTGTGCAATGTGGTCTAAAGCTTCTTCAAATGCTTTTGTAGCGGTGATCTTCTTACCAGTATACTTACCAGTTCTCATCAATCCGTTAATAAATCTCTCAACAATTGATAACTTGCTCTTTCCAAACCAAGCGTTAGCGTGGCGACCTCCTGTGTGAGGTACACCTACCGTCTTGAGATTGATGTAAGGGGCAATACCTGGGTCTTCACAAGATACAGTAGTTGCATCCCATTTGTTGAACACAAGAGTACCAATTCCTGCAATTGGTGCCTCGTTTACCTCCTTCTCCTCAGAAGGTTCTTCCTCAACTTGTTCCTCAACTTCATCACTCATTATTTCACCTCAGCGGATTGGCTTCTCTTTACGGCCTCTAACCATTTCATCAAGCGAGACTCCATTGACTTTGATTACCTTGAATCTGACTCCAGGGATATCCCCGTAAGAACGGCCCATGCGTCCGCCAATACCCTCTACCATGACTTCATCATGCTCATCAATGAAATTGATTGCACCATCACCGGGTGCGAACGCAGTCAGCTTGTTTCCAGTTCGGATTAAACTAATCTTTACTGCTTTACGAATACCGGAGTTTGGTTGCTTAGCTTCGATTCCAACCTTCTCAATAACAATGCCTTTTGCTTGAGCAGAACCACCCAAAGGGTCAGACTTTTGTTTGAGCTTGAGAACTCGCTTTTTGTAACCACGATCCTTCCAGCGAAAACGCTGTCTGTCCCGCTTCATTTTCGCACCTGAAAATAGTCCTCTACCCATGGTTACACCTTGAAGCAAGCCGCCGACTTACCCCGCGTATATGAGGGCATCGGCATTCAATCCTTAGACATAGCCGCAGGGTAGCGATTCTCACCCCATTCAATTATGCGCCCCCAACCTTCAAGCGATGTATCTAAGTCGCCATCACAATGGCATTCAGAGACCATCTTGATGGGGCCGTCAAGATTGACACGATAAACCCAATCAATGAGATGAGATTACAAATTGAATCACACCCAACCGATGCCATAATATTCACCAGTGTTGATGGAGCAGACGGCCATTCAGCCGCTGCAAATGTATGCCTAAGAGAGAATATGACTAACAGTTTTGGCATTCAACCAGCTGAACTATTGACCACTCTTGAATGGGCTATGAATAACCGTTCAGACCCAATTAAGTGTGAAGAGAATGCGCCAGTAATGGAGAATTCTATCGTACCTGTAGACTTAGGGAAATTACCAATCCCACATCATTATCCCCAAGATAGGGGGCGTTACATGTCAGCTAGCATTATCATAGCCGAACATGAGGGGAAACGCAATGTTTCCTTCCACCGCCAATTTGTTAGGGATAAAAATCACCTTGTTGCGAGATTGGTTCCAAGACACCTTAGAACAATGGTAGATGAAGCGAGATCACAAGGTGATAGTGTAAATATCGCTATCGTTAACGGGGCAGATCCATGCCTTCTATTAGCAGCGGCAATGTCATTCAACGAACCGATTGATGAGTTGACCGTAGCATCGTCTTTGTATCAGAAATTCTATGGTGAACCAATGCAGGTCACCACATTGGAAAATGGAGTAACAGTACCAGCAGATGCTGAATATGCCATGTGTGCAACTATTACCACCGAAGATGATGATGAAGGACCTTACATTGACATTACCGGCACAATTGATGACATACGTAAACAACCAGTCATTCAAGTTCATTCTATCCACCATCGCAATAATCCGGTATTCCATGCAATATTACCAGGCCTAGCAGAACATCATGCACTAATGGGGCTCCCGCGCGCGCCGACAATTTTCTCTAGTGTCTCAAAAGTGTGTGACTGCCGGGACGTGGTCATGACATCTGGCGGGTCGGGTTGGCTCGCAGCAGTTGTTCAGATAGTACCACAATCAGTTGAAGATGCTAAAAACGCAATAATGGCTGCATTTAGTGGGCACCCATCTATGAAAGCAGTAACTATTGTTGATACTGATATTAATCCAGCAGACCCAGTAAGAGTAGAATGGGCTTTGATGACTAGGTGGCAACCAGATAAGGACACAGTAATCCTCAGTAACCAGCGAGGCAGTAGCCTTGACCCTACTAGGACTGAAGATGGATTGACTTCCAAAATTGGTTATGATGCAACCATCCCATTTGGCAGCGAAAAGAAACCATTTACATCCGTACTATAGGGCACTCAATAATTGGGAAACTTCAATGGGGCCAACCATTAGAGCAGGTCATGGCGAATAGTAGTGGCTCCTCATTACAACATCCCCGTCGTAGTCTTGGGAATAGGCATCGTTCGCAAGCAAAAAAGTTCCTTGCATTAGCCCAAAAAACCTCAGAAATATCCATTCAGAACTTAAAATGGGCTGAACAGAGTGCGCGCCAAGCAGTACTCCATGATTTTACTCACGAAGAAAATTGGCGTATACTTGCCGAAATCAAAACCTTAGCAAAAGATGAAATCGGATTAAGAGCCGTTTTAGAAGACTTATTTGCTGTTTTAGGCAGAGACCCTGAACATCTGCAACAACTTGTAGAAGTCAACATGCTTGAACACGGTTTTTCTTTATTATCAGCATCGCTTACAGCAGACCCTCTTGACCCCGATTATTGGGAGCAATTAATTACCCCAGAGTTCCTAAAGGAATTAGAAAATAGATTTTTCCACTTAGATTTAAGCGATCCAAGAGCTAATGTCTTATTTGGAAGAAGATTAGAAAGAGTCAGAGCAATAGATGAAGAATTATTTATCCTCCTAGTCAGAAAATTACTCGCTCAAAGACCATACAATCATGAAGCCTGGATAGAACTGGGCCATCTACATGAGAAGAGACTAGAATATGACGAAGCATGGTTTTGTTATGACCAAGCACAAACACATTTCCCTCAAATGACTCCAAGGGATAAGTTCCGTTCTCGTATGGAGAAGAGACTAGACAGCGATAAAGAAAAGTGGGCCAAACCAGACAGCAATAGCCGAGTTAAATTCCTGAAGAGGATGGAAATCTTAGCCCTCAAAGTAGCAACTCCAACAATTAGTAAACCTAAGTTAGCATCTGATGAGGAAGAAAAACTCGGAGATGAAGAAGAAAATATTCGGAGTTTATTGCAAAATCAAGAATATTCATCCGCATTCTTCCTAGCTAGAAGATTAGTAACGAGTGGTGAGGAATGGGCAATACCATATCTAGAACAGGCCCAAGATCACCTTAATGATTTAACATAGCGAGGACTGTTTGGTCTGTTAACTCACCTGATTCTACTATCTTAATGCTAAATTTATCAAAGCCAAGTTCTCTTTCTGCTTCCAATAATACAGCAATATCTGGTCTAGGTTCCCCTTCAAACCCAAGGTCCCAGTTATCAGTACACCATTCTACAACTTCTTTTAGATCCTCAGGATGTGCACAACAAGGTGGATTATGTCCAAGTTCCCGAGGACTTGATTCGCTCACTATTTCCGACATTCTAGTTGCAGAATTATCGATATTAGTGAGGCTTAAATCCATCCAAATTAATGCTGATTGATGCGCAGACTCTAGCATTTCATTATTTGAACATGCTTTGAATGCAACCCACGCATGCCGTTGGCTTGATACATAATCTCCAAGTTCAAACAGAATGCATGATATTTGCAATCTACTAGTAGCAATTATTGGTTCCTTATGCGGGCCTTCTCTATTAATATCGGAAAGAATGGCTAATGCCATAATTCCTTCATTTCGTGATGTGTGCCATTCAGCCAGGTTTAGGGTTGCAACTCCGTGTGCGATGCTTCCTTCCTCGAGGGCTTTGAGTCGCTCCATGGCCCAGCGTAAATCTACCCCTGCCTCTTCTTCTTCACCAGCAGTGAATCGTAATAGCCCCCATTCCATACGTGAACGTGCCTCAAGAGTATGATTACGTTCTGTAGAACGGCGACTTGCTTCAACACTCTCTTTCAGAAAATCTTGAGCATTATCAAAATCATTATTCAATTGAGCACGGCGGAAATTTATGAAAAAAGATTCAGCATCTGAAATATAAGCATCCATTTTTAAACAAAATCCATCATCTCCAGCAATAACTCCTGCCTCCGCTAATCCTAATTTATCATTGAATTCCTGTATTGTCCCTTCGGATAATGGTTCGACACAATGCATCTCATACAATTCGAACCCAGTAGGCATTTCAAACCCTCTTAATACCAGAAAGAGCAGAGATAAATCCTGAGCGGGCCGTAATTGTCGGAACATCCCCCGACCATCCTGCTGCTCCAGGATGCCCACCTCCTTCGCCACCTAATGTTTCACATAATTCAGACATTATATTTCCAAGATGAATACCCTCGTTTACGGCAGATCTACTCGCTCTGCCGATTAATCTTGTTTCGTTTTCTGCTCTCCTGACTACCAATGCAACATCTGCACCGGCTGCTAAGAGTGAATGAGCCACAACTCCTTCATTGGTACTACCCAATGTGTGAATGAGGAACCATTCTCCTGCGTCAATTGATTCTAACCTAGAAAGTGCTTTTGCTATTGCCGTTTTTTGAGAATGGTTTAACTCGTCCCGCTCTATAGATTCTATGAATGTGGCATAATCCAGTGAATATTTATCAATCAATTCCCCGGCTGCTATGAATGAACCACCATTTGCATGCTTAAACCGACCAGTGTCAGTTATGATTCCTGCCAACAATAAAGTTGCAGATTTATCATCCATTATCAAATCAAATTCTTGGGCATATCTATGGATTATTTCAGTAGTTGAACTTACATCCCAACAAACAATCAATTCAGCCTTTTCCCAATCACTTCCTCCTTGATGGTGGTCAATTACACACACAGGTACCTCTGAGGGGAATTGCAAGCCTGTTTGTGAGTATGAAGCGCAATCAACTACTATTATTCCTGCTAATGTACGTGGCCACATTGGTTTTTTTGAATCCATCAAATGAAATGAGCCACCAACATCTCCTAACACTCTTTTTGCAATCTTTGAAACATGTATCCCACAGGCTTTGGCGCCTGGGCCTATCAGTGATGCAAGACAAACTGCAGAACCAATCGTATCCATATCGCCATTTTTATGGGAAACGATTGCAATTGCTCCCTCAGTTGACTTCTGTTTGACCCACTGATGTAACTGGGTGAGGTCATTATCTGACTTTGTCACTATGAACCCTCAAACTGTTTTACCATCTGATCATACTGAGTTCGTAGAGTTTCTTCTTGAGTTGTTAATCTAAGTTCATGCTCTTTCAGAGTTGCAATCGTTTTCTCAAT